>ODAK010000571.1_pt1 | contig 42340 bp, 34 predicted proteins | sample 1539591 | NCBI WGS metagenome assembly ODAK01 (sample SAMEA3539303, study PRJEB22396) | soil metagenome | biome: tundra; feature: field; material: soil | place: USA | collected 2010-05 | depth 0.15 m
ACGCCTTCCTTTCGAAGCGCCGTGACAATCGCGCTCGTTGGGATGTACGTATAGGCTAGATCCCTGCATGAATCTTGCAGCCGTCTAGCGCCGGGACGCGCCGGCGGCGATGCCACAGTGAAGGTCAAACAGTGAACTCAGCAGTGCCGATAGGGCCGGCGACGCCGCTGACGCCTGACGACGATCGGATCGCGATGACCAAGGATGCGCTCAAGCGCGCCTTTCTCGACAACCTGTACTACATGCAGGGCAAGTTTGCGGTGCTCGCGACCGGCACCGATTACTACATGGCGCTCGCCTACGCGGTGCGTGATCGCATGCTGCAGCGCTGGATCAGCACTGTCTCCACGTACATCGCCCAGGGTTCGCGCACCGTGGCCTACCTGTCGGCCGAGTTTCTGATGGGGCCGCATCTGGCCAACAATCTGATCAATCTGGACATCTACGACATCGCGCGCCAGGCGGTCGGCGAGCTCGGCCTGGATCTGGATGATCTGCTGCGTCAGGAAGACGAGCCGGGGCTCGGCAATGGCGGCCTCGGCCGCCTCGCGGCGTGTTTCATCGACTCGCTCGCGACCCTGCAGGTGCCGTGCATGGCCTACGGGATCCGCTACGAGTACGGCATCTTCCAGCAGGAGATCGTCGACGGCTGGCAGATCGAGAAGACCGACAAGTGGCTGCGCTTCGGCAGTCCCTGGGAGCTCGTGCGGCCGGAATGGGCCGTGGACGTGAAATTCGGCGGCCACACCGAACGCTATACCGATGAGCAGGGTCGGCACCGCGTGCGCTGGGTGCCGGCGCGGGTCGTGGTCGGCGTACCGTACGACACGCCGATCCTGGGCTATCACGTCAACACGGCCAACACACTGCGACTGTGGCGCGCCGAGGCGCCCGAGTCGTTCGATTTTTCGATCTTCAACCGCGGCGACTACTGGGGCGCCGTGAACCAGAAGGTGACCTCGGAAAATATCACCAAGGTGCTGTATCCGAACGACGACCAGGTCCGTGGCAAGGAGCTGCGACTGGAGCAGCAGTTCTTTTTCGTCTGCGCGTCATTGCAGGACATGCTGCGCATCATCCGCGTGCAGCGGATTCCGCCCGAGCGCTTCCACGAAAAATTTGCCATTCAACTCAACGATACGCATCCCTCGATCGCCGTGGCCGAACTCATGCGCCTGCTGGTCGATGAGCTGGCGATGGATTGGGACCGCGCCTGGACCATCACGCGCCGCACCTTTGCCTACACCAATCACACCCTGCTGCCCGAAGCGCTGGAGCGCTGGCCGATCGCCCTGTTCGGTCGCCTGTTGCCGCGGCATCTGGAGATCATCTACGAGATCAATACACGCTTTCTCGACGAAGTGCGCATCGCCTTCTTCGGCGATGAGCAGCGCCTCGAACGCATGTCGCTCATCGATGAGAGCGGCGAGCGCTACGTGCGCATGGCACACCTGGCCACCGTCGGCAGTCATGCGGTCAACGGCGTCTCCAGCCTGCACTCCGAGCTGCTCAAGAGCGATGTGCTGCGCGACTTCTACCAGTTATGGCCTGAGAAATTCAGCAACAAGACCAATGGCGTGACCCCGCGCCGCTGGATGGTGCTTTCCAACCCGCGGCTCGCGCAATTCATCACGCGCGCCATCGGCGCCGATTGGGTTCGCAATCTCTACGAGTTACGCGGCCTCGAGCCGCTGATCGAGGATGCCGGATTTCGCGCCGAGTGGCGTGACATCAAGCGCTCGAACAAGACGGCGCTCGCGGCGATCATCCGCGAGCGCACCGGCGTGCTGGTCAATCCCGATGCCATCTTCGACGTTCAGGTCAAGCGTATTCACGAGTACAAGCGCCAGCATCTGAGCATCCTGCACGTCATCGGCTTGTACCACCGGCTCAAGACCGATCCGACTCTGGAGATCCAGCCGCGCGTGTTCATCTTCGGCGGCAAGGCCGCGCCGGGCTATCACCTGGCGAAATTGATGATCCGCCTGATCACTGCCGTGGGCGAGATCATCAATCGCGACCCGGGAGTGCGCGATCTGATCAAAGTCGTCTTCCTGCCGAACTTCAACGTCACCAATGCTCAGCGCATCTATCCGGCGGCCGACCTCTCGGAGCAGATCTCGACCGCCGGCAAGGAAGCTTCCGGCACCGGCAACATGAAATTCCAGATGAATGGTGCGCTGACGATCGGCACCATGGATGGCGCCAACATCGAGATTCGCGAAGAGGTCGGTGCCGAGAATTTCTTCCTGTTCGGTATGAGCGCCGAGCAGGTGCAATGGCTGCGCGCCAGCGGCTACCGGCCGATGGATGTGTATCAGAGCCAGCCCGAGCTGCGCGTGGTCATCGATCTGATCAAGGACGGCTTCTTCTCGCGCGGCAACAGTGAGCAGTTCCGCGACCTGGTCGGCAACCTGCTGTATCACGACCCGTACATGGTGCTGGCCGATTACAAGGCGTATGCGGACTGCCAGCAGCAAGTGGATGCCGCCTTTCGCGACGGCGAGCGCTGGACACGCATGTCGATCCTGAACACGGCCCGTTCGGGCAAATTCTCCTCCGACCGTACGATTCGTGAGTACTGCGCGGAAATCTGGCAGTCCAACCCAGTGCCGGTGCAGCTGATCACCCAGGATGAGGGCCACGCCGGTCTGTCGCTGTGAGCAGGGCAGTCCTGCGCGAAGTGCGCTGCTCGCGCTGCTCGCGCTGCTGTGCGCCCTGCTGCCAATGTCCGGGCTCGGCGCCGCACCGCGCGGTCTGGCGCACCCGCAACTCTGGCCGCGCGCGCACAGCGTGGGCCTGATCGATGCGCCGAGCGAAGGCTTCATTAGCGATCTTCTGGCCCGCATGAGCCTCGAGGAGAAGGTCGGGCAGGTCATTCAGGCCGACATCGCCAGCATCAAACCGGATGATCTGCGCCGCTATCCGCTGGGCGCGATCCTGGCCGGCGGTAACACACCGCCGCTGGGCGGGGATGAGCGCGCTCCGGCGCGGGCCTGGCTCGAGACCGCGCGTGCGTTTCGCGAGATCGCACTGGAGCAGCGGCCGGGCCATGTCCCCATACCGCTGCTGTTCGGCATCGATGCCGTGCACGGCAACAGCCACGTCAGCGGCGCGACGCTGTTTCCGCACAACATCGGCCTGGGCGCCACCCATGATCCGGATCTGATTCGCCGCATCGGCGAGGCCACGGCGCAGGAGACGCTCGCGGTCGGCATCGACTGGATCTTTGCTCCAACCCTGGCCGTGCCGCAGGACGTGCGCTGGGGCCGCAGTTACGAGGGTTATTCGCAAGACCCGGCGCTGGTACGTCGCTACGCCGGCGCAATGGTGCGCGGGCTGCAGGGTGACCCGCAGGGCGCGCAGGGCGTCACGAACGCTCGCGTGGCCGCCACCGCCAAGCACTTTCTAGGGGATGGCGGCACCACCGGCGGCGTCGATCAAGGCGACACGCAGGTCAGCGAGCAGCAGCTGATCCGCACTCACGCGCAAGGCTATCTGTCCGCAATCGATGCCGGCGTGATGACGGTGATGGTTTCGTACTCGAGCTGGCAGGGCCACAAGATGCACGGCAATCAGAGCTTGCTGACCGGTGTGCTCAAAGGCCGGCTGGGTTTCGACGGCTTCGTGGTCGGCGACTGGAATGGCCACGGCCAGCTCGAAGGCTGCAGCGGCAGCACTTGCCCGGCCGCTTTCAACGCGGGCATCGATATGTTCATGGCGCCCGAGAGCTGGCGGGAGTTGTTCGACAACACACTCGCACAGCTGCGTTCCGGCCTCATTCCGATGGCGCGTCTGGACGATGCGGTGCGTCGGATCCTGCGGGTCAAGGTCAAGCTCGGCCTGTTCGAGCGCGAGCGTCCGTGGGAGGGGCGCCTCGATCTGCTCGGCTCAAACGAGCACCGCGCGCTCGCGCGCGAGGCGGTGCGCAAATCGCTGGTGCTGCTCAAGAACAATGCTCATGTCTTGCCGATGCGCGCCTCCGCGCACGTGCTGATCGCCGGAACCGCTGCCGACGACATCGGCCGTCAATGCGGGGGCTGGACGCTGTCATGGCAGGGTACCGGCAACCGCAACAGTGATTTTCCGCACGCCGAGTCGATCTACGCCGGTCTTGCGGCGGCCATCGAGGCCGGCGGCGGCAGCGTCGAACTGCAGGCCGACGGTCGCTACGCGCGAACGCCGGATGTGGCGGTGATCGTCTACGGCGAGCGACCCTATGCGGAATTCGCGGGTGACCGGCACACGCTCGCCTACCAACCCGACGATCCGCGCGATCTGGATCTGCTGCGGCGGCTTAAGGCCGCGCACGTGCCGGTCGTGTCCGTATTCCTGAGCGGGCGGCCGCTCTGGGTCAACCCACAGATCAATGCCTCCGACGCCTTTGTCGCCGCCTGGCTTCCCGGCTCGGAAGGCGCGGGCCTGGCCGACGTGCTGGTCGGCGACGCGAGCGGCGCGCCGCGCCATGACTTCAGCGGCACGCTTTCCTTCACCTGGCCCTCCAGCGCCGCCAGCGCCGCGAGGCCATTGTTCCCGCTCGGCTACGGCCTGCGCTACACCGATCATGCGGTGCTGGCACGACTCCCGGAGCACGCAGGTCCCGGCGTGGTAGCGTCCGACAGCGATGATTTCTTGCTCGCCGCGCGCACCAGCGGGCGCTGGAGTTTCGTGCTCGACGGCGCGGTGCGCATGCGCGCCGTGGATGCGGGCGCAGTGCAGGAGGGCGGTCGGCAGTTCCTCTGGAGCGGCGATAAGGCAGCCAGCATCGCTATCGCTGGGCCCAGCCTGGACCTGCGCTCTGCCGCCGAGCAGGGCGGCTCGCTGCTGATCGAGTATCGCCTCGATGCACCGCCCGCCGCCCCGTTGGTGCTGACGATGGGTTGCGGGGTGCGCTGCGAGCAGGCGGCGGGTCTCGATGTGAGCGAGGTGCTGCAACGCGCCCCGAGTGGGGTCTGGCAGAGTCTCAAAGTGAGGCTGTCGAGCTTTGCCGCAGCCGGCGTCGATCTGTCCGCAGTGCAGGAGCCGCTGGTATTGCGCGGGGGCGGCGCCCTGGGGTTGACGCTCAAGAGCGTGCGCCTGTCGAACGATGCCACCGGTGCCATAACCCTGCCACCGGCTGCACAAAATCGTTAACCCAATGATCTGGTCGTGCCGATCAGTATCACCAAACCCACGGTCGCGCTGTTCTAGCGTTCAGGGGATGTAGTACAGATCGAAGGATTTCCCGACGCGCTGCAGCGGTCGGTACTGCAGCAGCCAGCCGTAGCCCGGCTGATTCTCCTGCAGAGTCAGCATCGTGATCGCGACCCAGCCTTTGACCGGCTGATTGGGCGCCAGTAACGTGTAGGGCGGGAGCGCCTCAAGCGATAGGTCGGCCGTGCCCTTGTAGCCGATCGACAGCTGCGTCACGTGGCGCGCGGCGAGTACGCGCTCGAGACGCCGCAGATCCTGACCGCCCCAGTCGAGATCGGAATCTACCAGGATGCGCTCGGGATGCTCGCCGGCCATGGCGTTGAAATAGGCCAGGTAATCCGGATAGGCGTACACCAACGTCGAGGCCTGCCAGAGCGTCAGTCCAATCAGCGCGGCGCGCGCAGCGCGCCAACGCCACCGATTCCAGGCTGCGACCGTGGCGTACCCCGCGCCCATCGCCAGCAGCGGATAGGCGATCAAGACATGTCGCACGCCGATGTTGATATGGCTGTAGACACAGCAAAATATCAGGATCGAGACAAAACACGCGCTCGGTGCCAGCAGGTACAGGTTGGTCTCGCGCACACCGCGAATCGCGAGCAGCGCCAGACCCGGGAGCCCGAGCAGCAGCAGGGGCACTGTGGTCTTGAACGTGAGCGCCACGATGTAGAAGTACCACCAGCCACGATTCGCGATTTGCCCGAGCAGGAACGATAGATGACCGTTCTCGTTGTGCCATTCGACGCCGAGGAAATTCAACGGCACCATCTGGAAACCGAGCGGCAGCGGTACCCGGGCGGCAAAACGGTAGGCGAGGTCGTGCAGCAGACCCCGGCTGCCGGCAATGAAGTTCAGCGCCTTGCTCGGTGCCATATCCGGTGTGGTCAGGTACACCAGTTTGCCTCCGTAGACGCCAACGACGAGCAACAGCGCCAGCGCCAGCGCCAGCGCGCCGCTACCGGCCCGGCGCAACAGTTGCGATCGAATTGGCCTACGCAGCGGTGAGGCGCGCAGCATCCCGAGCCGCAGCAGAATCAGGGTTGCGGCCGCGATGCCGATGAACGGCACGGCCGACATCTTGGTCGCCACGGCGAGGCCTACGCTAAGCCCCAGCCCAAGGCCTCGTGGCACGCTCGGGGTCTCGAACCAGCGCAGCAGCAGATACAGGCTCGCCACGGTAAGCGCCGTGACCGGCACATCGAGCGCGACCACCGCGGCGTGGCCCAGAATGACCGGACTGCTGACCAGGAACAGGACCGCCAGCAGCGCGGCCGCGTCGCCATGCCAGTGCCGCATCCAGCTCCAGGTCGCGCCCAGCAGCACCAGCAGGAACGGCAGCATGCCCAGTCGCGCGAGCGTCAATAGCTGCTCATAGCTGGCCGTGGAGTGGTAGAGCAGGTCCCGGCCTTGGGCTTCACCGTTAGGGTTAGGATCGCCGCGGAAACGCGCGCCGGCAAGATAGGGTCCGATGGCCGCAGCCAGCCGCGCGAGCGGCGGGTGCTGGTTATCGTACAGGTACTCGCCGCGATCGATCAGCACCAGGCCCGCCGCGATGTGCTCGGGCTCGTCCCAGAAATTGCCGAAGATCCGGTAAGTCGAAATGCACAGCGCGCAGGCCAGCAGCGCCAACAGCGTCAGGACAGCCACAGACCGGCGCGTCGTCCAACGTATCTGCAAACCTGCCTCGGATCTGTGAGAGAGGCATTGTACTGGTCTCGAGCACCGCTCGGCCAGCGTGCCGGGCGTTAGCTTGCGAGAACCCGGAGCGATGAGTAGAGTGCAAAAGTTTTTTTGTCGCGATATCCAGCAGGCGCGTGTGTTCGCAGAAGTCCCCATGAGCGCTACCGATTCCTTGGCGTGGGTAGTGCATAAGTTTGGCGGTTCCAGTGTGGCCGATGCGCAGTGCTTCGAGCGCGTCGCGGCCATCGTGGAGTCGCCCTCGTTGGTCTCGGCGAGCAGATCGGCGGATATGCGCGCTCGCGTTGCGGTCGTGCTCTCCGCCTGTAAAGGCGTGACCGATGAGCTGCTGGAGCTGGTCGTGCTGGCCGAGCGGCGGGATCAGAGCTGGCAAGCGCGCCTGGCGGGACTGCGCGAGCGGCATGCCGGCATGGCCGCGGCGCTGCTCGATGCGCGCGCCGCAGAGCAATATTTGACCGAATTCGATCGCGACAGCTCGGATCTGGCCGGCGTGCTGCAAACCACCAGCGTGATGCGCTCGGCGGCGCAGAGCGTATGCGATCTGGCCTCGGGCTTTGGCGAGATCTGGTCGACGCGACTGTTCTATCGCTACCTGCAGCAGCGCGGCGTGCGCGACGGGCTGCAATGGATCGACGCCCGGCGTTGCGTGACGGTGGAGTGGGGACCGCTGGGTCCGGCGGTGCAATGGCAGCGGTCGAAGGCGCAACTGCAGGACCTGCTCGGCGCCCCCGCGCCGGCGCTCGCGCCCGCGCCCGCGACGCTCGTGATCACAGGATTCATCGCCACCGACCCGCGCGGCGTGCAGACCACGCTCGGTCGCAACGGCAGCGATTTCTCCGCTTCAATCTTCGGTGCGCTGCTGGATGCCGCGGAGATTCATATCTGGACCGATGTCGACGGCGTGCTTTCCGCCGACCCGCGTCGCGTACCTGACGCCCAGGTCATCGACTCACTGTCGTACAACGAGGCCATGGAGCTGGCTTACTTCGGCGCCAAGGTAATTCACCCGCAAACCATGGCGCCGGCTGTCGGGCGCGACATTCCGATCTGGATCCGCAACACCTTCGCACCGCACAAGAACGGCACGCTGATCTGTGCCGCGCCGCGCTCGAGCTTGCCGGTCAAGGGCATCACGAGCATCGAGAATGTGGCGCTGGTGAATCTCGAGGGCGCGGGCATGATCGGCGTGCCGGGCACGGCGCATAGGCTGTTCGGCGCGCTGCGCGAGCAGGGGATCTCCGTGATCCTGATCTCCCAGGGCAGTTCCGAGCATTCGATCTGCTGCGCCATTCCGCAGGCGCAGGCGGCGCGCGCCAAGAGCGTGCTCGATGCCGCCTTTGGGCGTGAGCTCGCCGAAGGGCAGATCCAGAATGTCGATGTGACGCCGGATCTGGCCATTCTGGCGGTGGTTGGCGACGGCATGGCCGGCATGCCCGGCGTGTCGGGCAAGTTGTTCAGCGCACTGGGCAATGCCCAGATCAATGTCCGTGCCATTGCACAGGGTGCCTCCGAACGCAATATTTCCGTGGTGGTCGATGGCAAGCATGCGACCCGCGCGCTACGCGCCGCGCATGCAAGCTTCTATCTCTCGCCGCACACCCTCTCGATCGGCGTCATCGGCCCGGGCACGGTCGGCAGCGTGCTGCTCGACCAGCTCGGCGGCCAGCGCGAGCGGCTCGCGCGCGAATTCAAGATCGATCTGCGCGTGCGCGGAATCCTGCGCTCAACGCAGATGTGCCTGTCCGACCAGGGGGTCGCGCTCGAAAGCTGGCGAGCGCAGCTCGCGACACGCTCGCAGCCGATTGATCTGGCCCGCTTCACCGAGCACGTGCACGTCGACTATCTGCCGCACACGGTGTTGATCGACTGCAGCGCCGATGCCGACATCGCGCGGCACTATCGCGATTGGCTCGCCGCCGGCATTCACATTGTGACGCCCAACAAGAAGGCTAACAGCAGCGAGCTGTCCTACTATGAGAGTCTCAAGGCCGCGCGGCGCGAGAGTGGTGCGCACTATCTCTACGAGACCACGGTCGGCGCCGGCCTGCCGGTGATCCAGACGCTGCGGGATCTGCGCGAGACCGGCGATGAGATCACGCGCATCGAGGGAATTTTTTCCGGTACGCTGGCGTATCTGTTCAATGTCTACGATGGCACGACGCCATTTTCGGCCATCGTGCGTGAAGCCAAACAGCGCGGCTACACCGAGCCCGACCCGCGCGATGACCTCTCGGGTACCGATGTGGCACGCAAGCTCATCATCCTCGGCCGGGAAATGGGCCTGAAGCTCGAGATGAGCGACGTCGAGATCGCGAGCCTGGTACCGTCGGATCTGGCGGCCGGGAGCAGCGATGAGTTCCTGGCCGGCTTGTCGCGCTACGATCAGCCGATGAAGCAGCGCTACCAGGAGGCGCGCGCGCGCGGCCGCGTGCTGCGCTATGTCGGCGCCGTCTCCGCCGATGGGCGCGCGACCGTGGGCCTGACCGAGCTCGATGGGCGCCACGCCTTTGCCAACATCGCGCTGACCGACAACGTCGTGCGCTACGCGACCGCGCGCTATTGCGACAATCCGCTGATTGTGCAGGGGCCGGGTGCGGGGCCTGCGGTCACGGCCGGAGGCGTGTTCGCCGATCTGCTTCGCCTCGCGACCTATCTGGGAGCGCGGTTGTGACGCATAGCGTTGCGAGTGCGAATCCGCGCGCCTCGGCGCGCGCATTCGCTCCGGCCTCGGTCGGCAACGTGGCGATCGGCTTTGACATTCTGGGTTTCTCGGTTGACGCGATCGGCGATCGCGCCACGGTCAGACGCGTATCGGACCCCGGCGTCACCATCACGGCGATCCATGGCATCGTGCCGGACTTGCCGCGGGAGGCCGCGCACAATACGGCCGGCCGCGCCCTCATGGCGATGCAGGAGGCGCTGGGACTGGATTTCGGTTTCGAGCTCGAGCTCGACAAGGGCGTTCCGCTCGCGTCGGGGCTCGGCGGCTCGGCGGCCTCGGCGGTGGCTGCCGTGGTGGCGGCCAACGCATTATTGGCCGAACCGCGCGCGCCGATCGAACTGCTCAAATTTGCGATGCACGGTGAGGCGGTCGCCAGCGGCTCGATGCATGTCGACAATATCGCGCCCTCGCTGTTCGGCGGCCTGGTGCTGACCGTCGGCATAGATCATCCGCGCATCAAGCAAATTCCCGTACCCCCTGCGATCCGAGCGGTGATCGTGCATCCGCACATGTTTCTCTCGACCCGCGAAGCCCGGGCCATTCTCAGGCACACCGTCAAAATGGCCGATTTCGTCTGGCAGACGGCCAATCTCGCGGGCTTCATCTCCGGCTGCTATACCAACGATCTCGACATGGTGCGCGAATCCTTCGAGGACGTCGTGATCGAGCCGCAACGCTCGGCACTGATTCCCGGCTTCGCCGATGTGCGGCGCTCGGCGCTGTCGGCGGGCGCGCTCGGTTGCTCGATCTCCGGGGCCGGCCCGACGACTTTCGCCTGGTGTCTGGACGGTCATGCGCACGCGGTGTGCGAGGCGATGGTGCAGGAGTTCTCGCACCACGGTCTCAAGGCCGATCACTGGATCACCTCGATCGCGCCGACAGGCGCGCGTGTGATCGACTGATGCACTTCGCGAGCACGCGCAATCCGCAGCCTCAGGTCGGCTTCAGCAAGGCGCTGACGCAGGGGTTGGCGGATGACGGTGGTCTGTACGTGCCGAGCGAGTGGCCGAGCTATGAGCCTTCGAGGCTCGAAGCCCCCGAGAACCATGAAGTCCTGGCGAGTCTGGCGCGGGAGTTGCTGCGTCCGTTCATCGCCGGCGATGCTCTCGAGCCCGAGCTTGAGGCGATGACGCGCGAGGCGTTCAACTTCCCAGCCCCGCAGATCTGGCTCGACAGCTCGCAGCGCCTGGGTGTACTGGAGTTGTTTCACGGCCCCACCGCGGCCTTCAAGGATTTCGGCGCGCGTTTCCTGGCCGCAGCGCTCACGCGGCTGCGGCGTGCTGCGAGCCGGCCGCTGCAGGTTCTGGTCGCCACCTCGGGCGACACCGGCGGCGCGGTGGCGGCGGCGTTTCACGGCCATCACGGCATTGAAGTCTCGGTGCTGTATCCCAAAGGGCTGGTCTCGCCCACCCAGGAGCAGCAGCTGACCTGCTGGGGCGGCAATGTGCGCAGCTTCGCGGTACGCGGCCGCTTTGATGATTGCCAGCGCCTGGTCAAGCAAGCGTTTGCGGATGCTGCGCTGCGTGGGCGTTTCGAGCTCACCTCGGCCAACAGCATCAATCTCGGGCGGTTGCTGCCGCAGACAGCCTACTATTGGGCCGCGAGTCTTCGAGTCGCTCGCGCCCATGGCGAGCCGGCATCATTCGTGATCCCGAGCGGCAACCTGGGCAATGCGACCGCCTGTGTCTGGGCGCGCAAGCTCGGAGCGCCAATCGCGGCGATCGTACTGGCGCACAATGCCAACCGCACCGTGCCCGACTACCTGAGCGAAGGCACATTGCGCCCGCGCGCGAGTGTTGCGACGCTGTCCTCGGCCATGGACGTCGGCGATCCGAGCAACCTCGAGCGCTTGCGCGCCCTGTATCCGGATGCCGCCGCGCTGCGCGGCGCCGTCAGCGCCGTATCGATCGACGATGAGGCCACCCGGGGGCGAATCCGTGCCGATTTCGCCCACTATCGCCGCGTCTGGTGTCCGCACACCGCGGTGGCGGCGGAAGCATACGCGCGGCTGGCCCCTGAAGTACGCGCGCACGGCCGCTGGCTGATCGTGGCGACGGCTCATCCGGCCAAATTTCGCGAAATCGTCGCGCCCCTTATTGGCGAAAGCGTGCCGATGCCGGAAAATCTGGCACGATTGTTCGATCGACCCTCGAGCACCACCGAGATCGAAGCCGATGTTGAGGCGCTGAGGCGCGCATTGTAAATATGGAGCCTTTGCCCACCGTTGATCTGGTGCTCGCCGTGATCGTGCTCGGCGCGGCCGCACTGCTCGCTGCCCTATTTTACCTGTGGCGCTGGGATCAGCGCCGGCGCATGCGCATTGTTCGCAGTTTTGCGGTGACCAGTTGCGGCTTCGATCACTTGCGTGACGTGCTGGTGCCGGACGGACAGGGCAGTGCGCTGCACGTCGATTTCCTGCTGTTGACCGCGCGCGGCGTGATCGTGATCGACCTGCGCGATATCGCCGGCAATATATTTGGCGGCGATCAAATGAGTGCCTGGACCGTGATGCACCGTGCCCAGCGCTATACCTTCGTCAATCCCCAGACCGGTCTGTACGATCGAATTGCCGCGGTGCGCGCGCTGGCGCAAGGACTGCCGGTGGACGGGCGCATCGTGTTCACCGGACGAGGCCACTTCCCCAAGGGCCTGCCGCGGCACACGCTGATGCTGGATTCCCTGCCCTCGGAGTTTCCGGTTTCGGACCGCGAGAGCATGCGGTCACTGCTCGAGCGCTGGATGCCGGCATGGTCCTCGATCAGAAAATCCGTCGCACCCAGTCAGCTGGCAGACCCGAAGCCCGCGATCTGAGGCAGTCTGAACAGCGCGCGCGCGTGTGCGCTGGTGTGCAACGCGCACTCCTCGATGCTCTCGGCGCGCGCGCGTGCCACGGCGGCGCCGATGTGCGGCAAATACATCGGCTCATTGCGCCGCGACTTCGGCTTCGGCCGTAGATCTCGCGGCAACAGATACGGCGCGTCGCTCTCCAGTAACAGGCGCTGTGGCGGAATGCGTGCCATCAGCGCACCCAGATGCGTGCCGCGGCGCTCATCGCAGAACCAGCCGGTGATGCCGATCGACAGACCGAGATCCAGATAGTCCTGCAATTCGGCGGCGGCACCGGTAAAACAGTGCGCGACTGCGGCCTTCAGCGCCGGGCGGTAATTGCGCAGCACTGCGACAAAATCCGCGTGGGCCTCGCGCTGATGCAGGAACACGGGCTTGCCGCACTCGGCCGCGAGCTGCAACTGCCATTCGAAGGCGCGCAGCTGCGCCTCGCGCGGTGAGTAGTTGCGATGATAGTCGAGGCCGCATTCACCGGCCGCGACCACTTCGGGCTGCGACAGCAGCGTGCGCAGCGCCGGCAGATCCTCCTGCCGCAGTTGCGAGGCGTGGTGCGGATGCACGCCGGCGGTTGCGAAAAGCGTGCACGGATGGGCTCGCGCCAGCTGCGCGGCAGCGCCGCTGCTCGCAAGATCGGCGCCGGTGACCATCATTTGCGCGACCCCAACGGCGCGCGCACGCTCGATCACGGCTTGGCGGTCGAGAGCAAAACTTTCATGGGTCAGGTTGGCGCCGATGTCGATCCACTGCATGCGGCTACTCTAATGTGAAGCGGCGATGCCTGATATGATGCCTGCAAGCATGACCGACGCTGAGCACAAAACGCAGCAATTGCCGCTCTGGGACGCAGAGCGCAGCGAGCATAGCTGGTCAGTGCGACAGAGTGCACGTGCGCGCCGCTTGAGCGTACGGGTGTTTCGCCACGGTGGCGTCGAGATCGTGGTGCCGCCGCGCACCTCAGCGCAGCGGGTCAGCGCCTTTGTCAGCGAACATCGGGAATGGATCGAGCGTCAACGACGGCGCTCTGCGCCAGCGTTGCATTGGCCGCTGCCGCCGGCGGCACTGAACCTGTCGGCTCTGGGCGAGCACTGGCGCTGCATCAGCGGCGGCGGGGCGGGCCGGGTGCGCGTGCGCGAGCTCATGAGTCAGGAGCTGCAGCTGCTGGGTGCGATCGATGACCTCGAGCAGCTGCGGCGCGCGCTCATGACCTGGCTGGCGCAGCGCGCCTACCAGTGCTTCGATGCGCCGCTGCGTGTGCTGGGGGCGCAGATGGGAGTCGAGCCGGGCCGGCTGCAGGTGCGCTGTCAGCGCACGCGGTGGGGCAGCTGTTCGCGCCGCGGCACCATCAGCCTGAACGTCTGCCTGCTGTTTCAAACGCCGGAGGTACTGCGCTACCTGATGATTCATGAGCTCGCTCACCTGCGGCACATGAATCATTCGGCGCGTTTCTGGGCCGACGTCGCGCGGCAGGAGCCGGACTGGAGGATGCTCGATCGGGAGTTGCTGCAGGGCTGGCGGCGCGTGCCTTCGTGGATGTTTAGATGAGTGGCGCGGCCTCGGAGCCGCCCGGGGCGCAGGCGCCGCCCGGCGCAGAGCCTGCAACGCAAGTCGATCTGTCCGATGAAAGCGTGCATTGGGACCTCGGCAGCTCGCTGTCCTATAGCGAGTACCTGCGGCTCGACCGACTGCTCGACGCACAGAAGCCGCTCTCTGGCGAGCACGATGAGATGCTGTTCATCATCGTGCATCAGGTCTCGGAACTTTGGATGCGCCTGATGCTGCACGAGCTGCACGGCGTAATCGAGTGCGTGCGCCGCGATCAGCTCGATCCGTCCTTCAAGATGCTCGAGCGCGTGGGACGTGTGCAGGGGCAACTGCTGGCCGTCTGGGAGGTGCTCTCGACCATGACGCCGGCGGACTACTCCTCGTTCCGCAATCTGCTTGGGCGTTCCTCGGGCTTTCAATCACTGCAATATCGCGTGCTCGAGTTCACTCTGGGCAACAAGCATCCGGAGATGATCGAAGTCCACCGGCGCGATGAGGCCGACTACCAGACGCTGCGCAGGGCGCTGGCCGCGCCGAGTCTGTACGACGAAGTGCTGCGACTGCTCTGGCAGCGCGGCTACGGGGTACCGGCGGCGGCGCTGGCGCGCGATTTCACCCAGCCCTACGTGCCCTCCAAGCAGGTCACCGCGGCCTGGCTTGCCGTCTATCACAATGCCGAGAAAGACTGGGACCTGTATGAGCTGGCCGAACGGTTGGTCGATCTCGATCACCGCTTTCAACTATGGCGCTTCCAGCACATGAAGACGGTGGAGCGCATCATCGGCTACAAGCCCGGCACCGGCGGCACGGCGGGCGTGAGCTATCTGGCCAAAGCGCTGCGGCTCAGGCTTTTTCCCGAACTTTGGGAAGTTCGCACTTCGATGTAGCGCCGATCGGGCGAATGTTCGATGGCTTGCGAATGAGCATGCCGATTCCCTAGGCGCTACCCCGCTGCGACCAATGCAGCGCCTGTATGCTTAGCGAAGAATCGAGCAGCCGCGCTGGGCCGTTGACCAGGTAGCCCTGCTGCGCGAGCTGCAGATGCGGCAGATCCGAGCCGCTATTGCCGTAAGCGTAGATGCGGCCCGGAGCCTCGCGCGCGATCAGCGCCTGCAGGCAGCGCCGCTTTTCCTCGCCCTGGCAGTTGGCCGTGGCCAGCCGGCCATCGAGCCGACCGTCGCTGCGCCATCGCACCTTGGTGCAGATGGTGTGCCCGAAACCCAGTGCACGGGCGATGAGCGGCACATACAGGTCGACGCTGGCGGACATCAGCAGCAGCCGGTCGCCCTGGGCGCGATGCAAGGCGATGGCCTGGAGCGCTTCGGCATACAAGCCCTCATGCAGCACTCTCGGCACAAAACTCCCGGCCCAGTGCTCGAGACCGGCGCGCGCCAGGCCGCCGAGCGTCGCGCGAATCAGTGCACCCTTGAATCGGCCGCGATCGCGATGAATCAGATAGCCCAGCGCCGCCGGTAGGATCAGCAGCAATCGCGGCAGCCGCCAGGGCCGGCGCCCCAGGCAGCCGAGCACAAATGGCATGAGGGTGTCGTGGCGCGTGATCGTGCCGTCGAGGTCGAATACCGCCAGTGCGCCGCCGGCCGCAGTGTCATGCGGCACGCGTCTGGCCCGCCAGCTGGCGTAGGACGTAATGCAGGATGCCGCCGTGTCGGAAGTACTCGCGCTCTTTCGGGGTATCGATGCGCACGCGCACCTCGAAGCGGATCGGCGTCGCGGCCGCCGATGTCGCCACCACCGTGGCGGCGCCCGCGCCACCGGTATCGAAGCCCGCAATCTCATAGCGTTCGTGACCAGTGAGTCCGAGCCAGAGGGCACTCTGGCCCTCGTTGAACTGTAGCGGCAGCACGCCCATGCCGATCAGATTCGAGCGATGAATGCGCTCAAAGCTCTCGGCGATCACGGCGCGCACGCCGAGCAGCATCGTGCCCTTGGCGGCCCAGTCGCGCGAGGAGCCGGTGCCGTATTCCTTGCCGGCGATGATGATCAGCGGCGTCCGGCCGGCCTTGTAGCGCATGGCCGCGTCGTAAATACTCATCTGCTCGCCGGTCGGAAGATACAGCGTGATGCCACCCTCGGTGCCCGGCAGCAGCAGGTTGCGCAGACGAATGTTGGCGAAGGTGCCGCGCATCATGACCTCGTGGTTGCCTCGGCGCGCGCCGTACTGATTGAAATCCGCCGGCTGTACATTCTGCTCGAGCAGGTAGCGCGCGGCCGGGCTGCTGTTGGCGATGTTGCCCGCCGGCGAGATGTGATCGGTGGTGACCGAATCCCCGAGCAGTGCCAGCACGCGTGCGTCGCGAATCGCGGCGACCGCGGCCGGTTGCATGGTCATGCCCTCGAAGTAGGGCGGATTCTTGACGTAGGTGGACTTTGCGTCCCACGGGTAGATCTTTCCGGCCGGCACCGCGATGCTCTGCCAGCGCTCATCGCCCGCGAACACGCTGCTATAACTGCGCCGGAACATTTCGGAATTGATATTGCGCTGTACCGTATCGGCGATCTCGACCGGCGCGGGCCAGATGTCGCGCAGATAGACACTCTGGCCGCCCGGGCCGGTGCCGAGCGGCTCGGTATTCAGATCCACGTCCAGCGAGCCTGCGAGCGCATAGGCGACGACCAGCGGCGGCGAGGCCAGGAAATTCATTTTGATCTCAGGATGGACGCGGCCGTCGAAATTACGGTTGCCGGACAGCACCGCACAGCCGATCAGATCGGCGGCCTTGACGGCCGCGGAGATCTCGGGCTTGAGCGGGCCGGAGTTGCCGATGCAGGTGGTACAGCCATAGCCCACGAGGTTGAAGCCGATGCTGGCGAGCTCGTCGAGCAGCTCGGCCTTCTGCAGATAGGCGCTCACCACGCGCGAGCCCGGCGCGAGACTGGTTTTCACCCACGGCTTGGCGCGCAGGCCCAGTCGATGCGCATTGCGCGCCAGCAAGCCGGCGGCCATGAGCACGTAGGGATTGGAGGTGTTGGTGCAGCTGGTGATCGCGGCGATCAGCACCGCGCCGTCGCGTAGCTCGAAGGATTGGCCCTCGAGGCTCGCTGCAGTGTGGCCTGTTGCCGTGGGGTGCTTGCGCGCGCGCTCCTCGGCCATGCGCGCGTGGTGCGTTTGGTAGATGCTCTTGGCGAGGCGCAATGGCACGCGATCCTGCGGCCGGCTCGGACCTGCCAGGCTGGGCTCGACCGTGCCGAGATCGAGCTCGAGCACATCCGTGTACTGCGCCGGTGGGGCGCCGTTGGCGCGCCAGAGAGCCTGGGCGCGGGCATAGTCCTCGACCAGCTGGATCTGCGCGGCGGGCCGGCCCGATAGCTTGAGATAGCGCAGCGTCTCCTCGTCGATCGGAAACATCGCGCAGGTGCTGCCGAATTCCGGCGACATGTTGCCGATCGTGGCGCGGTCGGCCAGCGGCAGATTGGCGAGCCCGTCGCCGTAGAACTCGACGAACTTGTCGACCACGCCTTTTTTGCGCAGCAGCTCCGTCACCGTCAGCACCAGATCGGTGGCGGTAGCGCCGGGTTTGAGGCTGCCATTGAGCCTGAAGCCGATGACCTGCGGGATCAACATCGTGACCGGCTGGCCGAGCATGGCGGCCTCGGCCTCGATGCCGCCGACGCCCCAGCCCAATACGCCCAGCCCGTTGATCATGGTGGTGTGCGAATCGGTGCCGACCAGGGTATCCGGGTAGGCCTGGCGCGTCGTGCCCAGGCTCTGCTCGAACACCACGCGGCCCAGGAATTCCAGATTCACCTGATGCACGATGCCGGTGTTGGGCGGCACGACTTTGAAATTGCGGAACGCCGACTGGCCCCAGCGCAGAAAGGCATAGCGCTCGCCATTGCGCTCGAATTCAATGCGGTTGTTGTCGGCGAGGGAATGCGCCGTGCCATAGCTGTCGACCTGCACCGAGTGATCGATCACCAGTTCGGCGGGCGCCAGCGGATTGATCTCATCGGGATTGCCGCCGAGGCGGATCATCGCTTCGCGCATCGCCGCCAGATCGACCACGGCCGGCACACCGGTGAAATCCTGCATGATCACGCGCGCCGGTGTGAATGAGATCTCGTGGGAGGGCTTGGCGGCTGGATTCCAATTGAGCAGCGCCTCGATATCGGCGCGCGTGACGTTGCTGCCGTCCTCGAAGCGCAGCAGGTTTTCCAGCAGGATCTTGAGCGAATAAGGCAGGCGCGCGACTTTGTCGGCCCCGAGAGCTGCAAGACTGCGGATCTGGTACGACTGCGCGCCGGATTGCAGGGTAGTGCGCGTATTGAAACTATCCGTCATAGATCCTCCTCAATGCGCGGGAGTATATCGGGCTTCGCACTTGAGGCGAGGCGCACACGCTCGATCGCGCCGCCGCCCAGACAGCGACCGTGCTCGTAGATCACCGCAAACTGTCCCGGTGTCGCGGCGCGCTGCGCCTGCTGGAAGTCGATGTGCGCGGTGCCGTCGCCGTGCACGCGCACGCTCGCCGCCTGCCCGGGCTGACGGTGGCGCAGCTTGATGTGCACGGAAAAAGTGCCGCTGCGCGGGGCGCTGAGCCAATTGAGCCGCGCGGTGCTCACCGCGCTGGCATCGAGGCGGTGCTGCTCGTGCCTTTGCAGCACGATCAGCGTGTTGCGCGCCTGATCCTTGAGCGCGACGTACCACGGCTCCTCGGCGCAGCCGCGCGCGCCGCCAATCGCGAGTCCGGCGCGCTGTCCGAGAGTGTAGAAGGGCAGACCACGGTGCTGTCCGAGCACGCGCCCGTCGAGGGTTTCGATCGGCCCGGGTTGGGGCTCGATGAAACGGCTCAGGAATTGGGCGAAGGGCCGCTCGCCGATGAAGCAGATGCCGGTACTGTCGGGTTTGTCATGCACCGCCAGTCCCGCGCGGCGTGCCCGCTCGCGCACCTCCTGCTTCGTGAGTTCGCCCAGTGGGAACAGAACCTGCGCCAGGCAGGGACGTTGCAACGCGTGCAGAAAATACGTCTGGTCCTTGGCCGCGTCGTGCGCCTGATAGAGCGCTGGGCCGTCGGCCGCATCGAGGCGTCGCGCGTAATGGCCGGTCGCAAACAACGCGCCGCCCAGACGCGTGGCGTAGCGCAGACACAGGCCGAATTTAATATGGCGGTTGCACAGCACGTCGGGATTCGGGGTGCGGCCGGCGCGATATTCCTCGAGCAGGTACTGGAACACCTGCTGTCGATATTCCTGCGCGAAATTCACGCGATGCAGAACGATGCCGAGCTCGTTCGCGACCTGGCGCGCATCCTGGTAGTCCTGCGCGCTGGTGCAGTAGGCGTCGTCCGAATCCCAGTTGTTCATGAACAGGCCCTGGACCTCGAAGCCGGCATCGCGCAGCAGCAGCGCGGCGACGGCCGAATCGACGCCGCCGGACAGGCCGACGATGACGCGGACGGAGCGGGAGGCTGGCATGGCGTCATTGTACCGATGGCGCTGCGCCAGCGGGATTCAGGGCGCTATCGGCGTCGGCCGCAGCGACGTGAGGGCCTCGAGCGGCAGGCGCACGCCGCGCAGGTAGTCGTCGACACAGCGCACCACCAGCGCCGTGCGCAGCGACGCGGTTCGCGCCAGGATCTCACTGCGCGTGAGCCAGTGGGTGGCGACGATGGGCGGATCGAGTGCTCGGCCGGCATCGAAGTCCCGGACTGTGCCGCTGAAGGCAAATCGCAACGTCGAGTGCCCGCGCTGGCTGCGCCACAGGTACATGCCGAGCAGCGATTGCGGCGTGAAGACCCATGCCGTCTCCTCCAGCACCTCGCGTACCACGGCTTCGACCAGCGACTCGCCGTCCTCGAGGTGACCGGCGGGCTGATTGAAGACCAGACGGCCCCGGATTCGCTCCTCAACCAGCAGGAACCGGGCATCGCGTTCAATCACCGCGGCGACCGTGACATCGGGCTTCCAAACCATGGTGCAGGATACCCTGCGGCGCCGCCGGGCGGGGCGCGAGATCAGCGCCGGGCGACCCGAACCTCGCGCTCTTCGGTGGCGCTGGCCTGCCAGATCGCATCGAATTCGTGCAGATACTGGCGCGCAATCGGGGGATTGTTCAGGCCGGCGATACCTTCGGCGCGATCGGCGCGCACGCGGTAGACGATGGCCCGATCATCGGCAATGCAATAGGCGGCCATGAGTTCACGGTACTGCGGCGCGCGCAGCCGGATTTCAAGATAGCTGGTCAGCCGGTGTGCCATGGCAATGAAGCGGTTGGCACCGTTATCCATCCGTGCCTGGTCGCGCAGTAACACCCGAACTTTGGCAAAGCTGCGCCCGAGCACGAAGCGCTTGATGATCTCGAGGAACGCGGCCTGATCGTAGATCTCGGGCTCCAGGTCCGGTGTCATGATCGAGATCAGGCGTTGTCCGCTGGCCGCCACGGTCTCGGTGGCCGTGCGCACCTCATCGATATTGCTCAGCACATGCAGAGTTTCCGGCGCCGGCAAACGCTGCTCGAGCACGGCATCGATCATCGGGCCGTCTTCGAGCCCGAAGCTCGCCAGACGCGCCGAGGTGGTCGCGCGGTTTTCCCTGGATGCTGTCACGCCGTCGCCTGCGTCGCGAGAATTGCTCGCAGCACGATGGTAGAGACAGCGACCGTCCGCGCATCGCCAACCGGTTCACATTTCGGGGGCCACGCTGTGTGAGCGGGCTAACGGATCTCGTGTTCTGCGGCAAAGCGGCGTGCCAATTGCGCGGCTAATCCGACATAATCTCCCGGCCGCAAGGCCGACAAGCGCCGCCGTTCGGATTCCACCAGCGGCAGAGTCGCGACGAAAGCGGCCAGCCTTGCTGCATCAACGCTCTGGCCGCGAGTGAATTCTTTGAGCCGCTCGTAACCGTCGGGAACGCCGGCCGCACGCAAAACGCTCTGGATGGCTTCGCCGAGCACTTCATAGGCGCCCTCGAGATCCTGTGCCATGCGGGCTCGATCGGGCGTGAGCTTGGTGAGTCCGCGCTGCAGCGCCTTCCAGCCGATCAGGCTGTGAGCGAGGGCGACACCGAGGTTGCGCAGCACCGTGGAGTCGGTCAGATCGCGCTGCCAGCGCGAGATCGGCAGCTTTTCGGCGAAGAAGCGCAGCATCGCGTTCGCCATGCCGAAGTTGCCCTCGGCATTCTCGAAGTCGATCGGATTGATCTTGTGCGGCATGGTCGAAGAGCCGACCTCGGAGGGCGTAGCACGCTGGCGCAGATAGCCGAGGCTGATGTATCCCCATAGATCGCGACACAGATCGATCAGGATCACGTTGAGCGCGGCACAGGCGTCGCAGTACTCGGCGATCCAGTCGTGCGGCTCGATCTGGGTGCTGTAGGGGTTCCACACCAGCTGCTGCGAGTCGACAAATTCGCGGCTGAGCTGCAGCCAGTCGAGGTCCGGACGCGCGCTGTGGTGGGCATTGAAATTCCCGACTGCGCCGTTCCATTTGGCCAGGATCTCAACCGCTTCCAGCCGGCGCTGCGCGCGCACGAGGCGTGCGCCGACATTGGCCATCTCCTTGCCGAAAGTGGTCGGACTCGCGCTCTGGCCGTGCGTGCGGGCGAGCATAGGCAGCTCGGCGTGCGCTTCGGCGAGCGTGCGCAGCGCCGAGCCGAGCAGGCGCAGCTCGGGCAGCAGCACGGCGCTGCGTGCGCCGCGCAACAGCCGGGCATAGCTGAGATTGTTGATGTCCTCGGAAGTGCAGCCGAAATGCACCAGCTCGAGCGCCGCCGCACTGGCGCCGGCCGCGCCGAGCACGTCGCGCACGAAATACTCCACCGCCTTGACGTCGTGATTGATACGCCGCTCGATATCCTTGACCGCGCCGGGGGCCTCGGGGCCCGGTTCCTGCGCCAACGCCGCGGCGCGCGCGCGCACCGCATCGGGCAGCGGCTCGCGCAGCAGCGGCGCCGGTGCCCCGGTCAGCTGCAGAAACCACAGCGCCTCGACGCGGATGCGCTCGCGGATCAGTGCGGCTTCGGAAAAATAATCGCGCAGCGGTGCGACCGCGGCAGCATAGCGGCCGTCCACGGGCGAGAGCGCTGTCAGGGCGGAGGATTCCATGGAATCGCGGCGTGTAATCGAAATGCTAGACTAAACATCATAACGTATTGGGTGAACGCATGAGCCCGCCATCGTTTCGTATCGAACGCGACAGCATGGGTGAACTGAATGTCCCCGCCGAGGCGCTGTGGGGCGCGCAGACGCAGCGTGCCGTCGAGAATTTTCCCATCAGCGGATTGACCCTGCCGCGTGGCTTCATTCGCGCCGTCGCGCTGATCAAGCGGGCCGCCGCGGCCGCCAATGCGCAGTTGGGGTTGCTCGCGAGCGACATCGCCGAGGCCATTGAGCGCGCTGCGCAGGAGGTGGCCGGCGGCGCGCACGACGCGCAGTTTCCGATCGACGTGTTTCAGACCGGTTCGGGCACCAGTACCAACATGAACGCCAACGAGGTGATCGCTCACCTGGCCGCGCGCGCGGGCCTGGCGGTGCATCCCAACGATCATGTCAACATGGGGCAAAGCAGCAACGATGTCATTCCGACCGCGATCCACGTCAGCGCGGCGTTGCTGCTGCACGAACAGCTGCTGCCCTCGCTGCATCACCTCGCGGGCGTGATCGCACAGCGCGAGCAGGAGCTCGCCGCGGTGGTGAAGACCGGCCGCACCCATCTGATGGATGCCATGCCGGTGACCCTGGGGCAGGAACTCTCGGGCTGGCGCACGCAGATCGAGAACGGTACGGCGCGGCTGCGCGCGGTCGAGCCGCGATTGCTACGCCTGGCGCAGGGCGGTACCGCCGTGGGCACCGGCATCAATGCGCACCCAGGATTCGCCGCCGCCTTCTGCCGCGAGCTCTCGGCTCTGACCGGCATCGGCTTCGAGCCGAGCCGCAACTATTTCGAGTCGCTGTCGGCGCAGGATGCGGCCGTCGAGCTCTCGGGCCAGCTCAAGGTCGTGGCCGTGAGTGTGATGAAAATCGCCAATGATCTGCGCTGGATGAACAGCGGCCCGCTGGCGGGCCTGGGCGAGATCGCGCTGCCCGCGCTGCAGCCTGGCAGCAGCATCATGCCGGGCAAGGTCAACCCGGTCATTCCCGAGGCCGCCGCGATGGTCGCGGCGCAGGTGATCGGCAATGACACGACCATTACGATCGCTGGACAGTCGGGCAATTTCCAGCTCAACGTCATGCTGCCGCTCATCGCCTACAATCTGCTCGCGAGCATCCGCCTGCTCGCCAACGTCTCGCGCCTGCTGGCGGACCGTGCCATAGCGGGCTTCGAGGTCAATCGAGCGCGCCTGGCCGAGGCGCTGGACCGCAATCCAATACTGGTGACCGCGCTGAACCCCGTGATCGGCTACGAAAAGGGTGCTGCGATCGCCAAGAAGGCCTATGCCGAGGGCAAGCCGATCCGAGAGGTGGCGGCCCGAGAGACCGCGCTGCCGCGCGAGCAGCTCGATGCGCTGCTCGATCCCGCTGAGCTCACGCGCGGCGGGCTAAAGGGCGGCACTGGCGGTGGGGGTTAAGCGCAGCAATGGTCGCACCGGCGCTGTCGATGCTGCCCGCGTTGCCGGTCGACTGGTGTGCGCGTCTGCGCAGCCGGCTGCATTCGGCGCCCGATCATCGCCTCGAGCATAGCCGCACTGGCACGCAGCCGGCACTGCTGCGCGAGGGCCTGCCGGAGAGGCTGGCCGCCGCGGCCGTGCTGGTGCCCATCGTTCTGCACCCCAATGCGCCGGCGCTACTGCTGACGGTGCGTGCGAGCCATCTGCGTTCGCATGCGGGTCAGATCAGTTTTCCCGGTGGACGAGTCGAGCCAACGGACCTTGATCTGGCTGCTGCGGCGCTGCGCGAGACGCAAGAGGAGATCGGCATTCACGCCGCTTCGATCGAGCCGGTCGGCTTTCTGTCCGATCAACTCGTGCGCAGCGGCTACCGCATCACGCCGGTGGTGGCGCTGCTGCAGCCCGGCTTCACGCTCAGGCCCGACAGCACCGAAGTGGCGGAGGTGTTTGAGCTGCCGCTGGCGTTTGCGTTAAGCGCCGGCAACTATCGCTCGCGTCCTGGCCGGGCGCGCGGCCTGGAGTTCGAGATCTGGGAGCTGCCCTACGGCGAGCGCAGTATCTGGGGCGCGACCGCCGGCATCCTCGCCAACCTGCGCGAGGTGCTCGGCGAGGAACGCACTTGAGCCGCGCGGGGGAGCAGATCGATGCATTGCTGGCGCTGATGCGCACGCTGCGCGATCCGCAGGCCGGCTGTCCCTGGGATCGCGAGCAGAACTTCGCGAGCATTGCGCCATTCACGATTGAGGAAGCGTACGAGGTGGCCGATGCGATAGCGCGCGGCGATCTGGAGCGGCTGCGTGACGAACTCGGAGATCTGCTGTTTCAGGTGGTGTTCCACGCGTGCATGGCCGAGGAGCTCGGTCGCTTCGATTTTGCCGGCGTTGCGCAAGGCATTCGCGAGAAGCTGGTGCGGCGCCACCCGCATGTGTTCGCCGAGCCCAAAACGGTCGATCTGCCGCAACTGCACGTGTCCTGGGAGGCGCAGAAAGCCCGCGAGCGCGCAGCGCAGGGCGCGCAGGGTGCACTGGCCGACGTGCCGCGCGCGCTGCCGGCGCTGGTGCGCGCGGCCAAGCTGGGCCGGCGTGCGAGGCGGGTCGGATTCGACTGGGACGGCCCCGAGGGCGTGCGCACCAAGATCGATGAGGAGCTGGCGGAGATCGATCAAGCGATCAAACTGGGACAGCGCTCGCAGATCGCTGAAGAGCTCGGCGATCTGCTGTTCACGGTCGCCAATTGGGCGCGTCACCTCGATCTGGACGCGGAGGACGCGCTGCGCGCAGCGGCGTTGAAGTTCGAGCAGCGTTTCGCGTCCATGGAACTGAAGGCCAAGCGGCAGGGCATGGCGCTGCAGGAGCTGTCGGCGGCGCAGTGGGATGAGCTCTGGTCCACTGCCAAATCTTTGAATTCAAAGAGTTAACTGCAGTTCAGCCTGGGTTCATAGGTTTCATCTTAACGTGTCGTCACTGCGTTACATTAAGCAAGCCGATGCGTGGGGGGCGGCGAGGCAATGCAACAGGCGCAACAGATCCCCGGTATCGTGATGACCTTCGGCCTGCTACTCGTGCCCATGAGTTTGGGCAGCGCGGCTGGCTCCCCAGATCCGGTACTGGCCGTTGCCGAGGACAGCAATCCCACCGAGCATGATCTCACGCGCACCCAGGCCACGGCCCTGGTGCAGAGACGATACGCCGCGCGCGTGGTGCGCGCCTGGAGCGCCGATGAGGGCGGCCGGCATGTCTATGTTTTCCGGCTGCTGTCCGAAGGCGGCAAAGTCTGGACGGTGCGCATCGACGCGCGCAGCGGCGCAGAAGTTCCCTGAGAATGCTCTGAGAATGCTCTGAGAATGCAATGAGAGTGTTGGTGGTCGAAGACGAAGCGGCACTGCGCGAAGCGTTAAAGGCCGATCTGACCGCCGCGGGCCACACGGTCGATGTCGCTGCCGACGGCGAGGAAGGACTCTATGCCGCCACCGAGTACCCGATTGACGTCGCCATCATCGATCTGGGTCTGCCAAAACTTTCCGGCCTCGAACTCATCCGGCAATTACGCGCACGCGGCAAGAGCTACGGCGTACTGATCCTGACTGCGCGCGATCGCTGGCAGGACAAGGTAGAGGGTTTGAGCGCGGGCGCCGACGACTATGTGGCCAAGCCATTCCATGTCGCCGAGGTACAAGCGCGACTGGCCGCGCTGCTGCGGCGAGCCGGCGGCTGGGCCAGTCCGCGGCTGGCCTGCGGTCCGGTCGAACTCGACTCACGCGCACAGACCGTCACGGTGCGCGGTAGCGCCGTGGAACTCACGAGTTTCGAGTACCGCATTCTCGAGCACCTGATGCTGCGTGCCGGTGAGGTCATCTCGAAGAGCGAGCTGACCGAACGGCTGTACGCGCAGGATTTCGACCGCGATAGCAATGTAGTCGAAGTGCTGGTCGGTCGGCTGCGCCGCAAGCTCGACCCTGACGACACACTCAAGCCGATCGAGACCCTGCGAGGGCGCGGCTATCGTCTCTGCCTGCCGCGCAACAGCGCGCCGGTTGCTGTCACGCACTGATGGCGCGCTCGCCGCCGTCCGTCAGCCGTCGCTTGCTGTTCGCGGTGGCAGTGCCTTTGGTGCTGTTTTTTGCGCTGACCATCGGCGTGCTCGACGGCGTATTTCGCGCGCTCGCCGACGTCTCGCTGCGCGAGCTGCTGGCCGAGCAGGTGGTCGGACTGGTCACCGCGGTGGATATGAATCGCGATGGCCGCATGGAAGTGAATCTGCTCGATCCCGAATCGCGGCTCGATGTGCCGGGCTCGGGCCTGTACGCGGCGGTGCGGGACCAGAACGGCAAGCTGCTGTGGAGCTCCGCGTCGCTGACCGGTACCGGGCTCGAGCTCGGGATGCGCCTTCCCGTAGGGGGGGTGGACTTCCGTTATCAACGCGCCCGCGACGGCACGCAAGTCGCGGAGCTCAGCCGCGGGCTGCAGTGGGTGTACGCGGCGGGCGAGGCCAAGAACCTGGTATTCACGGCGGCCGACAGTACCGAGCCGCAGCGAACGCAGCTGTGGCGCTTCCGCCAGCAGATGGCTGGCTGGTTCGGTGGCCTGGTGTTGGTGCTACTGGCCACCATGGCCTGGATGATGCGGCGCGCACTTGCGCCGGTGCGGCGGCTGGAACAAGAGATCGCCGCGGTCGAGGCCGGGGCCGCCCAGGGACTCGGGGTGGCTTATCCGCGCGAACTCGCCGGCGTCACCAAAGGACTCAATGCATTGTTGGAATCCGAGCGCAATCGCATTGCCCGCTATCGCGACACGCTTGGCAATCTGGCGCACAGTCTCAAGACCCCGCTGGCCGTGATTCGCGCCAGTCTCGGCACCGTCGAATCCGCGGCGGCACAGCGCGCGAGCATCCAGCTGGAGATCGATCGCATGGCGCAAATCGTCGAGCACCAGCTCAAACGCGCCGCGGCGGGCGGGGGCGCTACGCTCGGTCAGGCAAGCGTGGCGGTGCTGCCATTGGTGACCGAGCTGCGCGCCGCACTGCTCAAGGTGCACGCTGACAAGGATCTGCGCATCGATGTGGACGTGCCCGCGCAGCTTGGGTTTCTCGGCGATACCGGCGATATCCTCGAGTTGCTCGGTAACGTGCTCGATAACGCCTGCAAATGGTGCCGCTCGCGCATCGCGGTCAGTGCGCAGCTGGATGGCGCGCGCGCGCTGCCGCAGCGGCTGTCGATCGTGGTCGAGGACGACGGTCCGGGCATCGCCGCGACCGACCGGGTGCGCGTCATTGAGCGTGGCGTGCGCGCCGACGAGCAGGTGCCGGGTCATGGGCTGGGGCTGGCGATGGTGCGTGAGACGGTCGCGCTCTATGGCGGCCACTTCTTCATCGACGCCTCGCTGAGTCTGGGCGGGGCGCGTGTGGAGCTGCAGTTGCCCGGTCGCTAGGGCGCGATATCGAATTCGATACCCTGTGCCAGTGGCAGTGCCGAGCTCCAGTTGATGGTGTTGGTCTGACGGCGCATATAGGCCTTCCAGGCATCCGAGCCGGCCTCGCGACCCCCGCCGGTGTCTTTCTCACCACCGAAGGCGCCGCCAATCTCGGCGCCGGAGGTACCGATGTTGATGTTGGCGATGCCGCAGTCGCTGCCGCCTTGACTCAGGTACAGCTCGGCGTGGGCCAGCCGCTGTGTGAACAGCGCCGAGGACAGTCCGTACGCGGACCGGTTCTGCAGCTCGATGGCCTGCTCGAGCGAGTCGGTCGCGATCAGGTACACAATGGGCGCGAAAGTCTCATGCTGGACGATATCCCAGTCGTTGTGGGCACGCACGATCGCCGGCTCGACATAGTGGCCCGGCCGCGCAAGCACTGCCCCGCCGACCAGCAACTTTCCGCCCGCAGCGCCCGCGGCCGCGATCGCGCGCTCGAAGCTGCGCACCGCCTGCGCGTCGATCAGCGGTCCGACCAGTGTCGCCGGATCGAGCGGATCGCCGATGGGCATTTGCTGGTACGCATGCACCAGGCGTCGTTGCAGCTCATCCAGGCGCGAGCGGTGCACCAGCACACGCCGCGTGGTGGTGCAGCGCTGCCCGGCGGTGCCCAGCGCGCCAAACACGATCGCGCGGGCGGCGAGCTCCAGATCGGCGCTTTCATCGACGATGATGGCATTGTTGCCGCCCAGCTCGAGCAGCGACTTGCCGAGCCTTCCGGCCACCGCCTGCGCAATATGACGGCCGACGTGGGTCGAGCCGGTGAAGGAGAGCAGTGCGACGCGAGCGTCGGCCACGAGCCGCTGACCGTGTTCGCTGCCATGGTCGAGCAGCAGCTGAAAAATCGGCGGCGCCCTGTGGCGCTCGAGAACCTGCTCGCACAACCGCTGCACCGCCAGCGCGCACAGCGGAGTTTTCGGCGACGGCTTCCAAATACAGGCATTGCCGCAGATGGCCGCGATCAGCGCGTTCCATGACCACACCGCGACCGGGAAGTTGAAGGCGGTGATGATGCCGACCACGCCGAGCGCATGCCATTGCTCGTACATGCGATGCTGCGCACGCTCGGAGTGCATCGTGCGGCCATAGAGCATGCGCGACTGTCCGACCGCAAAGTCGGCAATGTCGATCATCTCCTGCACCTCGCCCAGCGCTTCGGCGAGGATCTTGCCGTTTTCGAGTGTCACCAGCGTCGCCAGCTCTTGCTTGTGGCGCCGCAATTCGTCGCCGATATGCCGCACCAGCTGGCCGCGCGCGGGCGCAGGCACTTCAGCCCAGCTGCGCGCCGCGGCGACGGCGCGGCCGAGGATGGCTTCGTAGTCGGCGCTGCTGCTGGTGGGCACGCGAGCGATCAGGCTGCCATCGCCGGGACTGAAGGATTCGAGCGCTGCGGTTTCCGCGCCGTCGTGCGTGAGCGTGAGCTCAAAATGCGCCAGCAGCGCTGCGGCATCCACGGGTCTCATGCCGCTCAGGCTCGCAGCGCCCGTTGCGAGCCCGGCGCGCCGCTCAACACCACGTCGCCCGAGAGGTCCTTGCTGCTACCGGCAGCGAGATTGCGGCCGAAGCGGTTGCTCAGGATGTCGGGCAGGCGGAAGGATTCCTGGGTGACGAGGCCGCGATGGCGCTCGGGATGAGTCAGCACCAGATCCAATACTGCGCACACACCCGAGGCGGTACTGACCTGAATGGCCGACCACAGGCGGCCGGCAATCATCTGCGGATAGATCTTGCTGACGTAGTTTTCCTCGCGCAACTCGCCATTCTGCTGGCCGGTCACCGCGGCATACACGATCACGACGTCCTGCAGGGTCTGCGGCACCGCATTTTCCAGGATCCGTTTGAGCGTCGTGCGATCCTGGTTGAGCTTCAGATCGTTCATGAGCAGGCGCATCTGCGCGCAGTGCCCGGGATAACGAATGGTCTTGTAGTCCATGCTCTCGCAGCGCGCGCCGCAGGTTTGCGCCAGCGAGCCCAAGCCGCCGGAGGTATTGAAGGCTTCATAGAGCGTGCCGTCGATTTCGATCTCTTCGAGCCCTTCGAGCGGCCGGATCTCGACCAGGCGGCCATCGGCCATCGCTTCGCAGGGATTGCCGTATTCGTTGATGAGACCTTCGGTCGACCAGGTCAGGGAATATTTGAGGACATTGTGCGGATGCTGCGGCAGCGCGCCGACCCGCAGCCGCACGCTGCGCAAGCTGTCGAAATGGCGAATCAGCTCGCCGCCGGCAATGCTGATGAAACCCGGCGCGAGCCCACATTGCGGCACGAAGGCCTGCGGCGCCTCGCGGGCCAGCGCACTGACGCGCCGCGTGACCTCGACGTCTTCGGTCAAATCGAAGTAGTGCACGCCGGCCTCGCGCGCCGCGGCGCCGACCAGCGGATTGCAGTGATAGGGCAGGCTCGAGACCACGGCGTCTACCGGCTGGCTATGTAGCCGGGCGCGCAGCGCCGCCGCGTCGGCCGCATCCAGCCGGACCGGCTGGACATTGGGCAGGCCATGGGCACGCGCCACGCCGGCCGCCGCGCGCTCGTCCACGTCCGCGAGCTGCACCTGGTAGGCGCCCGATTCGCCCAGCAGCCCCGAGATCAGCGCGCCGATCTTGCCGGCCCCCAGAACCAGCACCCTATGCATGCAATGCCCCGGCTAAAGTGCGCATGTTAGCATTGGCCCATGCGTTCCACCGATAGCAATTCCTGGCAGCCGACGAGCTGGCAGTCGCGCAAGGCTACACAGCAACCGGCCTACGATGATCCGCAGGCATTAGGCAAAGTGGTCGCTGAGCTGGCGCGTCTGCCGCCGATCGTGGTGTCGTGGGAAGTCGAGAATTTGCGCGAGCGGCTCGCCGCGGTCCAGCGCGGCGAAGGCTTCCTGCTCCAGGGCGGGGATTGCGCCGAGAGCTTCGTCGACTGCGAGTCCGACCGCATCGCCAAGCAACTCAAGGTATTGCTGCAGATGAGCCTGGTGTTGCTCTCGGGCATGAAGCGACCGGTGGTACGCGTCGGCCGCATGGCAGGTCAATACGCCAAGCCCCGTTCGGCCGATATGGAGACGCGCGAGGGCGTGAGCTTGCCGTCCTATCGCGGCGACCTGGTGAATCGGCCGGAGTTCACCGCCGAGGCGCGGCGTGCCGACCCGCAATTGCTGTTGCGGGGCTACGAGCGTGCCGCCCTGACGCTTAATTTCGTGCGCGCGCTGGTCGATGGCGGTTTCGCGGATCTGCATCATCCCGAATACTGGGACCTCGGCTTCGTGCGCCACGCGCAGCTGCGCGAGGCCTACGAGCGTACCGCGCGTTCGATCGGTGATGCGCTGGATTTCTTCGAATCCCTGAGCGGCAAGCGGGTGCACGAGGCCACGCGCGTGGACTTTTTTGCCAGCCATGAGGGCCTGCATCTGCTGTACGAGCAGGCGCAGACGCGCTACATCGCGCGCCAGAACCGCTGGTACAACCTCTCGACCCATATGCCCTGGATCGGCATGCGCACCGCGCAGGTCGAGGGCGCGCACGTCGAATACTTCCGCGGCATCTCCAATCCGATCGGCGTCAAAATCGGCGCGGCAATGAGCGATCAATGGCTGCAGGAGCTCGTGACCGCGCTCAATCCGCAGAATCAGCCCGGTCGCCTGACCTTGATTCACCGCTACGGCGCCAAGGACATCGAGCAGTGCCTGCCCGGGGCGATCGCGGCCGTGCAGCGCACCGGTCATAGCGTGCTGTGGTGCTGCGATCCGATGCATGGCAACACTGAAACCAGCACCGGCGGCTTCAAGACGCGCCGCTTCGAGAACATTCTCAAGGAACTCGATCTCGCCTTCCGCATCCACGCCGAGCACGGCTCCTATCTGGGCGGCGCGCACATCGAGCTCACGGGCGAGGACGTCACCGAATGCACCGGTGGCGCCCGCGGCCTCACCGACTCTGATCTGCGCCGTGCCTATCGCTCGCAGGTCGATCCGCGACTGAACTACGAGCAGGCGCTCGAGCTCGCGATGCTGATCGCCGAGCGCAGCAAACGACAGTCGTGAGGGTCCTGGGCGAGCGCCACGGCGCATACGCTGCGCGCTGACCGGGCCGCCGCGAGCGCCGCCATGAGCGAACGCGAATTCGATGCCAAAGACTACGTGGCGACGCTGCCCCAGCGTCCCGGCGTCTATCGCATGTACGCCGCCGATGGTGAACTGATCTACGTCGGCAAGGCTGCGCGACTGCGCGATCGGGTCGGAAGCTATTTCTCCGGCGCACCGCGAGCAGCGAAAGTCGCAGCGCTCGTGGCCCGGATCGCGCGCATCGAGGTGACCGTCGTCAACACCGAGTCCGAGGCGCTGCTGCTCGAGAGCAACCTGATCAAAGCCCATCGTCCGCGCTACAACATCATCCTGCGCGACGACAAATCGTTCCCATACATCCTCTGTCCCGCGGGCCATGACTATCCGCGCCTGGTGTTCTATCGCGGACCGCGCCAGCGCGGCAGCCGCCAGTTCGGTCCGTTTCCGAGCGCCTCGGCCGTCAAGGAAGTGCTGCAGCACCTGCAGAAGGTATTCCGTATTCGCAACTGCCGTGATTCCTTCTTCGCCAATCGCAGCCGCCCATGCCTGCAGTATCAGATCGGTCGCTGCTCGGCCCCCTGCGTCGGCCTGATCGATCGCGAGACCTATGCGCGTGACGTCGAGGGCGCGATCGGTGTGCTCGAGGGACGCAATCTGGAAGTCGTCGCCGAGCTGCAGCGGCGCATGCAAGCGGCCGCGGCGTCGCTGCAATTCGAACATGCGGCGCGACTGCGCGATCAGCTGCGCGAGTTGCAGGAGATCCGTGCGCAGCAGATCGCCCACGCGCAGCGCCCTACCGACACCGACGTGGTGGCGATCGCCGGGGAGCCGGGGCAGTACGCGATCTGCGTGCTGCCGGTGCGCGATGGCCAGAATCTCGGCACCGCCAGCTATTTTCCGGGCAGCGCGCTCAGTGAACCGGCCGAAACGCTTGCCGGTTTCCTGATGCTCTACTACGGCCGCGAGGCGCCGCCGCCGGAGGTGCTCATCAATATGGAGCTGCCGGACCGCGAAGCGCTCATGGAGGCGCTGGCCAGCTCCCTGGGGCGGCCGTTGCAGCTGCGCGTGCCGCAGCGCGGACTGGGCGTCAAATGGATCGAGCTGGCGCAGGACAATGCCAACAATGCGCTGCGCATGCGACGCGCTCAGGCCGAGCTCGCCGCCGCAGGCATGCAGATTCTCGCGCGCGTGCTGCATTTGCCCGCGCCTCCCGAACGCATCGAATGCTTCGATGTGAGTCATACCGCGGGCGAGGGCACGGTGGCCTCCTGTGTGGTGTTCGGCCCAGAGGGCGCACGCAAGCGCGACTACCGGCGCTACAACATCGAGGGGGTCACGGCCGGCGACGACTACGCCGCCATGCATCAGGCGTTGCGCCGTCACGCGGCCCGCATCGCCAGCGGCGAGCGTCCCCGTCCCGATCTGCTGCTGATCGACGGCGGACCCGGGCAGGTCGATGCCGCGCTCCGGGCGCTGGCCGAGGCCGGGGTCGAGGGGTTGGCGGTCGTTGGCGTGGCCAAGGGTGCCGACCGGCGGCCGGGTCAGGAGCGTCTGCACTGGCCCGGGGAGCCGACGCCGATCGTGCTCGAACCCGACAGCGCGGCCCTGCATTTCATCCAGCGCGTGCGCGATGAAGCGCATCGATTCGCGATTACCGGCCACCGCCGGCGGCGCGCGCGCCGTTACCGCGAGTCCATACTCGAGACCGTACCGGGGCTGGGACCGGCACGGCGGCGCGCCATACTGACCCATTTCGGCGGGCTGCAGGGCGTGCTGCGGGCAGGCGTCGCGGATTTGGAAAAAGTCGCTGGCGTCGGCGCGTCGATGGCGCGTTCGATTTATGATCATCTGCACCCGGGGGCATGATGATCTGGAACCTGCCGAACATCCTGACGTGGCTGCGCATCCTGGCGATTCCACTGATCATGCTGCTGTTTCTGTTCGGCGGTCACGCGCCGAACAACCTTGCCGAGCCGTTGGCCGGGCTGCTGTTTGCGGCGGCGGCGATCACCGATTCGCTCGATGGCTATCTAGCACGGCGGCTGGGGCAGGTCACACGCCTGGGCGCTTTCCTCGATCCGGTGGCCGACAAGCTCATCGTCGCGGTCGCACTGGTCCTGATCGTCAGCCGCGATGCGCGCGCGGTCATGGTGCTGACGGCTGCCGTGATCATCGGCCGCGAGATTGCCATCTCGGCGCTGCGCGAATGGATGGCGGGCATCGGTCAGCGCACCGCGGTGGCCGTCTCGCGCATCGGCAAATACAAGACCATCCTGCAGATGGTCGGACTGACGATGCTGCTGTTCCGTCATTCGCTGCTGGGCGTGCCGATCTACCTGTTCGGGCAATGGCTCACGGTGCTCGCCGCGGCGCTCACGCTGATCTCCATGGCGCTGTATTTGCGTGCGGCGTGGCCCCATCTGTCAGCCCAGCCCTAACGGTGTCCGATCTGTTGGAAGAATCGGCGGCCGTGCAGCACACCGCCCTGCGGCTGGTGCGTGCACAGCGCGCGGCACTCGCGCACCGCTGGATCGACCGCTTCCTGCAGCAATACGGCATTCAAACCGCCGAAGGCCTGGCGTTGCTGACGCTCGCGGAGGCGTATCTGCGCATTCCGGATGCGGCGATGGCCGCGAAGCTGATCGCCGAGAAGTTCACGGATGGCGATTGGCGCTCGCACCGCGGCGCTTCGCCCTCATGGCGCGTCAACGCGCTCACACGCGGCCTGATGCTCGCGCGCTGGATGCTAAGCCGCGCGCCGCGGACTGCGCATCTGATGCGACCGTTGGTCGCGACGTCGATGCAGATATTGGGGCGCCAATTCGTGTTCGGTCGCGACATGCGCCAGGCGCTGCGGCGCGCGGCTCGCCGCGAGCTGCGGCCCTTCAGCTTCTCCTACGACATGCTCGGGGAATCGGCGCGTAGCGATGCCGATGCACAGCGCTACTTGGCGGCCTACCACGACGCCATCGCGGCGGTCGGTCAGCGCGCCGATCGCTGCGCGGCAAGCGCCTGCAATGACGGCATATCGGTCAAGCTATCGGCGCTGAATTGTCGCTACGAGCCGCGGCAGCGCGCACATGCGGTACCAGAGCTCATAGACACCGTGACCGCACTGGCCCGGGCGGCCCGCCAGCAAAATATCGGACTGACCATCGATGCCGAAGAGAGCGATCGGCTGGACATGTCGCTGGCCGTAATCGCCGCGGTGGCGGCCGATCCCCGTCTTAAAGGCTGGGACGGGTTCGGCTTTGCGGTGCAGGCGTACCAGCGGTGCGCGCCGGCGCTGATCGACTGGGCCGATGTCTTGGCGCTGCGTTGTGGCCTGCGCCTGAGCGTGCGGCTGGTCAAAGGCGCCTATTGGGATGTCGAGATCCAACGCGCCCAGCAGTTGGGTCTCGCAGGATTTCCGGTGTATACGCGCAAATGCGCCACGGATGTGAGTTACCTCGCCTGCGCCCGCAGGCTGCTGGACGCCAAGGGTCTGTTTCCGGCCTTTGCTACCCATAACGCGCACACCGCGGCCACGATACTGCACTGGTCGAGCGGTCGCAGTGAGTTTGAGTTTCAGCGCCTGCACGGCATGGGTGCGGGGCTCTATGAGCAATTGATCAGCGAGGCGCAGGTACGGTGCCGCATTTATGCACCGGTCGGAGGCTACGCGGAATTGCTACCGTATCTGGTGCGGCGCATCCTCGAGAACAGCGCTAACGCCGGCTTTGTCTATCAATTGGCCAGCCCGAACATCAGCGATGAGCGCCTGCTGCTCGATCCCGTGACGCAACTACAACGCACGCCCGCGTTGGAAAACGAGGCAATCGTGGCACCGAAGGATCTGTATCCCGACCGCAGCAACTCCGCCGGAATCGATTTTTCCGACCCTGCAGAAACCCGCGGATTGCTGGCGCGCATGGCAGGCACCTGGGCGCGCGAACAGCGTGCCGCGCCGCTGGTGGGCGGCAGGCAGATGCAGGGCATCGGCGTCGCGCTGCGCGATCCTGCCCATGTGGAGCGGGTGATCGGCACGTTTGTTGCGGCCAGTCCAGCCCATCTGGCGCAAGCCCTCGAACTGGCGCACAGCGCGCAGCCGCCGTGGGCTGCGCTCTGCGTGGACACGCGTGCGGATTGCCTGATGCGCGTCGCCGATCTGCTCGAACGCGAGCGCGACATGTTGATGGCCCTGGCGGTGCGCGAGGCCGGTAAGAGCATCGATGATGCGCTGGCCGAGGTGCGCGAGGCGGTCGATTTCTGTCGCTACTACGCAGTCCAGGCGCGGCATTTGATGCAGCCTGTGTCGCTGCCCGGACCGACGGGCGAGTTCAACGAACTGCGCTGGGCCGCCCGCGGCACATTCGCCTGCATCAGTCCGTGGAATTTTCCGTTGGCGATATTTCTCGGCCAGGTCGCTGCGGCGCTGGTCACCGGTAACGCGGTGATCGCCAAGCCCGCCCCGCAGACACCGCTGATCGCGGCCGCCGCGGTGCGCCTGCTGCTCGAGGCCGGCGTGCCGCCCGGTGTCATTGCGTTCCTGCCCGGGGACGATCAGATCGGCGCTGCGCTGGTCTGCGATCCCAGGCTCGCCGGCGTCGTGTTCACGGGCTCGAACGCCACGGCACGGCGCATCGCCCGGGCACTGCTGGCCGATGAGACACGTCCGATCGTGCCGTTGATCGCCGAAACCGGGGGCCTGAACGCGATGCTGGTGGATTCCACGGCGCTGCTCGAGCGAGCGGTCGGCGATGTCATGAGTTCCGCGTTCCACAGCGCCGGGCAACGCTGCTCGGCCTTGCGATTATTGTGTCTGCAGGAGGACATCGCCCCATTGACGCTGCGGATGCTGATCGGCGCCATGGCGAGGCTGCGTATCGGCGATCCCAGCGACATCGACACCGATGTCGGACCGGTCATCGATGCGAGCGCAAAGCACAGCCTCGAAGCCTACGTAGCATCTCTGGGGCCACAGCAGATCCTATATCGCTGCGCACTGCCGGCGCAGGCGGCCGGCGGGCATTTTGTGGCTCCGACGCTGGTGCGCCTGGGGCAGATCGAGGATCTTCGTCAGGAGGTGTTCGGTCCCGTGCTGCACGTCGTGACCTGGCGCGCCGGGGAGCTCGAGCAAACCATCGATCGCATCAACGCCAGCGGCTATGGCCTGACGATGGGTCTGCAGACCCGCTTGAGGCAACACACCGAGCAGGTCCGGCGGCAGGCTCGGGTCGGCAATCTGTACGTCAACCGCTCCATGATCGGCGCGGTCGTGGGCTCTCAGCCCTTTGGCGGCGAAGGGCTGTCCGGCACCGGGCCGAAGGCCGGCGGACCGCAGTATCTGACGCGTTTCATGACCGAGCGGGCGTTGAGCATCGATACCACCGCGGCGGGCGGCAATGTGCAATTGCTGCGGGATGCAAACTAGCACGCCGTCGTTGCCGCCCTGCACCTGGACGGCCGGGCGCGCTTACCGGCCAAAAGCAAACTATGTGACGTGCCGCTCACCACGCGGAAAGCTCGGCGCCCGCGGTTAAGTCCGGGCACAGATGCGCCGATACCCCTTATCGAGCGGCGGCCCCGCATTTGCAGGCCGAGGCGATTGACGTAACCATCAACGGAGCGGGCTGCATGTCCAAGAGAATTCTTGCGGTCGATGACTCGGCCTCGATGCGACACATGGTCGGCGTCACGCTGCGCGCGGCCGGCTATGAGGTGGTTGAAGCCTCCGACGGGCACGAAGCCTTGGAATACGCGCGCATGCATTCGGTGGATCTGGTGCTTGCCGATGTCAACATGCCACGCATGGATGGCATCACCCTGGTGGCGCAGCTGCGTACCCTGCCAAGCTATCACCTGACCCCGCTGCTGCTGTTGACCACGGAGTCGAGCCCGCAGAGCAAGCTGCAGGGCAAGCAGGCCGGCGCCACCGGATGGATGGTCAAGCCATTCCATCCCGATCAGCTGCTGGCGACGCTCGAACGTGTCCTGAATGTACCGGCCCGGCCGGCGGTTCGAGGCCACTAACCATGAGTTCCGTGAGTGACGATGTCGCCGGTGCCGCGCGCGAGCCCCGCGATGCGCTGGCCAGTGCCTTGACAGTGGCTCGTGGGCTGCACCAATTTTTAAATCTTGGCGTGGCGCAACTGGATGCCGCCGTGCGCGAGAGTGACACTCAGGTCGATAAGATCGCCCAGTGCCTGGCGGCGATCGCGACCGATCTGCAACAGCTCGAGGCGCGTGCGCAGGCCGAACCGGCGGCGAAGTGCACGGATCTGGCCACGTCCATCCGTGCGTCGGTGCAAGCGGCGGTCAAGGCGCTGCAGTTCTACGACAAGCTGATTCAGCGTCTGACGCACGTGCGCGCGGGCCTGGCCATTCCTGCCGACGCCACGACCGATCCGACCGCGACCGCGACCGCGACCGCGACCGCGAGCGCGACCATCGATTGGAACGGGATCCTCGACCAGGTGCGCGCGCGCTACAGCATGGTCGAGGAGCGGGTGCTGTTCGATTTCATGATGCGCGGCCTGCGTGCCGAGCAGATGCTCAAGGCGCTGCAGAGCCTGCGCGAGGCCTCTGCACCGGGCGAGCTGGAATTATTCTGACGCGCAGCTGATCGACCAGATCCATCGTATGGTGGACCGCATCGTCGGTCAGTTTCAATACCTGCTAAAGCGGCGCTGAACGCCGGCATCGCGTGCGATGCTCACGTCAAGCCGCTGCGGAGGGCTTGACGCCGAATATCTTGCCGATCTTTTCCTTGAGGGTAGCGGCCGTAAACGGCTTGATCACGTAGCCGCTGACGCCCGCCTGGGCGGCTGCGACAATCTGCTCGCGCTTAGCCTCGGCGGTGAGCATCAATACCGGAAGCTTTTTCATGCGCTCGTCGGCGCGCACTTCGCGCAGCAGTTCCACGCCCTGCATGCCGGGCATGTTCCAGTCGGTGATCAACAAGTCGAAATTGCCCGCCTTCAGCAGCGACAGAGCGGTCAAGCCATCGGCGGCTTCGGTAATGTTGGAAAAGCCCAGATCCTGGAGCAGGCCCTTGATGATGCGTCGCATGGTCGAGAAGTCATCGACCACCAGAATACTCATGCCCGGTTGTGCGCTCACTCTCGCCTCCACTTGACTCGGGTATCGGCCCTGGCAGTGTGTTGCTTGAGCGCCGGGGGCGCCAGATGCAACTGCTGCGGTTGTTAGCGGGATCACAAAATAGCCCCTCGGGGGCGCGCCGGTGGTCGCGCCGGCGCAGCAATGGTGGCGCCGTCAGCTCGGCGCACGTCATCCCGCCCGGTATCCAGAATGTGAACGAAGTCCCATCAAGTATTTCCCCCGGACAGCCGTAACAGCTTTATGGAAGCTCATCGGTGATGGCAATGGATGCAAAACAGACCGTCGATGATGCGCTCGCCGAGCCCTGCGGCCGCGTCGTATTGGGCGGCAGCTGCACGATCCACGAGGCTGCGGCGATCAAGGCCCATATGCTCGAGCAGCTGGCGCGGCCGAGTCCCTATGAGATTGATGGCAGCGCCGTGGAGCGCATTGATGCCGCCGGCGTGCAGTTGATCGTGGCGTTTGCCCTGGACTGCCTGGAGCGCAGCCTGGCGTACGGCTGGAATGGCCGATCCGAGGCGCTCGAGCAGGCGATCGAGCTATTGAGCGTCGGCGCGTTGCTGGAAAGCCCGGGCGCCGGCGGCGTGCCGAGCTCGGACTAGGCGTCTATGACCCTGGACCTGGCACAATTTCACGAGACCTTCTTCGAGGAGAGCTTCGAGGCACTCGGTTCGATGGAGGCGGCATTGCTCAAGCTCAGCGCCGGCGAGGCCGATGCCGAGCTGATCAACACCATATTCAGAGTGGCCCACTCCATCAAAGGCGGCAGCGCTACTTTTGGCTTCGCGGACGTGGCCGCCTTTACCCATACGCTCGAGACGCTGCTCGACCAGTTACGCAGCGGTCAGCGCCAGGTTCAGTCGAACATCGTCGATGGCCTGCTGCGCTCGGTCGATGTACTACGCGACATGCTGACGGCGACTCAACGCAAGCAGCCCTCTGACCCCGCCCTGACCGCCGGCCTGCACGCTGAGCTGCAGGCGATCATGAAGAGCCCGGCAGGCGCGATCGGCGGCGCCGACGACGGTAGGGTCATTGCCGGCTGGCGCATCGGACTCGTGCCGGGCCCACTGATGATGGAGCACGGCAACGATCCGCTGCGCATGATGCGGGAGCTCGCGACACTGGGCACATTGGTCACGCGCGTGGACGCCGGCAAGGTACTCACGCTCGCCGAATTAGACCCGGAAGTGTGCCTGCTCTCCTGGCAGATGGAATTGCGTACCGACGCCGAGCGCTCGGCCGTCGAGCAGATATTCGAATGGGCGGAGGGCGAATGCACCCTATCCATAGAGCCACTGTCGCCGGTTGCAGCGACGCACGGCGGTCCATCGGCCGCAACCGCGGCGGCCGCAGCCAAGGTGGCGGCCACTGCAGCCGCGGCTTCGGGCCCGGTCGCTGCCGCGGCCCCCAAGACCCAACCTACGCCCGAAGCTGTGCGATCCGGTTCCGGCGAAGGCGGCTCGATTCGCGTCAGTATTGAAAAGATCGATGAGCTGCTCAATTCGGTGGGCGAGCTGGTCATCACGCAGTCGGTATGCAGTCAATTGGCCGCCGTGCTCGAAGGCCGTCAGGCCGATGAGCTGCGCAACGCTCTGGTGCAGTTCGAGCGGCATCTGCGCTCGCTGCAGGAAAGTGTCATGCGCGTGCGCATGTTGCCGATTGCATCGATATTCAATCGCTTTCCACGCATGATCCGCGACCTCGGTCAGCGGCTCGGCAAGAAGATGCAACTCAAGATGAGCGGCGATCAAACCGAGCTCGACAAGACGGTGCTCGAGAAGATCGGCGACCCGCTGGTACACCTGGTGCGCAACGCCGTGGATCACGGCATCGAGATGCCGGACAAGCGCCGGGGCGCCGGCAAGGACGAGCAGGGCACGATCTCGCTGCATGCTTATCACAAGGGCGGCAACGTTATCGTCGAGGTATCGGACGATGGCGCGGGACTGCAGCGCGACAAGATATTGGCCAAGGCGCGAGAGCGCGGCCTGGTCGGTGCGGACGAGGAGCTGTCGGACGACAAGATCCTGAACCTGATTTTCGCTCCCGGCTTTTCCACCGCGGAACTCGTCAGCGATGTTTCAGGACGCGGCGTCGGCATGGATGTCGTGCGGCGCAACATCAATGAGATCGGCGGTCACGTGCAGCTGTATTCGACACCCGGCAAAGGCAGCACCGTGCGTATCCGATTGCCGCTGACGTTGGCGATACTTGACGGCCAGCTGACCCGTGTCGGCAGGGAAATCTACATCGTGCCGATCGTGTCGATCGTCGAGACGATTCAGATCAAGCGCGATCAGATCAGTTCATTGGCACAGAAGGCTGAGCTGTTCCGGCTGCGCGATGAGTACATTCCGATCATCCGGCTCTATGAGCTGTTCGGGGTCCAAGCCGACAACACCGATCTGCTCAACGGGCTGCTCATGATCGTCGAGGCGGACGGCAAACGGGTCGGCTTGTTTGTCGATGAACTGCTGTCGCAGCAGCAGGTCGTGATCAAGAGTCTGGAGACCAACTTCAGGCAGGTGACGGCCTTGGCGGGCGCGACCATGCTCGGCGACGGCCGCGTGGCGTTGATTCTCGATATCCCCGGGGTGATCGTTCGATACATGAATCAGGCGCGCCGCGCCGACTCGGCCAGGGAGGCGGCTTGAGCCATAACGCGGCCAGCGCCCAACAGGTCCTCACCTTCAAACTCGCCGGTGAGGAATACGGTGTCGGCATCCTCATGGTCCAGGAGATACGCGGCTGGTCCGCGGTTACGGCCATTCCGCATGCGCCCAACTGGGTTCTTGGGGTCATCGAGCTGCGCGGTGTGGTCGTTCCGGTCATCGATCTGCGCCAGCGCTTCGAGCTTGAGCCGGCGCAATTCGGACCCTCGACGGTCGTGATCGTGATTCGTGTTGCCAGCGGCGGCGAGGAACGCACGATCGGGCTGGTGGTCGACGCCGTCTCGGAAGTCTACGACATCGACGCATCCACGTACCGCACGCTGCCCGAAGTGGGCAGCACGGCCGCGAGCGAAGTGGTGCAGGGTCTTGCGCAAACGGATGGCAAGACCCTGATTCTGCTCAATGCGGAGCGGCTTGCGGCGAGCGCTGCGCACTGAAGCATGAGCTAGCGGTGGCCGTAGCGGGCCGTGCGTTACCCCTAACTCAAATTCCAAGGACGACTTTCATGGGACGACAGGTTGGCAAAAAGGCGGCAAAGCGCGGCAAAAGCAGTAAGGCCGCGATTGACGCCCTGCAGCTCGACGATTTTCGCGGCCAGATCGCGGCTATAGCCAAGGCGCAGGCCGTGATCGAGTTCGAACTGGATGGGACGATCCGCAGCGCGAATGAGCTGTTCCTGCGCACCGTCGGCTATGCGCTCGATGAGATCAAAGGCAAGCACCACAGCCTGCTGGTCGAGCCCGGGTATCGCGACAGCGGCGACTATCGCGCATTCTGGGCCAAGCTCGGGCGCGGCGAATACGATGCGGGTCAGTACCGGCGCATCGGCAAGGGCGGCCGGGAGATCTGGCTGCAGGCCTCGTACAACCCGATCCTGGACCGCAACGGCAGACCCTTCAAGGTCGTCGAGTATGCGGCCGACATCACCGCGCAGAAGTTGCTCGCCGTGAGCAGCCTGCGTATCAAGACCGCGCTGGATAACGTC
>ODAK010000572.1_pt1 | contig 42309 bp, 47 predicted proteins | sample 1539591 | NCBI WGS metagenome assembly ODAK01 (sample SAMEA3539303, study PRJEB22396) | soil metagenome | biome: tundra; feature: field; material: soil | place: USA | collected 2010-05 | depth 0.15 m
GAGCACTACCTTGACACGGTAGGGGTCGTAGGTTCGAAACCTATCGCGCCTACAATCTAAGAGGCTGAAAACAAGGGCCGCCGGTCAGCAGGACCGCGCGGCTTTTTCGTTGCCGGTGCCATGCACACCGCCATGCACACCACCTAGGGCGGACGACCCGTCGGTGAGCGCAGCCCGAGCCCCGGCCAGCTCGATGACCTTGGCGATGGCGGTCTGCTTCTCCGCCGCCCCCACGGAGCTGTAGTGGTGCTGCATCGTCTCCGTCGCGTGGCCCGAGATGGCGCGGGTCACGATGTCCTTGACCTCGGCAGCCCTGGCCAGGTCCTGGAACGTCCGGCGCATCGCCTTGGGCGAGACGCGCTTGGTGAGATCCATGGCGGCCCCGACGGCCGCGAACGGTTTCTTCAGCGCCGAGCGCGTGCGGAAGCGCCCGTCCTCGGCAGGGAAGAGCAGCACCGACGCACGCATGGCGTCCGTCGTGAGCTGCGTGGCGATGTGCCAGCGAAGAACATCGACCAGGAGCGCAGGCAGCGTGATGCGCTGCCTGATCTTGGTCTTGGTCGTCGCCATCACCTCGTCGCCTTCCGTATGGGACTGCCGGATGAGCAGCAGCCCTTCCTCGAGCATGACGTCGGGCGTCGGCCCCGACCTGCGCAAAGGCCGCAGGGTGGAGGGGCGGTGCCCAAGGAAGAAGCCCAGACAGACGAAGGCGAAGTGCTGCGGGTAGAGCGCCCGCATCTTCTCCAGAAACCTGGGCATCTCCTCCACGGTGAGGCTGTTGGGCTCCTCCTCCGTGTAGCCGTGCTCGCTCGTGTCGAAGTTGCGGATGCCGTCCATCGGGTTGCGGGGCAGTTCAAGCTGCATGACCGCCGCCTTCAGGATCACCCGCATCACGTTCAGATGGCCGTTGATCGTGTGCGGCGAGTACGTGCCCGCGTTGATCTTCTCCGCCATCCTCACCCGCCACGCGGCCACGTCCGCGTGCCGCAGCGCCCCCAGGATCAGGGGACCGAAGGCCGGGAGCAGATGGTGCTCCAGGCATTGCGCCCACTTCACCCGGCCCGACGCCGACTTGATGTCGCCCGCCTTCACCTTGTCCTCGAAGAGCGACGCGGCGAATGCGCTGAAGGTCGTCGTCGGGGCTTGCGGCTCCTTTGCCCCTTCGCGGACCTTCTTCAGCTCGTCCTGCAGGAGCGTGAACGCCGCCATCGCGTCCTGCCCCTGCACCGTGAACTTCACGTCTCTCAGTTTTCCCGTCCGGCAATCGACGGCTCTTCCCCGGACCAGGAAGCCGCCCTCCTTTCTGCGCCACACTCCCGGCTTGCTGGCCTTCGGCGCTGTCCATGAGTTCCATCTGCGTACCCATTTCTGCTCGGTCATTGTGCTCCTCCTCTCGGAGGGCACCGGAGCGTCCGAGCGAGAGTGTACGGCCGCAGAGAAAGGCGTCGAGGTCCGCCCGCGCCCACATCCATGTGCCCGAGCCGCCGCGCCTGCCGGCAGGCACGATGCGGCCCTCGCGCATCGCCTTGCGGATGGCACTCCCCGTCTTGAAGCCGCAGTAACGCGCGGCGCGCGCCGTCGTCATGTAGGGCGGCCATGACGAGGGGCGACGGTCGCGCGGGTCGTTGCTTCCGGGGTGCTGGCTGCTCACGGCGCTGATCGCGCCCCTTAGAGAGCGCCCTCCGGGATCAGGCACTCCTCCAGGGTGCCGCCCGCCGCCAGGTGGTCGGCCACCCATGCGGGCTGGCCGCCACGCCCGCTCCATCGCTGGGCGTGGTCCTTCGGGTTGCGGTATTTCGGCTTCACGACGCTGCGGCCGTCGGTGCCGCCGTTGTTGTGCGCGCGCGCTCCGGCGCGTCCGGCAAGCGCCGCACCGAGTCTGGCAGGCGAGATGCCCAGCTCCGCTGCCCGCTCGCGGATGAAGCCGAGCAGATCCGCCTCGCGCTTCGCTTTGCGACGCTCAAGCTCCCTGGGCGCTTCGACCGTGAGGAGCGCAAGCTCGTCGTCGGACAGCTTCACCAGATCCACCGGGGGACCAGGCGGCGGCTTCGGAGGCGCGCCGCTCTTCATGCGCGCGGGCGGGTTGTCCTTATCCTTCATGCCGATCTCCGTGGTCATGGCTGCCTCGTGGCGGTGAGGGTTGGGGTGAAGCGGCGGCGCTGCTTCGCTGCAGCAGTTCGCGTGCGTAGGCAGGCAAAACATCACGCACATGGCCGGAGGGCAGGGCGTTGCGCGGGACGGGAAGGCACTGCGCGACGATGTGAGCGCCCTCGGGTGAGACTTCGGGCGCGGCTTGGCCGTCGCTGATGCGCGGGGAGGCGGGGCGGGAGAGCCATCGCCTGACGTCGATGCACGCGGCGACCGCGCCCCAGATCGTGAGGCCGAAGAAGCACAGGGCACCGAAGCCCAGTGCGGGCGTACCGTCTTCGCCCTGGTGGGCCTTCAGCCAGAAGACAAGCAGGAGCCAGCCGACAATGAGGGCCGCGCGCGGGATGCGCGGTCGCCCTGGCGCGGGCTTCGCTGGCTCCTGCTGCTGCGCAGCCTTCGCGGCAAGATTGGCGGGCGCTGGGCGATCGGGCCGGGCCTGCAGCGGCTGATTCGACTGGCCCGCGCCCGCCATCTCGTCCCAGGTCCCGCGCCAGTCGCGCCAGACAGCGACGCGTTTCTTCGCCGCGAAGGAGGCCTTGCAGAGCCCCAGCGCAATCACGGGCACGGGCCAGGCGATCGTGTGCTGCGTCGCCCAGACGAACGTGCTGAGCGCCGCAGCGCCGGTCGTGAGCACGACGCTCGTGCGCGCCCCCAGCACGAAATCCAGTGAAGGGGGCCGATTCATCTGCCTGCCTCCGGCCGCGCGGCTGCTGCCTTCCTAGCCGTCCTCGAGCGGCGGATGTCGATGCAGAGAAGGCCGATCGCGAAGATCATGAGCGGGAAAAAGCCCAGGGCAACGGCGTCGTATGCAAGCGACGGCGGGTCGCCAGCATGGTCATAGAGCCACAGCGAGAGCCGGAGGCCGGTCATGATGAGAAACGTGCGCGAGACGCGCGCCAGGAGAGGCGGGGAGAGTGCAGCGGGAACCCGGCGGGGCGCATCACCCTTGGGCGGTGCGGGAGCCCCGGCGTGCTCCTGGGCCTGGGCCTGCAGCGGGCATGTCGCCTGCGGAGCGTGCGAACAAGTGGGTCGTTCCATGGCTCTATTGCCTGAACGTCGCCAGCAGCCAGTTGCTGCCGTCCGACGCCTCGAAACGCGCGCCCGCCTTGAACCAGACGCCGGTGACAAGCTTGCCGTTCCTGGGGCCGCCGGATTTGAGCTCGCTCGCGAAGAAGCGCGGTTCAATCAGGTTGTCCATCTGCTCGGCCTCCGACCAGCTGTCGGACTCGTTCGTGCCGGTGCCCACGTTCGCCCCCCAGCTCTCGCCGCTGCCCTGGTTGCTGCCGGAGTTGCTGCTGAAGCTCGAACCGCCGCCCGACGTCGAGCTGTGGCCGCTGTTGAAGCCGCGATTTTCGTTACTTCCTTCGTTAAGTCCGCGCGACGTGTTCGTGCCGGTGCTGCGGCCCTGCGTCGCACGCCACTGCAGGTCGCGGCCTATGAGCTGGCTGGCGAACGTATTCGTGCGATTACATGCATTGAGGTGGAATATCTGCGTATTGAACTTACCGACCAGGCCGTCGGCCGCGTCTGTCTTGTCCTTGCCCATACGTGCGTAATAGGTCGGCAGCGTTTGGGTCATATACACAACGCAACATTTTGAGCCCCGGCAAGTGGACAAAAATGCCTCATCATTGACGTTCACGAAGTATTGGGCCTCGTCAGCCCAAATGAACACGGGGCGGGCCTGGTGGCGCGCATCAAGCCCATTGCGGGATTCGATCGCCCGTTGCGCCATATACTTGAATAACTGCTGGCCGATGATGCCGTCCTCGTTCCAGGTGAGTGCGGGCATATTCATGATGATTAGCGCGCCCTCAAACAGCATATCGGGAACGAGCGTACTGCGGTCGCAGAAGCATGACCTCATGCGCCCGTGCTTGAATCGGTCCAACTTGCTGGACATCGATATGACTATGTTTCCACGGGTCCTCTCCGGGATCGCGGGATATTGCCTGAACCAGTATTCGAGCAGCGACTTCTGCTCGGCTTCCGGCATCTTCACTGACGGCGCGTCGAGAGCCTTGCGCAGCGTCTGCGCGACGAAGCTTTTCTCCATGAACGCGGCGTCCACATACTGCTCCGGTTTCGTCGCGGCGCTTACGACGAAGTCGATGATGTCGCTCACGGTCACATTGCCGTTGGCGCTAAATATAAGAGGAAGAGTATACTGCAATATTTGGCGGATCGCCTGCCCCCAGAACGGATCGCTCGAATGCCCGCCGCCGCTACCCGTCGCATGGTCGGCGGCTTCGAGCACGCGCATCAGGCATTCGGTCACGTTGCCGATGCCCTTGAGGCCCTGGCGCGCCAGCTCGTAGGCGATGAAGTTGAATCCCTTGCGTTCGTCGAACAGTACGACCCACTTCTCGCGGCCGTTGGCTTGCGCATACGACAGCCAAAGGTCCACTTCCTCCGGCTTCGCGCAAAGCACGAGGCCGCCCATGCCCCCGCGAAGATATGCAGCGGCCAGCGCCTTGCCGGACCCGCTCGTCTTGCCGCTGCCGATGCCGCCGAAGATATGCACGCCGTTGCAGGCATCGCGCAGCGTGAATCGGTCTTTCGGCGACAGGGAGAGTAGCGGCGTGTCGAGGTTGGTGACGAACGGCAGGATGCCGTTCCCGAGCGCGCTCCGGCCGGAGCCGCTCATCGGTCGAGCCCCTTGTCGCGTTCGGGCTGCTTGTCTTCCTTCTCCGGCTGCTGCCACTTGTCGCTGGGCTCGGGGCTCGTCGTCTCGCCCATGAGAAAGCGGCCGACAAAGTCCTGGAACGTGTCCTTGACGCGCGCCGCCGCCCAGCCGGTCGAGCGATCGGCCGCATCCCTCAAGCCAGCGGTAACGCGCTCCCAGGCGCTCTCCGTGGGCGCTGTCGGTGCCTGCGCAAGCCCCTGCTGCGTGAGGGCTCGGCGGAAGTCGTCTTGCTCGTCTTGATTGCTCATGGCTCAATTCACCTCCGAGCCAGTGGTGTCGATCGTGCGGCTCTGAGCGCGGTGCTTCTTGCCGATCGCGCCGACGATGCCCCAGCCCGCTGTGACGAAGCTCGGAAGCGACGACGGGATGGCCGTAAGCAGGCCCACCAGCATCGCCTTGCCAATGGCCGCCCCCCAACCGTCGCCATAGGCGTAGTGCTGGATCAGCGCGCACGGGATGATGAGTGCCAGGCCCACGAAGAAGGAGACGACCGCGAGCGCGCCCAGAGATGGCAGCTCGAGTCCTCCGAACAGCATCCAGTCGGCCGCGACCATCCCGGTGGCCACGAACGGGTCGAGGCCGTGATCAGCGGCGAAGGCCCCGAAGCTCTGCGGCGTCGGGCCAGTAGGTTCGCTCTGGTTCCTATGTTCATCGAGCATGATTTGTTCACCTCGCGATGGACATGGACCGCCACCGCGAGATGCGCAAACGAGAAAAAGCGGATTGCGTACTCTGTCAATCCAATGGGATGCGGTAACTTGAAATACTAATACGTGTGTCCAATGGGACGCTTGCGTGCGCGCGCGAGCCGCCTAAATGCGGCTCCTTTCGGGGGCCTGCGAATGTCCAGTGTGAGCAAAGTCGAATATGTGGGACCCGTCCTGTGATGGTCGCAAAGGTCGATTTAGTCACCGACTTCACACGTTTGTCACCGGAGCCGTCCTCTAAATCGGGATATGCGGGAGGGTCCAGGGCCCGCATTTCAGCTCGTCAGCATGGTGGTCGCGAAGGATGATAATAGTCACCGACTTCACACGTTCGTCACCGAGCAGATGAGCGCCTCCGCGCTGCATCTCTTCGCGTGCTGGTCGCGAAGGGCGATGCGGCACGGGGCATCTCCGGCCCCCTCCACGTCGAAGGTCGCGCAAGGGCTGGGGACGACGAGAGGTCATCACTTGTCACAAAACTGTAATTTGAAATTCAATGCCCTCGTATGGCCTATAGGAGGGATGAACGACGATGATTACGACAAACTGAAAGGACTCTACGGCGAGCAGGCCGCGCGCAGCCTGGAGCGCGTCTACGATGCCAACAGCCGCATCATGGAAGGCCAGCCACGGCCGCTCGACGCTGTGAGCGTGTTCGCCGATGGAACCTGGTCGATGATCTTCATGGCCGGGCACGGAGCGGCGGTCGCCGCGAAGGCGATAGGCGAAGCCGCCGAGGTGGCCGGTCATGCCATCGCCACCGGCATCGAGCAGGTCACGAAGCACGACAAGCCGGTTGACACGCCCGCACCGCCTGCAGCCTCCGCACCCGACGGCAGACGAAAATAGTCCCCTACGCCTTCTCCGCCTCCGGCTCGCGTGCTTCGCTGTGCTTGGGCGCGCGCAGCGCTTCGACGGTGATGCTTTCGACAAAGGAAGCGTCGGGATCGATGGGCTCCGGCATGATGTGGGCCCCTGAATTGAAATCCTGGATCGTCGTGCAGCTCTTGAGCCGCAGTGCGCGGATGATGTGGCCCAGGTTTCGCCCCTTGATCGTGACGGCGTAGCCGCCGCCGGTAAACATGATCTCGCCACCCGTGCGGAAGTTGAAGACGGGGACCGTTATCTGGGTGTACTCGAAGAAATACGACAGGCCGCTGCTATGGCAGCGTATTTCCACATTCTCCGTCCGGACCTGATTCTCGAACGCCGCATAGAAGGCCTCATACGCTTGCGGTCCCTGCGGCTCGTGGTCGACGACCAGCGCGGGACGCGGCGCAGCCGCCGGGGACTTGCCCGTATGCCTTCCGGTGAACTTGCTCCAAGGATCGTCGTTCATAGGGCTACCTTTCCAAACCGGGTTCGTCGTGTGCGGGATCGCGTCCGCGCGTGAAGCGCTCGACCAGTTCCTGCCAGCTGCCCTTGACCCAGCCTGCAAGCCGCTCGGCTGCGGCGTTGGCGAGTGCAATGCTTTGCTGCCAGAAGCTCACCCCGTCGGTCGTATAGGGTTGCCCGCCATTCTCGCGCAGGGCGGCCTTCGTCTCCTCGGCCATGCGCTCGAAGGCCGTCAGCTCACGCCCCGGCGGGAGCGCGGCTGAGAGCGGCGTACCGGTCTTGCGGGCGAGCCAGTCGATTCCTGCGGATATCAATTCGTCGTCGCTGGTCGTCTCGCGAATGGCTTGCTTTCTCTCCCGCGCCATGCGCTCGAATGCGGAGGGCTCCGGCGTGGCGGCGGGACCCTTCTTCTCGTGCAGCGCCTCGTGGGCTGCGTGCTCGCCTTCCACGATGGCCGCTGTGGCTGCCGCCGTCTCGAGTATGGGAGCCGCTTCTCCGGCCCCTCGGGCGAGCTTCTCGGCGATGCGCTCGAAGGAACCTGCCTCCGGTTTAAAAATATCGGCGGCCTGCTCGGGGGCGGCCGCGTCCTTCCGGGTAAAGACGGTCTTGAGCGAGTGCAGCGCTTCCTCGGCCAGCTCCATGAAGCGCGAAGGCTTGCGCCGCCTGGGTGACGGGGCAGCCGACGGCTGCGGTTGCGGGGAGGGCGAGGGCGCGAGGGCCGGGGCGGGAGACGGAGAGAAAGAGGGCGGCAAAGGGTCCGGCTGCGCGTCTTCCCGTTCCTTGCGCGCGCCGTGTTCCTTCGTACGCTCCCGCGCCAGGGCGCGCGCTTCCGCGACCGTGGGAAGCGACTCCCGATCGATGCCCTCCATCCTGTCGTCGACGACGGCCTTGCGTTCCCCGACGCGTCTATAGAGGCTGTGCTCCTTGCCCGCCTGGTCGACAACGCAGAGGCCCCGGTCGCCCTCGCAGAGGATATAGTCCTTCTCCGCGAGCGCGGCGGCGAAGGCCTGCGGCGTGTCCGCCTGGTGCCAGAGGGCAGTGAGTTCGGTCTGCACCTCCTTCGGGTTGATCCGGCTCTCCTTCCCCCGGAAATACTCCCAGTTCTCGGGGCCCTTCGACTGCCCCGGCTCGCGCCTGCGCGGCGTCTTCTCGTGGCCGAATTCTTTTTCGAGCTCGTCGGCCGTGCGCTGATGAATCGAATAGTCCCATTCGTCGGGAACCACGCGCATGTGGTCCGTGTCGACCCGACTCCACACAACATGCCGGTGGGTGCGGCCGTGCTTCTCATGCTCGACCACGAAGCGCGAATGGCCCTCAAGTCCAAGATTTTTCTCGAGCATATCGACGGCATTCTCCCACTGCTCCTCCGTCATGTGCTCGTCTGCGCGCGGGTCGATATTGGCGTGGTAGTAGAAGTTCGTCGCGCGAGTGCCCTGGCCCAATGCCTCCAGCTCGTGGAAGGCGTCGACCAGGTTGTCGGCCGCGAGCCCCCGTATCTCCTCGATCGCGACGCGCTGCTGGCCGCCCTCGGTCTTCATCAGGTGCGCCGCGAATTTCCGCCATTGTGAACGGCTGCCGCCGCTGATGATCATGCCGCCTCCTCGGCCTCCTCGTCGCAATCGCCAGGCTCCGGCGCGGGGAGCTGAGACCCGAATGTCGTCACCAGCGCCGCCATGAGAGCGGCGACGGCCTCCCGATAGCCCTGAAGCGCCGCGCTGACCTCTTCGGACTTCACCAGGCGGCCTTGCCGCAACAGCTCGTGGAGGTAGGTGGCAATCCTATTGAGCTCGCACTGCACGCGGACCAGGGCCTCGACGTCGACAGGGGCCCGACGACGCGGTTGCGTCGTCGGCGCGGCTACCGTCCGGGAGCGGCAGAACGACCCGATGGTCAGCCCCGCTTCGCGGGCCGCAGCTACGATCTGGAGGTACTCCGCGTCGGTCGCCCGAACTGTGAGCACCTTCTGGCGCTTGCGCTTCCCGCTGCCACGACGCGGTCGTGGCTTAGCGGTTTCCACGGGCTCCTCGGTGGCCGCCAGGGGCTCCGGTGTGACTAATTCATCGTCGCTGGGTAATGAGTCGTCCGTCATTGCTTTACCTTTCAAGTTCAAGTTGCTGATCAGAAGTATTCCGGAATTGGAGTTCACCCGCCTCGACGGCGGAGCGCTCGTCGCCCCTTTCTTCGTCCGGTGCGTCGCGCGTTTCGGCGGTCGCCTCGGCTTTGCGCCGCCTCCAGCGCGGCGTCAGGTCGTGTCCGAACAGTTCCTCGAGCTCCTGCGCCGTCTTCTGATGAATCGGCCAGTTGAAGGAGGAGGGGACTGTTTTGAGCTCGTGGCTGATCCGCGACCAGACCACCTGCCGGTGGATGCGCCCGTCCTGAACGCGCTCGACCACGAAGCGCGAATGGTCCTCAAGCCCGAGGTTGCGGCCGAGCATAGCCACCGCCTGCTCCCACTGGCGCTCCGTCAGCACCTCGTGGGCGCGGGGATTGATGGTCGCATGGTAAAAGAAATTTTCGCAATTGGTTGCAAGCGAGATCATGTACATCTGCTGAAACGCATAGGGGACGTCGTCCCCCGCGAGCCCCACGACCTCGACCAGGCGCGCGGAGGAATTCTCTCCTCCCCGCATGATGCGGCTGGCGCACTTGCGCCAGTCGGAGCGATCCGCGCCCGTGATGATCATGGCAGGTCCTCCTCGTCGTCGATGTCCGGCTCGGAATGCTGCTGGCCGTAGGGCTTGTGCAGCGCCACCATGATCGCGGCGATGACCTCGCGATAGCCCGCGAAGGCGACGCGAATTTCATCGGACTCCACCAGGCGGCCGAAGTTCACATGCCGCAGCAGCTGGTGGATATTGCCGCCGACCTTATTCAGGTCGCCCTGCAGGCGCAGCAGCACGAGAATGTCGACGGGCGGCCGACGATGCGCGCGCGTCGTCGGCATCGCCAGGGCCCGCGAGCGGATATACCCGCCGAGCGACAGCCCTTCGCGCCCGGCCGAGGCCTCGATGGCGGCGCGCTCCTCGACGCTCATGCGCACCGGAAACGTCATCGAACGTTTCCGGCTGCCGGGGCCCCGGCGCTTCCGGCGGCCCTTGGGCTCCGGAGGGGGAGAACTAGGCGGCTGTTCCATACGCACGCTCCTTTCGACGCGAGTTCAGCGTCGCGATGCGCTGAGAGGATCGCAACCGGCGGACGGTTGCTCCGAGGGTGGTCAGGGGGTGAGGACATCCCCCCTGGCGCTGGCTCCAGGGCCAAGGACCCTGCCAGCAACGCCATGCCCCGCGACGGGGCAGGGCAGGCTGGACGATGCTGCGAACGCAGCGGCGGGTCGAGGGGTGGGGCGCGCCAGCGCCGAGGGGGCGCGAATGCCCCCTCTCCGCAGGGGGGATCGAACGGGGGGCGGCACGCCCACCTCGCAAGGAACGTTTTGATGCAGCACGCGATTTCGCGTGTGGCAGCACAAACGATTCCTTGTTACCTTTCTCAATCAGCAACGAAATGGGCTGTAGCGCCGTTTGGGGACTGTGCAAGATGTTTCTCCAATTAGGGTGTAACAAGGGGTTCCCGCCAAGGGAGACCCTGGCGCGGCATCAGGCTGGGCACGCAGATGTGACGGTGCTTCCGAAGGAAGCGGCGTCACTGGTCCGACGCGCTACTGCGCAACGGACACGGTCAACGTCCGCGCGGCGGACGTTGGGCCCTACGGCAGGTCGCCAGCGCTCACTGTTGCGCGCTTCCTGCCTCCGGGCTGGCTATATCTGGTAGCAAAACCTGGCCGTATAACAACCCTTAGTGGTTAGCGGGCTGGTATACCGAAAAAGCGTTTGATCTTGGACGGGGAACTATTTAGGTTGTTTGATTCTTATTTAGGACGTGAAAATGGAGTGGACTTGGTGGTAGACGTCATCGTTGTACTCGATCCGGCCTTCGGCGACCGGATTGAAGAAATTGCGGCGCGCGGACCTGTTTGGGTCGTCGAGAGCTCCATAAATACGCCCGTCATAAGAGACATGTGGCGAACGCAGCCCCACGTCGACCACAGGGAAGTAGGAGCGATAACATCGTGCCCGGTAAGCGACACCGAGGCGCGGGTTGACAACCTACTGCATGTTCTTGCCGACGTGGAGATTCATCACGGTTCGGCAGACGGTGCGGAGTTGGTGTTCGTCGATGGCTTCAAGCTTGAGATCGTGGGGGTTGACCTGTCGAGAGAGGTGTTAGACGGTCTAAGAGAATATGGGTTTCACGTTTTTGCTGATACCCCGGACGGATTTACGGCAGAAAAGGTAAAGGGTTAGGGCTCGTAGGCCCTAACCATTTTTGGCTCGTTTATCTTGTGTAACGAGCGGCTCTATCGGATGCCGATGCCGCTACTTCGTCCGGCAGGGCCAAGCCAAAGGTGCAAGTGTGGTGTTCCTGCGCCGTGATCTGTATGATAGTCGATGTCGAAGGATGCGACGCCGTTCTGATCGTAGAATCGCAAGGTATTGGTAGATACCCATTCCGCCCCGCCAGGCGGCCCACCCATCGGCGTTCCAGCGACGTCGTAATGGACCCGGATTCGCTTCGGAGAAGCTCTCGTCCGACCGTGGATACGGTGCTGCCGACCGCCACGCCTGCAGAGCGCGGGAAGCTGGCGACCGCCGCGAGCAGGTTGAGGTTGTACTGCGCCATTTCCGCAAAGCCGGGGATGCCGTTGGCCCCATTCCAGAATGCGTTCCATGCGACGTGGGCGCTCTACAGAGCGCGCAGGCAGCTAGAAAAGAAACGGCCGGAAGCCTCTCGCGAAGCTTCCGGCCTATCCCTTCCGTATCTTTGGGGTTCTAGCGCACGAAAAACCTATCGATCAGGCGCTCTAGTACCGCTCCCTGTTCGTTGGGTTCATAGTCCGCATCGAACCCGACCGTAGCCATCTGGGTGGTGAGAATCTCTCTAAGCTGCTCCGCCTCGGAAGGGGTCAATCGAATAATCCGATCATTGGCATCGACTCGTGAGTTTATCCATTCGGCGACGACTTCACTGCGAGCGGCGACGTGCCTAAGGCATTGAATGTCTTCCGGAGAGACCAGAAACTCACGGCGTTCTTCGTTCATGCGACTGTCCTCCCTGCGCGCCCCTTCCAGAGAGGGGATTCACGGAGACTATTTTTCCTGTTTTAGGATTTACTACAACGCGGGCGTCCTGGCCAGTGAAAATCTGGAACGGTCGACCTTGTGAGTCCACGCCGCTCGTGACCTTCTGGGGGTTCTGTACCGCATCGAGAATCGCCTGAGGAGTCGTGCCAGCACGGTCCCCGTTGTCGCCGACTGCTCGATCTACGCCATGCGTCGTAAAGCCGGTGATGCCCGTCCCGTTTGATGCGTTGATTCCATTTTCGCTCTGTCCAGGATCAGGCGGAACCGAGCCCGATTCGTTTCGGAGAAATTCCCTTCCGACAGTGGATAGGGTACTTCCGACCGCCACGCCCGCAGAGCGCGGGAAGCTGGCAACTGCCGCGAGCAGGTTCATGTTGTAAGCAAACATCTCGGCGAAGCCCGGAATGCCGTTGGAACCGTTCCAGAATGCGTCCAAGGCCGTGGCCCAGCGGCTGCGAGGCGCGGCGCAGAGGCCTGCCGGGTCTGTGTTGCCGATCGGATTCCCGTCCGCGTAGGCGAACAGGTTCGGGCCAGCGGCTTCCGCGAGCGGGTCGCGGTCCATGAAGCGGCCCTCGTTGTAGGAGTAGAGCCGCGCTGGCGTCAGGTATTCGTTCGACGCGGGCTCGTTGAACATGCCCGCGAACCGGATGTCGTGCAGCAGCACCGTGCCCGTGACCTGCCAGCCCCGCGCCTGGTAGCCGTAGGGCGCGTAGTCGGCTGCATACTGCATCGCCGCGCTGGTGACGTTCACCGTGTCGCGCGTGCTGCCGATCTGGTCGGGGAAGTAGGCGAGCTTCCCGCTGGTGGGCGTCTGGTATTCGCCTTCCGCGTAGTAGCGCTTCTGCACCGTGTCCGAGGAATTGCGCTGCTCGCAGAGGCCCGAGCCGCCGACAGTGCCGCCCACGTCGCACCACAGCCAGTGGGTCATGGTTGGCGAGCCGCCAACCGCGAAGCCCGAGGCGATGCGCCGCCCTAGCCCGTCATACTGGAACGAGACCGTCCAGCTGATCGGGAAGTGCGGCGGGATGGTGAGCGAAACGATGCGGTTTTCCGCATCGAACGTATAGGCCTGGTGGCTGCGGCCTTGGCTGCTGCTCTCGCCGTCGCTCGTATAGGCCGGCGTGAGCGATCCGTTGGCCGTCATCTCGTTGACGTTGTTGAACGTCGGGTTCGTCGTGCTGGTCGCACCCGCCGCCCCGGTCGTATAGGTCGTGGTGTTGCCCGCATTGTCGAACGCGAAGCTGTAGGTGCCCGCTGTTGAGCCGACCGCGCTCGTGAGACGGTCGAGGCTATCGTAGCTGTAGCCCCAGGTCTGCGACGCCCAGGAGCCACCCCCGCCGGAGGTCTGGCTGCTCGACATGATGGTGTACGGGTTCTGCGCTCCGCCGCCATCGGCTGCCGTGCCGTAGCCGAACGTGTAGCTACGCGGGCCGGGGCTGCTGCTCGTGCTGGCGTTGGTGATCGAGATCAGCCGCCGGTCGTTCGTGTTGCTGTCGTAGCCCCACGTCGTGCTGACGTGTCCCGCCGTAGCTCCGAAGGAGCGAAGGCGGATGCCGGTGCAAAGAAAGCTGAGCGTCGTCAGACGCGCGAAAGGCCGGGGGTTCAACGCCCCCGGCCTTTCCCGTCGCTCAAGATTAGGCGATTAGGCAGAAAGCTAGCTTACGTCGAGCTGCCGCAAATTCGGCGGCCACAAGACGGTCAGCTCTAGCCTTTCTAAGTCCCGAAATGCGGCACGCATCTCAGGCCAAAGGGGGGCAGCCTCAAGGATGGCTTGCGCTTCCGTAAACGTCTTGTGTGGGTCGTTGGTCAGGATGAAAATATTCATTTCACCAGCGCCTCCGTCATGGCCATCGACCACACAATCCTCCGGCAAGCCTTCGTTCAGATCGTTCTCCATTTGGACCAACGCATCGTAGTCGTCGGCGCTGGACGCCGGCCATTGGAGAACAAGCTGGTACTTCATTCACCCGGTTTAGCATACGGCGGCGGCGTCAGTCCATTGCCGATTTGCTTCTGAATGTAGAACGTCTGACCCTCTTCGGAGCCGATGGGAAGCGTCTCATGAAGATTTCTTTCGAGTCGAAGCATATCAGACCGGGAGCCCTGCCCGATGATCTTCAACGTTCCACCACCAAGCTGTGCTGGCGTATATCGTGTCTCTGGATTGTAGGTGACGCCGAACTTAAGGTGTTCGCCGTTCGGGCCAATCTTTTGGTAAAGCGAGCACGCGCGTTGAGTCGATTGCCTGTCTCTTGCGGATTCCACTTCATTCTGGAGCGTCTCAACGTCCTGCTCTGACGGCGTCCATCCTGGTGATGCTTCGTAGGTTATTTGCGGGTTGTTGGGTTCTACCTGGCGCAACGTTTCCCTGGCGGCATTGAATTCAGCACGATTGATGTCGTTTTGAATTTCGTCTTCTACCTCGGCCCGGGAATCTTCCTCCCCCTCAACCTGCAAGCCGCTCGGGTCAGCCGCGCTAATCGGATTGCCGTTTGCATAAGCAAACAGGTTCGGGCCCTGGCTCTCCGCGAGCGGGTCGCGATCCATGAAGCGGCCTTCGTTGTAGGAGTAGAGCCGCGCGGGGGTGAGGTATTCGTTCGAGGCTGCCTCGTTCAACATGCCCGCGAAGCGGAAGTCATGCAGCGTGACGCTGCCGCTCTTCTGCCAGCCCTTCTCCTGGTAGCCGTAGGGCGCGTAGTCGGCCTCGTACTGCATCGCGAGCGAGCCCACTTCCACCGTGTCGCGCGCGCTGCCCACCTGATCGGGGAAGTAGACCAGCTTCTTCGTGCCCGAGACGGTGTATTCCCCTTCGGGGTAATACAACCGCACCGGGTTGTCGGAGGAATCGCGCTGCTCGATCATCCGGTCGCCCATCCACAGCCAGTGCGTCATGGTCGGCGAGCCGCCGACGCTGAAGCCGGACGCCAGCCTGCGCCCCAATCCGTCATACTGGAACGAGACCGTCCAGCTGATCGGGAAGTGCGGCGGGATGGTGAGCGAGACGAGGCGGTTCTCGGCGTCGAACGTATAGGCCTGATGGCTGCGGCCTTGCGAACTGCTCTCGCCGTCACTCGTATAGGCCGGGGTCAGCGAGCCGTTGGCCGTCATCTCGTTGACCGAGTTGAAGGTCGGGTTCGTCGTCGTGGGCGCGCCCGCCGCCCCGGTCGTGTAAGTTGTCGTGTTGCCCGCGCTGTCGAACGCGAAGCTGTAGGTGCCAGCCGTGCTGCCGACGGCGGATGTCAGCTTGTCGGTGCTGTCGTACGAATAGGCCCAGGTCTGCGACGCCCATGAGCCGCCGCCGCCCGAGGTCTGGCTGCTGCTCATGATGGTGTAGGGGTTCTGCGCCCCGCCGCCATCCGCCGCCGTGCCGTAGCCGAAGGCGAAGCTGCGCGGCCCAGGGCTGCTGCCGGTGCTCGCATTCGTGATGCTCACGAGGCGGCGATCATTCGTGTTGCTGTCATAGCCCCACGCGGTGCTGATGCCCGTGCTGCCCAGCGTCCGGCTTGTGATGTCGGCGGTCTGGCCGTTGAAGGCATTCGTCCAGGTGCCAAGCTGCGTCACATGGCTGGTCGCGCGCCCCAGCGCGTCGTAGCTCCATGTTTCCGCCGCGAGGCTGTCGATGGTGAGGCTGTTGGGCCGCCCGTCCACGTCGTAGGCGATGGTCTGCTTGTCCACCGTGCCCGAATAAGGCCCGTCGTCGGTCGCGAGCTTCAGCGCGCCGTTGCTGCCGATGGCCACATAGGTCCAGGCCGTGCTGCCGATGCCGTCGACCATTTGCGTACGGCGCGGGAAATACGTGTCCCAGGTGAAGGTCACGTTCGGCGTCGTGTGGACCGCGCCCGTATAGGTGACGGCCGATAGCTCGTTGCTCTCGTCGTAGCCGTAGGTTTTCACCTGAGAGAGCGCGTCGGTGACGCTGTGCACCCGGCTCGTCGTGCTCTCATAGGCCGTCACCTGCGTCGAGGAATCGGCGTAGGTCTTCGTCGTCGGCCGAGACTCCACGTCTATGCTCCACGTCGTGGCGTGGCTGCTCTGATCCGTCTGCGTGTGAAGCGTCCCGTCGGCGTAATAGCCGTAACTGACCGTGTGGGTCAGCGGGTCGGTGACGCTCGTCAACCGGCGTTCGGCATCAAACCCGTAGGTCGTAGCGCGCGAAAGCCGGTCCGTGTGCTTGCGCACCTCCAGGCTCTGCGTGCCCGAATAGGTGCCGCTCTGGAACGTGTAATCGTCCACGTCCGTTGTGGAATCCGGGTAGGTCGTCGTCGTCACCCGGTCGAGCGCGTCGCGCGCGTAGCTAACGGTGCGGCCTTCCGAGTCGGTGACGCTGCTCGGCAGGTCGCAGTTGATGCCGCCGGTCGTCGAGCAGGTCGAGGGATAGGTATTGGTGAGCTGCGTGTTGCCCGCCGCATTGGTGACGGTGGTGAGCCGCCCCGTGCCGTCGTACGAAAACAGCGTGCCCGCCGTGCCGTAGGAGCCGCAGGAGGAGCCGGAGCCGTAGTTGGCCGGGTCGATGGCCTGCGTGAGCTGGCCCGCGCTGTTGTAGCAATAGCGCCAGGTCTGGCTCGCCGCGTCCACATGGGTCAGCGGCTCGTGCGCTGAGTTGTACGTGTACGTGTCGGTCGTGGTGAAGGTCGGACCCGTCGCGGTGAGTTGCTTCACGGTCAGCAGGTCGATCTTGTTCGTGTCGTAGGTATAGGTTGTCGTCCGGCCAAGCGGATCGACGGCCTGGGTCACGAAGCCAAGCGTGTTGTAGGTGAACGTCGAGACCTGGCTGCTCGCGTCGTCGAGCACGCGGCCGATGGCCGAAGGCTTGTCGAGGGTGCCGATCAGGGAGGAGGCGGAGGCCTGTCCCGGATAGGTGTAGTAAACGCGGTTCTCGAGCGGCTTCTTGACGCTCTGCGGAATCGATGCGGCTTGCCCGGTGTTGGTGGTGTTCCAGTGCGTGATCTCGGCCTTGGTGTAGTCCTTGCCCGATCCGGTGCCGTAGGTCGGATAGACATATTTGTCCCAATAGAACGTGTTGTTCATATTGTACGCGCCGTTTTCGACGCTCATGCCCGAGGGGGTGCTGCTCTCCGTGGCAGCAATCGCCGAATTCGTCTGGTTGTACTCGACGCGCTCGGTATTGCCGTCCGGGTCGGTCAGCTCCAGCCAGGTGGCGTTCTCGCCGTCCGAGCCGCCCGTGAAGTTGCTCGTGCCGTAGGGCGTGGTGAGCTGGCTGATGAAGTACGGATCGCCGCCTGCTCCTGCGTCGGCACCGGCGTCGGTGCCTGCGTCGGCGGAGACCGGGTTGCCGTCCCAGGTGAAGCTGCTCGTGATGCCGAGCACGTCCTGAATCGAGGACAGCCGCCCGTAGCTGTCGTAGCTGAAGGTGGCCGAGCGCCCGAACGGGTCGGTGACGCTCTGGATCAGCAACGACGAGCCGGAGTAGTTGAACGTGGTAACGCGGCTTTCCGCGTCGGTGATGGTCGTAAGCCTGTTGCTGCCGTCATAGGCAAGAGCCAGACTGTTGCCCGCCGGGTCGGTGACGCCGGTCAGGAACACACGGCGCGGATAGGAACTCGCGCCATCGGGCTGCGCGTAGGTCTGCACCGAGCCGTCGGGCATGGTGAGCGTGTAGCTGGTGACGGTGCCGGAGGCCGGGATACGCGTGAGCACCGCAGCGCCCTGAATCTCCGGTGACCAGGCTCCGGTGGTCGAGTTGAAAGGCCCGGCGCTCGAATTCGAGCCCGTCGTGTCGAACGTGTAGTCGACCTGGCCGCCGCCCATGACGTAGCGGGTGACCTGGCCGCCGGGCGAACTCGGATTGTCCGTAATGTAGGAGAGGAAGCGGTGGGTGAAGCGCGGGCCGAGATTGGCGTAATTCGGACTTGCGGGCTGCACCGTGTCAGCGTGGTTGTAGGCCACCGTCACGAAGACATCCGGCCCCTTTTGCGGCGCGTAGCCCACGGGGGCGTCGTGCATCGCCAGCGTCGCCGAGGTCTTGCTCGCGGTCGGCGCGCACATACCATGGCACATCTCGTTGGACGGAGACGCGCCCGAGAGATCGGGTGCCTGTACGCCGAAGTTCTCGGCAAAACCGGGGGCCGGAACGCATTGGTTCGCCTGGTTGTAGTAGCCGGTCGCGCAGTCGCTCAGGGCGATCGCGCCTGCGGTAGTCTTTAGGGGATCAACGCAGCCGTCGCCGGTGCGCGTACCGCTGTTGTAAAAGATGGTCGTGTATGAGGTTGCTCCTAGGTTCGGTTGCGGAAGGCTGAAGAACGTGTCGCAGGTTTGGCCACCGCTATCGGAGAAGGTCGCGTAGAGCGCCTCGGGGTCCAGAGCCGTCATGAATTGGGCGGCGTTTCGCGTCGCCCAGCACTTGGCTGCCCAGTATTCCGAGGTGGAGACGCAGGGCGTCGGGCTAAATGGGTAATTGAGATTGACGGCGTAGACCGTCGCGCTGCTGGTGATGGGGGTAAGCCCCGTGCTGATGTAGAACGGCCCGAGCGCCTGGCTCGCGGTGCCGGTGGGCTCCTGCGTGCCGCCCATGGGAGTGGGGCTGCAGCCGGGAGCGATGGCGGAGGTGAGGGTGAGAAGCAGAACCAGAAGCGCCGGTTTCAGGACAAAACCGGCCCGTGCGCTCCGGCGGGATGCCGGAACGCGATGGCTGTCGCGTTGCATGGGGGTGCTTTCTCCCGTCGCGTAGGCCGGAGCCCTTCCGGCGAGACGCCACGGGTGTCCGTAGGGACTCGTATAGTTTGTGTCCGTTGGGATCAAGATTCAAGCGGAAACGGCTGTGCCGTTCGTGTGACGTCCCAACAGGCACCCGCTCAGAAACCGATTCCTGCGGGATTCCGTTTGGTTGCGGCGGGCAGAACGGGCTTGTCGCACGCAAAAAAAGCCGCTGTCGTCGCGCACGTGGCAGCCAAGGGCTTCGAGTTCGTCCTCAAATCAGACGTCGATCCCAAGACCCTGGGCGCGGAGCTGCGCCGCCTGCGCGAGAACTGCCTCGTGTCGGCCAGCGACCTGGCCGAGCGCATGGGATGGAGCTCGCAGAATGTGCTCCGATTGGAACGCGGCGGCGGCGGACGGGAGCCCACGATTTCGAGCGTCAACCTCTACGTCCGGATGCTGAGCTTCGACCTGGTGCTCGTGGCAAAGCCCCACAAGGGCCCGCGCAAGCGCGCGGCCGACACTGGCGCGCAGGACGAGGGCGACTCCGGGGAGGGCGAGTAGCCTCGCTCTCCCTTCGCGCTCGCCACAGGGCCGTGCGCCCTGGCGCACGCGCCCGAGGAGAGCAACCGCCGGGAGGCTGTCTCGCCGGAGCCCCGAAGGGCCCCGGCGGTTCAAGGGCCGCTTTACGCGTCGGCCGTGGTCGCCGCCCGGAACACCGTGCGCGCCTCGATAGTGCCGATGCCGTGTTGCCCGCCGATCGCCACGAGCGTGCGGAAGGATGGGGCCAACCGCACGCGAGAGATCCGGAAAAGCCCTAGGCGCGAATGCAGCTGTTAACCTTTTATTAAGTACTGCTCCCGTACAGTACATATTGCCAGCGTTCACCGCGTTCCTGGGGACTTATGATGCAGCGACTTTCTAAACGGTTTTGGTTCACCGTATTCGCAGGCGGCGTTCCTTCGCTGCTCCTGACACGGATCATGCTGTCGTTCTTCTCCACTCAGTCAAGCCAAATGATCGCGCTTTGCAGGCAGGCGAAGGCTGGCTGCGGCAGCGCGGAGTCGCTTCACCACTTGTTCCGAGCAGCCTCCACGGCCCAGACGGGCGGCACACTCCTGTTATTCGGGTGCGCCTACGTAATAGGAGGAATACTCATGCCGCATGGGCCAGCGAGTAAGGACGCTGGACGATGAAGTCTGCCCGGACGCAACACGGCTTCACCCTTCTTGAACTGTCTATCGTCCTGGCGATCATCGGCATGATCATCGGCACAGGGTTAGCGGTGCTGACGGCTTCGGTACAGGCATCGCAGTATAACGCCACCGTGAAAAAGATGGACGACATCGAAAAAGCGCTGCTCAACTACGCAATCGCGAACAGCCGCATCCCGTGTCCGTCTGACCTCATGCAGGTTCCGACTAGCACCACTTACGGCTTCGAGGCAGGCGCATCGGCGGGCGGCACAGCCACAGGGGAATGCGTCACCGGAATGACGCCAGCTGCCAACAACAAATCCGCGTCCGGCGCAGAGGAGGGCGGCGTGCCGACGCGCGCCCTGCGGCTGACCGACGACTATATGTATGACGGCTGGGGCAGGCGCATCCGCTATGCTGTCGATCGGACGTATACGGCAACCAACGCCCTTCCTTATCCCGCAGGCGGCCTGTGCACGGCAAGCGCGAGCGCTATCACGGTCAAAGACGCGACCGGTACGGCACGGACCACGGCGGCAATGTATGCGCTTATAAGCCACGGCGGCAACGGGCACGGGGCCTACACGAGCAACGGCACGATGGTAAATGCGGGCAGCAGCAGCGCAGATGAACTAACCAACTGCCACTGCACGAACGCCGGAGCTGTCGGCACCTACGCGCCGTCTTATGTCGCAAAGGTCCCGGCTTACGACTCAGGCCAGAGTGGGAACGCACTCTATTATTTCGACGATATCGTGACGTATAAGAATGCCTGGCAGATGCAGGCGCAGAATTATGCGCTGGCGGCGTCGCAGGCATGTACGGTGATGGCGATAGCCGCGAGCGACGCCTCGCCGTATCTCGCCTTTTATTCGTTCAGCGGCGGAACGTTTAAGAAATATGCGAATCCAGGGACGATACCACAGAACATGGGAGGGGCCGCGACCATTACGCCCGACCACTCCACGCTGATGTGGGGAGGGAATGAAGACGGTGGACAGATCAGTATGCGGCAATACTCGATTTCCGGCTCCGGACTGACGCAGGTGGCGACCTATGGGCGTCCCGGCTGTTGTTTACAAGAAGTGGGGGACATTCAGTTCACGAGCGATAGCGCATTCATGGCCGTCACCAATGTCGCCACCGGTGATCAAGCATGGGTGTATCAAAAAAGCGGCAGCACCTATACCACGACAGGCGTGACGTTCCCGGCCGGTCACGTTGGCTACGACGCTGTATGGAGTCCGGACAATGCGACGCTGTATGAACTTGGGTCATCAGGAGCCAATAAAAACCTCTATGTATGGACGCGCAGCGGGAGCACGTTCACCCTCTCAAAAACGATAAGTCTTACGGTGCCGCTGAACGGCGGCTCCCTAGGGAACCAGATAGCGCTCGATCCGACGGGCACGTACCTTGCTATCGGCGAATATGGCGGCAACAACACCTGGCGGCAGCCGATCATTATCAAGAATCCGAATGGCGCTAACAGTTTCATCAATACGAGCACCAGCGGCCTTCCCAATCAAACGTTGTCTGATACGTTCGCCTGGTCGCCGGACGGTAAGTATTTTGCCACCCTGGGTGGATTTGATCTTACGGTCTTTTCGGTTAACTCTGGCACCGACACGTTTACGCAGGTGTTTAACGACAGCGGCTCGTCTTGCCATTTTACCACAAACTACTGGTGGGTGACCTGGTCACCGGACAGCCAATATCTGTTCGTTTATGATACCGACGCGACGACAACCTTATGCATGTATAGCCATGTGGGATCGGTCTTTACCTATCAGGCGGTGCCGGCGGGCGTCCTGCCGCCCTCAAGCACTGCCGGAGGCGGTGCGCGGATGATGTCGGTAGTGCGGTAAATGGCATGGTCCGCCTCGTGTCGGCCAGCGGCCTGGCCGAGTGCGCTCTGGCGCACGCGCCCGAGGAGAGCAACCGCCGGTAGGCTCTCTTGGCCGGAGCCCTTGGGAGGGCCCCGGCGCGTTAGGGCCGCCTACGCCTCGGCCGGGAGCGTTCCGCGCGTGAGCATCGAGTGCCAGCGCCGCGAATCGCGCGTAACGATGATGTGGTCGACGACCGGGATGCCGAGCACCTTGCCCGCCGCCATGAGTTTTGCCGTCGTCGCGATGTCCTCGGGGCTTGGGGCCGGGTCGCCGCTGGGATGGTTGTGTCCGAGTACGACGCCCGAGGCGCAGGCTGTGATCGCCGCCCGGAACACCGTGCGCGCCTCGATGGTGCCGATGCCGTGCTGGCCGCCGATGGCGATGACGTGCGCGCCCGTCACCTGGTGCATCCCGTTCAGGAAGAGCGCCGCGAAGTGCTCGCGGTCGGTGAGGCCCAGCATCGCGTGCATCGTCCTTGCGGCGAGCTCGCCGTCTGACACTGTCGCTTCGGCAAGGCGCAGGGGGCGGCGGGACTGGACGAGGCGGATTTCGTAGACCGGGATTTTCTGAAGCTGCGGCTTGCGGGGCGTCGTTTCCATCGGGGACCTGCCTTGCTGGCTCGAGGCCGGGTGTTTCCGGCTCGTTCGCAAACAGCGGGACGCCGCGACGCTCCTCGGCATGACGGGCTGCATTTCCGGAGGGCTCCCTTTAGGGAAACCGGAAAAGCAGAAGCCCGGCACCCCGGAGGGGTCGGAAGATGACGAGGCGCGGCGCTCTCGGGCGGCCCGCGCGAACGAGCCGGAAACACCCGGCCATGGGGGGCCATGGGCAACGTCCGGGGAAACGGCGCGCGCTGCCTGCGTCCGAGAAGGCCCGTCAGCGGGGTTCGCTGCGGCCCGGTGCGGGCGGCTTGCCCTTACGCTTGCGCGCAGGCGGCGGCGGGACGAGATCGGTGACGGTGACGCCCAGCAGGTTTGCGATACGCGTCAGTGTCTTGATCGTGACGTTCTGGCCGTACTCGATGCGCTGGTAGTTCTTCGTCGCGCAGCGCAGCTGCTCGGCCATCTCGTCCTGCGTGATGCCCTTCGCGCGGCGAATCTCGGCGATGCGCTTCGCAACGCGCCGGACGGCTGCTTCGGGACGGTCGGACACACGCCGAGCGTGCAGCCCGTTGCCCCGGCGCTTGAACCATCATAAAGGGTGGTGTGACTCGGACCCCCATCCATGATGGCCCTCGCAAATGCGGGCCTTCGACGCAGGAGACGAAAAAATGCGATCGGAAATTGCGACGGTGGCGTGGAGGATGGCCGGGTGCGCCGTCCTCCCGCTCTTGGCGGCCTGCTCCGGCGGCGGCTCGGGCGGCGCAGGCACCACGGACAGCACGGATTCCGGCGGCGCGAGCTCCGGTAGCAGCTCGGGTGGTTCAGGCAGCAGCTCCGGCGGCGCGACGGGGGCCGCACCAGTGTGCCCCATGGGCGCCACCACGCTCAAAATAGTCGGCGGATCGCGCCCCGTGAACATTAGCGGCGTTGACGGGACCGGAGTGATCTCGCCTTCCAACTACGAATTCAGCGTCAATGGCGGTTCACAAGGCGTTGTGACGACGAATTTCATTGATCCCGGCAATGCTGCGAACCTCAAGACCGGCGACGATCTGACCGTCGGAACAGGCGGTGTGGCGTTCCGCACGGTTGTGCAAGGGGGCGCGGGCAGCCCAGTATCTGAAACGCTGGATAACGGATCAAAGGTCCATGTTCAGCACATGGACACGACGGCAGGCACCGCCGCGCAGGGAACGACGGTCAATGCGGCAACCGTAACCTGGGAAGGCACTGTGAACGGCGACCCCAGGTCCGGCTGCGAAACCTACGTCAAAGGAATGTGAAAGCCTTGTTGGCTTCGCGCCGGGTTTTTCCGGCTCGTTCGCCAAAACGGGACGCGCGGACGAGCCCGAAAAACCCGGCGCCCGCGTGCAAGGCGGGGCCGGGGAAAATGGCGGCAGTAGCGCCGCTCAAGAATGCCGTGTGAGAGTGCGCTTCCCCTGCACGCCTTCGTGCAACCGGAGCGGGGTTGCGGCGTGCAGGGGGCGCGTGCGCAGCGTCAGGCGGCTTGCGCTGCGGGCCTCATCTCGCTCGGGCCGCGCAGGAAGGCCGGAAGCCAGCTTCTGCCCGCGAGGCGTTCCTCGGCGTGCGCTGCCATGGCGTCCTTCTTCAGGCGGGCGAGGTTCTCGGCGGCGCTGACCGACACCCCTTCGGCTACGGCCTTGAGGATCAGCGGCTTGGAAACGCGGCCAAGGTAACTGGCCTTCGTGGGCTGCCACCACTGCGCCATGTCGAGGCCGAGGGCTTGCGCCAGTTCATCCGCGTGGGCGAGGCGCGGGCAGTCATGACGATCCTGCTTGCCGCGCACGGCATCGAGGCTCCCTGCCGCACAGACGGCGATCAGACCGGTGACGGTTGCCGTATCCTGCGTGAGCAGCCAGCCGAACAGGTCGGCGGCTTCGGCGGGAAGCCGCTCCTTCCATGCGGACACTTGGGCTCTGAGTGCCGTTGCTGCGCTGCTCTCCGCGATCCGCTCGGCGCTGGATCGGAGATCGCGGCTCTTGATATCGACGGTGAGACAGGATTCCCGCCTCCCCACTGCCCGGTAGAACAACGGCAGCGTGAGGGCGTGCGCCACGGTTGCGAGCGCAACGCGGTGGTCATCCGCCAGCAGCTTCCTGAGCGCCGCCGTCCGCTGCGCCGTCAGGTCTTCGACCAGCCGCGCGGGGAACGCTGCGGCGGGATCGGAGGACGCCGCACGGTCTGTGCCTTGCTCGCAAACCTCGTCGTCACCCTCCCGCATGATGGCATAGGTCTTCTTGTCTTCGGGGCGGATCAGGCCGCGCTCGACTTCGATCCCGCCGCCATAGCCGATGCTGACGATGGCTCCCGCCTGCGCGATGTCCTGCGCCTCCCACACGGCTTCACGCTCGGACAGCAGATCGATCTTCTCCGACAGCGCTTCCATCTGCTCCGCGATCTCGTCTTCCGGGTCGTCGCCATGCTCTTCCGCCAACGCATCGTACTGCGCCGCCAGTGCGCTGACTTCGTCCTCGCGCTCGGGTGAAAGGGGAAGACGCTCCGCATGTACGCGCCCGAAGCCTTGCAAGGCGTAGCGGTCAAGGCGCAGCGCGATCTCCACCCACTTCCACCCTTCGGCGCGAATCGCCGCGGCTTCCGTTTCCAACCGTTCGTCTACAAGCCGGTCAAGCAACGCGGCATCGGTGAGGTAGCCCTCGTGGTCCGGCTGAAACAGGTCGCGCACGATGGCCCCGCCTGCTTCCCTGTAGACATCCAGTCCCACGAGGCTCACGCGCTTGTCGTCGGCGCTCACATGCGCCGCCGTCAACGCCTTGCGGATGGCGGCGGGGCTGCGGTTGTACTGCGCGAGGTCGGTCCAGACGGCTTCCTGCGCCGCGTGGTCGTCGCTGACGGTGAACGCCATGAGTTGGTCGAGCGTCATCTCGTCTTCGCGGTAGGCCGCGAACAGGCGCGCGCTGACCCCGGCAAGCTTCAGCCTCTGGCGCACGGTCGCAGCCGTGGTGCCGAAGCGGGCTGCGATGTCCTCCGGGCCTTTGCCGGTTTCGGCCAAGGCGCGGAACGCTTCAAACTGGTCGGCGGGATGCATCGGCATCCGCATGACGTTCTCCGCGAGGCTGATCTCGCCCGCGTCTTCGTCGCCCAGTACGTGGCACGCGATGGGCGTCTTGGCGGTGAGCGTCTTCTTCTTCAGGAGAAGCTTGAGCGCTCCGAGACGGCGGCCCCCGGCCACGACCTCGAACTTGTTGCCCGCTCCTTCGCGTACCTGAAGGTTTTGCAGCAGGCCGTGCGCCTTGATGCTGGCCGCGAGTTCCTCGATTCCGGCGTTCGCGCCGGTCCTGCGAACGTTGGCGGGGGAGGGAACAAGCTTGTTCAAGGGGATCATTTCGATATGCATAAGAAGTCCTTTCAATAGGGTTTGGGTTGTTCAGCGCAGCGCTGCGCTGCAACCCTGCCCGTCGGCGAGACCGGGGTAGCAAGCGGCAAGGGCGGCGCGGCGGAGGGGAATCACCCGGCCTGCACGGAGCTGCCAAGCGCAGGAAGGCCGGGGATACCGCCGCGCCGTTCATCTCGACCCTTGGCCCGCGCGCGAGGGCGGAGCCCTTAGCTCTCTTGCTTGAGGAAACACGGGCGCGCAGCGGCCGCAAAGAGACGCGCGGAGCCCGAGCTTAGGCCGGTGGCTCCGGGTCGGGAGACTTACGGGTCAGGATGACCTCATAACCTTGCCGCTTGACCGGCGGTCCGGCAATAAGCGCCAATCTAACGAGCCTTACCCGGTAAAGGTCTGCGTGATCGGGACCGTGTTTGAAAGCGACTTCATCTCCAAGACGCGGCAGGACGGGCACGTTAACGTGCTCGACCCTGGCCTCATGGTCGAAAAAGAAGGTGACCTTCATCCCGGCAGGTGAACAGGCAGCGGCATGTTCGTCAACGGCACGGGCTCAGACAGCCGCAGGACCGACGCGGCGGCGGGACGTCAGCTCGCGGCAATGAAGCGAGAGCGCACGCGGGATCGCGGCCAGGGAAGGGACGGGAACGAGGACATGCAGCGACCAGGCAGAGTTTCCTTTACGCCATGAAGTGCGCCAGCTTGCCGTGCTCCTTGCAGTTGACGCATTCCGCGTAGCTGTTTTGATCCCATTCCATGTCGCCATGCTCGACCTCGGCGCCGTCATCGGTGACGGTCGCCATCGTGATTACGGCGAATCGGAATGTGTCTTCGTTCCCGCAGGCGGGGCATCGGACGTCCTCAAGGCAGTTCGTGTTGGTCATATCGGTAATCTCCTAATGTCACGTCATGTTGAAAAAGCGGGAGCGCCGGCGGCGCCCCCGCCAGCGCCTAGTATTCGCCAGGCAGCAGGAACGTCGTCACGCTGCGGTCGGCCTCCGTGATGATCCAGAGGCAGTTGTCGCCGAAGCCCTTGCAGGGTTTCGCCGGGTCCAGCGGATACGCCGACAGGATGCGACTTCCGAAGGTGACCGCGTCGTTGTTCGTCGCGGCATCTTCGCGATCGACGCTGCCCCAGTCCCCGCGAACGTGCTTCGCAAGGCACGCAAGCCGGTGCTCATGGCCACAGGCGTCCAGTGCGCCGGGGGTTGCGACAATGTTTCCGAGGCGGAATAATGGCGGTTTGGAAGTAGGTTTGCTGGTCGTGTCGTTGCTCATGGTCGTGTCTCCTTCGGTTGGTTGAAGCCCCATTCCCTGGGGCTTTCGCGGCCCGGCCAACCCGGAGGAAGCGCGCGTCATAGGTTTTTGGGGGGACCGCGCCGAAGGCGTGGGGGAGCCAAACCGGAGGGCAAACCGTCATTGACGCCAGCGGGGCCACCCGGGTTAGGGACAGCGGAAAAAGCCCCATGGGATGGGCTGCCCCCTAAGGCACGGCCAGCTCGCCGCACGCACGCAGCCCGGCAACCAGGCCGACGAAGCGCTACTTCCGCTCGAAGCCGGTGAAGATCAGCGCCACGACATGCTCGCCCTTCGCGTTCGTCTTGTAGGCCACGCGGGCTCCGGCGACGCCTCGCGCTTTCGCCAGCTCGTCGATCGCGTTCATGAGCGCGCGGGTGCCGAGGTTGGGCTGCTCGTCCTGGTGCGGGTTGCGCGGGGGGCGGGTGTTGTCCGGCATCGCCTGAGGATACTGAACGCGTGAACCGTGTGCAGCCCCGGCTCCGGCCCAGCTTGGCGGCCACGTTACGTATGGCGCATATTATCTAACGGGGCTCGTTGACGGACAGCGATCGAGCTCGCATGGTTCTGCCAGATGCCGAAAGGGCCCAAAATGACCGATGTCGAATACGTGACCATGCCTGTCCCGAAGCACCTTCTTCCCGCCGTGATGGCCTTCGTCGCGGGCCGCATGGGCGAGCAGGAGGAACCGGAGCAACATACGCAAGCGGCGGAACCAGCAGCTCAAGGCACGGAAATCAAACAGGAACTTGTCGTGCGAATGTGGAACGAGTCGGGCTCCGCGATGCGAAAGGCCCTGAAGGCCCTGGCGGCGCACCCCGGCAGCCCCGTCGCGTCGACCGACCTCTCCACGGCGGTGTTCGGCACGCCCAAGGGCCGCCAACTCTCGGGCGTGATGGGCGCGTTCGGCCATCGCTGCTCCGGCCGCTACGCGGGCGCGAAGCCGTTTTCCGTCGAATGGAACGTGCTCAAGTACCGCTGGGAGTACACGATGACGCCGCAGGTCGCGAAGTGGATTCGCGACGCTCTAGCCGCCGCCGATCGGCAGCGTCGCCTGGACGCCGCGCCCGCCTGACCGCGCAGCCCTTCCCCGGAGGGGCGAACGCTCGCGACCACACAGCTGCCCGCGCCGGGCGGTAGCATCGGAGCAATGGCGAAACAGAGCGACAAGGACGAGATCTTCAAAGCGTTCGCGCGCGAGCTGGTGAAGATCGCCACGACGCGCGAGCACGATCGCCTTGAAGCGCACCTGAAGCAGATCGCGAACGACGTCGGCTTCAAGACCAAGGTGAAGTTTGCGGACAAGACGCGCCCCGACGTGCTGCGCACCAAAGGGCCCGATCGCGGGACGCTGCTCATCGCGGACGCGAAGGTCATCCCGCACGATGTGCCGGACAATGCGACGACGAGCGCTCAGATCGCAGGATACATCGCGTCCTTCGCGAAGGAGCCTCGATACACCAGCGCCATCCTGGCCATCGCGACGAATGACAAGAACTCCGCGAAGGATTGGGGCGTCGCGCTCGCAAAATGGGTGCGCCAGGCCGGTCTGCGCCCCAGCAAGTTCGAGATTCACTTCACTCCGAGCGATATCTGGACCGTTATCGGTGGCGTCTATCGCTGAAGCGTGGGGGCGATACGCCTAAAACGCTCCGTAGCTCACTGCTGGGTTCCGTCGCCGCTGGCGGCGAGCGCATCAGCCAATCCCTCCAAGGCTGCGATCTTGACACCGTTGTCGGCGCTTAGCGCGGGCACGCCTTCAATCGCGACAAGCCCGTCGCGACGGTCGTGCTCGATGCTGGCATACACGGCGAGACGATTGAAAGCGTCGAAGATCTCATTTTCGTCGAAGAAGCGCTCTGCATCGGGCATCTCGCGCGCGAGAATCGCCATAACCACAAGCACGAGCGCCTCCGCCTCCTTCTCCGCGACGGCATCCTGCGCATAGCGCTCCAGATCTTCGACCAGGCGCTCCAGTGTGCGCGGATGCAGCGACTCCAGCCACGGCCCGAGCACGAATTGACAATTCTTGAGATCGGCGCGGGAAAATATGGCACGCGCGCTGCTGATCCAGCTCGGAGGGCGGCCGCGACGCAGCGGCGGTGGTGATGATGGTGGCGATGGGGCGTCGTTCATGGGGCCATGCATAGAGAGTGATACTCGAAATGGCAATCATGATTGAATGGTTGTGTGTGATGTTCTTGCCACATTGACCTGTTGTCTCGAGCCCCGTATCTTCTGCTGGATAAAAGACGTTATCCAGCACGAGAACGCAGCGCGTTCGGGCAGGAGTTTGGAGAGTCGGTGTCACGTACGGGTGAAGGCGTGCACCGGAGAAGGCGTAGAGCAAGGCTCCGCATACTTATTCAGCGTGTTTGAGAATAATGAGCAAGTTGCAGATGCCGAAGCGGAGAGGCCGATTAACGAATAACGGATGGGCCTGCATTCTTGCTGACAGAGCGCACGGAACCACTTGTGGCTCCCATCTGGTCATCAGCGTGACTGCCGTTCTGTCTCGATATAGATGGATCCACTGCTTCGTGCGACTTTGCTTTCACCGCATCGGGAATGGCTGCGGGTTCTGGCACTGCACGCGCATTCACCTGCTTGGAAAGAAGGATAGGCGCATCGCCGCGATCAACAGCATCCGATGACATGTCTACACGCAGACCTGCTGCTCGCAGGTCGCCCGCGATCAGATCAGCAGCTTCTTTGGCATTCGCCGCTTTATCGTGCATATCTCTACCGCTGTTCATTTCCTGCAATGCGGCTCTTGCGGCCCTTGGGTCAGCTTCTATTTCCGCCTGAAGATCTTGCTTGGCCGCCTCGCGGACCCGATCATCAATATGATTTCCGTTGTTTGGATCTTTGATCGTCAATTGCAAAGCGTCAGCCGCTATATTCTTTGCGGTGGTGTCGTTGTCTCTTTGCGGTACTTCGACCATATATATACTCCATTAGTTGAACAGTTGCGGACTGATCCTATAACACTAGGCTACCATTCACCCACTTCAAGTGGCAATGGACGATATATGAAGAATTTATTACAAGTCTCCAGAGCCTTTATGGCTAAGTACTCTGCCGTTTCCTTAGCGTAGTAGCGATTGACCTCGCGGGCGTGGCTCTCTATCTTCCTTCCGATAAAGGACGTTATCGGAAGGAATGCGCGGCCTTCAGCGGCGAGTTTGGAACGGTTCCAGAGTTGAGGGGGTCTTGTAGGTGTTACCAGACTTTGGTATAGTGACCGTCAAGTAACTTATTGGGGGAATGGATATGGCCAAGAACACTAGCTTCGTCGTCGGCGAGCACTTCGAGAGCTTCATCGCCCAGGAAGTAGCAAGCGGACGTTACGGCAATGCGAGCGACGTCATGCGCGCGGCGCTTCGGCGGCTCGAAGAAGAGGAGCAGGAACGCCAGGCCATCCGCGCGGCGCTCATCGAGGGCGAGAACAGCGGCCTGGCGGAGAACTACTCGATCGACGCGCTGATGGCGGAGCTTCGCGGTACTGGCGCGTGAAGCGGTTCCGGCTCTCCAAAGCCGCCGAGAACGACCTGCGCCGGATTTGGCGCAAGGGCATGGAAGACTGGGGCGAGGCGCAGGCGGAGGTCTACCTGCGCGCGCTCGATGCCTGCTTCCACCTGCTCGGTGAGCACCCCGGAATGGGCCACCCCTCCCCTGAAATCCGCGAGGGTTACCACTCCTTCCCCAAGGGAGAGCATCACATCTACTACCGCCCCGACGGGGCCGAAATCTTCATCGCGCGCATCCGCGCGCAGCGGATGCTCCCTCCAAAACTCACCCGTGGCGAAGGGGGCGCACCGTCATGACCGATGAGGGCGCATCGGCGGCGATCACGCTCTGGACGGAGTCGGCGCTCGCTGCAAGAGCCCCCTCCCCGGCCCTCGTCGCCTGGTCGGGCGAGCGCGCGGCGTCCCGGACAATCGAGTTTCTGACGGCGGGCATCCACAACCCGCACACGCGCCGGGCCTACCACCGCGCCGCGAGGCGGTTCCTCGCCTGGTGCAACGCGCGCAGGGTTACGCTCGCGGAGGTGCGGAGCCCCGACGTCGCCGGGTACATTCAGGAGCTGGGTGAGACGCTCGCGCCCCTCTCGGTCAAGCAGCATCTGGCGGCGCTCAAGCACTGGTTCGACTGGCTCGTGACCGGCCACGTGCTCGAGGTGAACCCGGCCCATGCCGTGCGCGGGCCGCGCTATAGCCAAAACATCGGCAAGACGCCGGTGCTCGAGAAGGACGAAGCGAGGGCCCTGCTCGACTCCATCGACAACGAGCTGAAATGCATCCGCGAGGCCGACGAAAAAGCGGCGGCGGAGGCGCTGCCGACATCGCTCGTGCAGGCAGCGCGGCGGGTCCGGGAACAAGAGCGACGGGACCACCGGAGGCTCATCGCCTTGCGCGACAAGGCGCTGATCGCGGTGATGCTGTTCTCCTGGGCGCGCATCGGGGCGCTCGTCGCGATGAAGCGGCGCGACTACCGGGGCGCGGGCACCACGCGCGCGACGCTGCTGCTCCATGAAAAGAACGGCCGGGATCACATCGTGCCCGCCCACCACCTCGCGGCCGAGTACCTCGACGCCTACATCGCGATGGCGGGTCTGGGCGAGAAGCCGGATGCACCGCTCTGGCAGAACGCGCCGGGACACAGCCGGACGCTCTCGGGCCTGGCGCTCTCCGAGCGCGGCGCGCTGGGCATCGTGAAGCGCCGCTGCAGGGCCGCAGGCCTGCCCTCAGACATCTGCAACCACTCGTTCCGCGCCACCGGCATCACACTGCACCAGGACGCCAAGGGCGACATGGAAGCTGCGCGCCAGCTCGCGGGCCATGCGAACATCAAGACCACGCAGCTCTATAACCGCTCCGGAGACAAGAGGCAGAAGGCCGAAGTGGAAAGGGTGCAGCTTTAGAGGGACCCCAAGGAGGCTCCAGGTGACCAGAGAGTCCGAGAGAACCGCGCAAAAACCATTCTGGTTCCGGCTTGTTACGCGAGTCAGCGGTGTCGCCGTGACAACAGACAACCCCTCGACACTGAAGTATCCAGGCGAAGATCGTATATCGATCCAATTCCGGCAACCACTGGAGTCGGAACTCCCCGAAGAGACCAGGAACCATCCGCAGTACGAAACCCCTGCCATCTTTGACTGCGTGGGGACGGCGACGATGCGTCACACGGTTCCGAGGAAGGTTTGCAAGGCGTTACTCGAAAATGAAATAAAGTTGGAATGGATTCCGCAGATCGAAGACCACATTTGGGACGTTCCCGAGGAGCTGAAGCCCTCGCTCGACCCATTCGTGAGGAGCATTCACGAAAAACTAACCGAGGCGCTCCATGCCACGTACACAATCCTGCGCTGGCGGCACGCTCTCGGAGGCACGGTGAAGCCATTTTCCTCGGCGCGTCTTGAGTGGTCACGCACTGGTCGCAAGTGGACCGAGCTGCCCGGCCCCTTCACGCCGGTGTGGATTGATTGGAACTTTCGCAAATTGTCGTTCAGCTCGAACGAGGCGGACGAGGCGAAGGTCTTCTTGCGGAACGGGACGCAAGAACCTGTCGCGCACGAATTGTTTCGGGAAGCGTGGGACCAGTGTGCTGAGAGCCCCCGTGCGGCCCTCGTCATCGGAATGGCGGCCGCCGAGATCGGCGTTAAGGACTTCATTGCCCAGCGTGTTCCAGACGCCGCTTGGCTGATGAAAGAAGCCGCCGCACAAGATTGGATCAAGCTCCTCAGCGACTATCTGCCCACCTTGCTGGGGGAAGCTCCGCTGCGATTCGTGTCCGGAATGGATGAGCGGCGGACTCACAAGGACCCGGTGATCCGCAGCCTCAGGAATGGCGTGACCCTCCGAAATGGCGTGGTTCATCGCGCAGACCAGCAGCCCCCCTCACAGAAGGATGTCCGGAACGTGTTGCTCGCCGTTCGGGATGTCCTATATCTCCTCGATTACTATGCGTCGCACAAGTGGGCACGAGATTGGATTAGCAGAAAGGCTCAAGAAGCGTGGCAGGACGATGTTCATATCGCAAAGTAAGAAGATGAATTGATGGTTTTTGCGGGGATATGCAGAAAACACCAACATGGCGACGATGAGTCGGCTCTGCGCTACATCAGTCTGTGACGGGTCGGGAAGACTGTCGGCGTCAGGTACACGACCTCTCCTTCCCTCGCGGGAAGCGTACCGAAAAAGACGCAGAGCGTTGAATTGAGGTTCATAATGGCATCCCAGATTGCATCTTCGTCTAAAAACTCGGGGTCGGCGACCAGGTCTGGCCTCTCGTACTGCAGAAGAGCCCGAAGGAGCGGCACAAGAAGCTTGTCCGTGGAGTCTTGCCAACCGTAGCTGACATACATGGCCACTGCATCATAGAGGCGATCACGTTGCCTCTGCGAGAGTTGCTCAAGCCATGGAAGCAGTGGCCACTGCATTGCTTCGAGCGAACAATGGGCCGTGAACATGGCCAGCTCCGTCACGAACGTACGCGGGCGCCCACGTTGTGGAACGTAAGATTTCGAGGGCGGGTCATCCGCGTGGTGCGCAGTCATTGTTCTTGCAACTATACAATTAAAATAATTCGCAACAAGTTAACACATATAACAATTTCCCGTCAACGCTGGATAGCGCATCACCAATCTCTTCAGACGCCTGCTGGTGAGCTTTCGGTCGACTTAGGAAGATGCTGCGAAACAAGCTCAAGGCCCTATATGAGGCATTCCACGGTCCGGTCGAATAGCTTTCACCTTTTGTTTCGTACCGATCCAGGCTTAACGTGCTGTATATTCCGTTTCGTGAGGCGACCCCTCATAACGTCGGCGAGCGTTGGCGATGGGACGCCCTGCCCCTTCGGAGCAACCATGGCTCGCAGGGATGCGTCGGATCATCTCGATGAAGATGACCTCGTTACGAAGCGTATTGTTGACGTTGGTCATGCGTGTCGATGCTCACGATGGGCACGAACGACGTCGGCGTCCGAGAAGGAGCGTGGATCACCGGAGCGGCCAGTGATCTGCTCGACCTCGTGTCCCTTGCCCGCGATCACGATCACATCGTCGGGACTCGCGCTATCGATCGCACGGGCGATCGCCGCCGCACGGTCCAGTTCGATTTCGACGCGCCGATGATCAGCGAGCCCGGCCTGGATGGTTCGCGCAATCTCCAAAGGGTCCTCGTCGCGCGGGTTGTCGCTCGTGAGCAGGACACGATCGGCGCTCCGTGCCGCAACGCCCATCGGCGTCCGCTTCGCTCGGTCGCGGTTCCCGCCCGCGCCAAAAACAACGATCACGTCGCCGTGGCAGAGGCTGCGTGCCGTGCCCAACGTGCGTGCAAGCGCATCGGGGGTGTGGGCGTAGTCGACGACCACGCGCGGTGAGTCCAGGACGACCTCGAAGCGACCGGCCGGTATGGGGGCCTCCGCGATGGCCGTGGCTGCAGCGCCTGGCGGCACTCCGGCGGCAACCGCACCTAGCCAGGCAGCCAGGGCGTTCTCCGCGAAGACTTCCCCGATGCCGCGAGTTTCCAGCGTACAAGGCGCATCGGCAAGCGAGCTATCGAGCTCGATGCGCGTTCCACCCCAGTGAACGTTTACGGTCTTGGCCCGAGCGTCAAGCGCGCACGTGGCGGCTCCCCGACTAGGAACGCCATACCAGAGTATTCGCACTCCTTTTGGTACGACTTCGGCGACGAGCTGGCATGATTCGTCGCAGCCGTTGAGCACCGCCGTACCATCCTGGGGGAGCTGAACGAAGAGTTGCGCCTTGCTTGCAAGATAGTGCTCGAAAGTACCGTGCGCGTTGAGGTGGTCGTGCGTGAGATTCGTAAAGACGCCGACGACGCAAGGCCATGCGCGGGCGAATCCGGCGGCGAGCGCTTCGCTCGTCAGCTCAATGGCCGCATGTCTCCCGCCGCGAGCTCGGCACCGGGCCATGGTTTCAATGAAGCCGTCATACGTCTTAGGCAGATCGAGACGTTCATCGTCGAGAAAGAGGCCGAGCGTCGTCACACGAGCTACGGGTGCACCAAGGAGCCTCAGCGCATGAGCAACCATCGTGGTCGTGGACGACTTTCCGTTCGTCCCGGTGACGCCGACCGTGGGTAGCTCGTGATGCCATCGTGGCGGAGGCGGAGGCTTGATCCTCATGCCACATGAAATTCTACGGATTGGCGGGGGCGGTGCAGGCGCCCATCGCCCCCAGGCAAGCCCCTCCGGTCAACGTGGAACAGTTCTGCCCCCCGCATTGCGAGCTGTTCTGACAGGGCAGCTCGCAGATGCAGTTGCCGCCGACGGTCACGGCGCAATAGCCCGACGCGCAGGCGGGCGCAGTACAACTCGTGCAGTAATACGCAGCCCCGGCCGATGCCCCGCCGGTAGGCTTGCAAACGTACGGCCCCGTGGGGTTGCCGGTCGGGTTCGTGAGTGGCGCGCAGCATCCCCCGCCCAATGCCGGATTTGTGCAGCCTTCAACTTCGCTGCAAAGGCAATAGCCCTCGGCTGTGGGACTCGGCAGGCAGATCCCCGAACCTGCATCGGAGGCGGGCGAGTACGCGCAGCACGGCGAAGCGGTGGGACAGCCCAGGCTGTCCGTACAGGTCGGTACGCAGTTCTTGTTGCCGAGGGAGTCGATGTGACAGGCCGTCTTGCCCTGGCAACAGTTGCCACCGCACGGGACCGCGCAGCTGGCCGCGTCTCCTCCGGCGTCGACCTGCGCGCCAGCATCGGCAACCGCTGCGGCGGCTTCCGGTTGCGTAGAAGCGTCCGCTTGCGGCGACCCTCCGTCCACCTGGGCTGACGACGAGCTGCTTGAACACCCGGCCGCACCCGCGATCGTCGCCGTCAGCGCCAGAAACGTCGTGCGATCAATGCGCATGCGGCCTCCCCTCCTTCAAGATTCCAGACACAGCAACGCCGTCATCGTCGACGAATGGGCGGCCGAAGCGCAAGCCCATTCGCATCCTCGGGCCACGCGCACGGAATTGTCCGCGATCCCGAGCCGTTGCGACCGGGAGGTTCGGACGACCGCCGAGGAGAGCGTCAGTCCTCCTCATGATCTGGATGCCACATGACATCCGCTCGTTCGTGGACCGGCCGGGTGAGAGGGTCCAGCGCCCTTCGCATGTGTTGTAGCGTGATTGCCTCGTGGTTGATCTCATCGGCAACTTCGTCGGCAAGCTCGTCGAGCATGTTGCGCTCTGCGGGCTCCACGCGCCCCGGGGCCCTCATCGCCCACGTCAGGTAGATGCAGGAGGCCTTCAGTTCGGGCAGCTTTCCTTCGCCAGTCGCGCTGGCGTTTTTCACGCACAGGCGACGTCGCCGATGGAGCCCTTTCAGCGTACGGACTGCTGCGCTCTCCCACAGGCCAACGACGTCCGTGTCGCACGTCAGCACCACCATCCCGTGCCGATGGCCCTTCGACTCGAAGTGGGACTTCCAGCGGTTGTACACGTGTCCAGGGGTCGCTCCGGAGCGACCTATGTAGACCTCTACCTCGGCCAACGACGGCTTGTCGTCCCAGAGCGTAGGCAATGCATGGATCGCGCGAATCACACGCTTGCCAGCGTCAGCGAACCGAACGCAGCTGTTCGCCGCATCCAAGCCTTCCTCCAGCGCAGCCTCCCTGAAGTCAGGGTTACGGCTCAGTTTCGCGATGTCATACGCAAGGATCGGGGTCACCGTTTTCAAGCTCCGCACATGTGGACGTAGCCGATGGTCGCGGTATTCGATGCCGCCGGTAGAGGGTCATCGCACGAACGGTTCTAAATCCTATGCCAAGCTGTTTCGAGGAAGTTTGCCTGCGGGTTTCTGAGTGGCCTGAAGCCGCCGTTGAGAGGGGCTTCGGGCCGGGCAGCCGAACCGGTCCGGCAAGGGCGGGCGGCCGCTGACGCGTCAGGCGGCGGACCACGGATCGAAAAGCGCCACGCCGAGATCGGCGAAGTCGCGCACGTTGCGCGTGACGACCGTCAGATCATGCTCGAGTGCGGTAGCGGCGATCAAGCCGTCGGCAACGGAAAGCCCTTTACCCCGGAGATGGCACTCTCCGGCCAGCACACCCCAGCGCTCGGCGATGCGCTCGCTGACGGGCAGGACGCGCCCGTCAAACCAGGGACGCAGCGTCCCGTCGATCCACTGCTGCAGTTCCTGCCTCCGCCGACTCACCGGCAGGATCGTGAGGCCCTTGAGCATCTCGCCCAAGGACACGACGCTTAGGAAAAGCTGCTCATCGTCGGCGGCATCGAGCCACGCCTCGACGTTGGAATCGGATTGCGGGCGTGTCAGCTCGGACGGGACATTCGTATCGAGCAGAAAGCCCGTCATAGTTTGATCGGGCGGCCCTGGTCCTGGTCGCGCGCGAAGGTCAGGTTCAGGCCTTTGAGCGGGGATTCAGCGAACAACCGCGCGAGGCTCTTCCTGCTTTCTGGGCGTGGCTTCGCGGCGGCGGCCGACGCAAGAACGTCCTCAAGGTATGCCTCGAGCGACAGCCCGCGCGCGTGGGCCTGGGCGAGGAGGCCCGCTTCAATCTCCGGCTTCAGCTCGACCTTCATACGACCTCCCCGAGCGCGAGTTCGGCATCGATGCCGTCGATGAACTCGTCCGCCGTTGCAGCAACACCCTCGCCACGGTCGAAGGACGCGAATCCCTGTGCGGCATCGCGCCGCAGGCTGGCCAGACGCTCGGCTTGGGCGTGTTCCCGGAACGCGTCGACGCCCGCGCGCAGAACGTCCTCGACGCTGGGGAAGCGCGCAAGGTCGTCGGGCAGGTCGTTCAGCGTTAGGGCCTTGGTCATGATTTCTCTTGTGGTTACGGGGAAGTATCCCACATGCGTCCCCTACCGTCAACCCTCGGAAAGTGCGGTGAACTCGGACGGGTGCGGTTCAGCCGACGGTATTCTCGGGGGGAGGGTCGGGAGCGTGAGGGCACGACGGCACGCCGTCAGTTCGCGGTCGCCCCGTATTTCCTGAGCACATCCGCGACGGCTTCGCCGAGCAGGTCCTCGACGGTGCGGTCTTGGCGAACTGCCAGCATCTTGAGCTCGCGGCGGGTCTCCTCGGAGAAGTACCCTTGGATCGCGACCCTTCCGACCCGGCTGGGCCTCCAGTGCTCCGCCTTCACGGGCGCAGCGGCTGGGGTCGCGGTGGCGAGCTTCACCGGGTCCGGTTGCGCGACCGATGCTGCGGCCAGGGCGGCGGTGTCGAGCGGCTTACGCTTGCTCGGGCTCATGCCGGGATGTCCTCGGCCGGATGATCCGCCACGTCGTCGCGACGGCGTGATGGCACGCCGACAAGCTGGCAGATGGCCTTGAACAGCTTGCGCACCTCGGTAGCGGCCTTGCCGTCGGGCTCGAATTCCGTAACGCCCAGACCTTCGATGACGCTGTGATGAAAGGCGACGCGACGGCCTAGCCCCGCGTCGAGCACATGGACGCCCAGTTGGTCGAGCGTGTCGCCAGCTTCGATGTGTAGCGTGCCTTGCGGCTCGATCTGCGTGAGTACAATGTGCGGCGTAACCTCGTGCACCTTGCAGAGCCGTATGGTGTTGCGCATGGCGCGCAGGTCCATGACCGACGGGCGGCAAGTGATGAGCACAAGATTGGCCGCGTCGATGGCGGCGCTTGTGTCTGTCTCGGTCTTGGCAGCGGTGTCGATGAATACGAAGTTGACCCCCTGCCTTTCTGCGGCTTTCAGGAGCTCGGGCAATCCGGCTGGGTGCGTCGGCTGTACATGCAGCGACTTATCGACGCGGACCTTGTGCCAGTCAGTGGCCGATGCCTGTAGGTCGAGATCGACAATGAGAACGGAATGACCCGCCTGCTGCGCCGCGACGGCGAGATTCAGCAGCGTGGTTGTTTTCCCGCTGCCGCCCTTCTGGGATATAACGGCAATTGTCTTCATGTCGGCATAAAGACATATCATAAATGCATCATGATGGCAATCCGTAATGATGGCGTGATGGAATACCGCCCATCCTGCGTGACGTCACAGCGTCATGTTGTAGTAGCGTCCTGACATCACCCCATCACGCATTCACACCGTCGTGATGGTGCTCCGTGATGCCGCTGTCCCGTCGCGTCGTCACTTCGTCAAGCCATAATGGCGTCATGACGCCAAGCCACTTGCCGATTGGTTGCGTGATGAAGCGGCCCGCAATGAAAAGGGCCGGATTGCCGTCACAGCCATCATTACGGATTGCCATCATGACGTCAAAACGGCCGCACGGTTGATGGCGTGGCGACGTGCCATCACGCCGTCGTGCACGCAACAGGGCCTCGTCGCAGAGGATGTTCAAAATCCTACGCTAAGCCAATTCCTGAGGGAAAACAGGGTTGTCGCAAAAGTTATAAGTTATGCAGGAACGCGTGAGCGCACCGAAACAAGCGTGTTTTATACTCGCAAATATTACTATCTAAAGTAGATGATTATACAACCACTTTTGCAAGATTGCCCTCAAGCACAGGAACATCGGATACGCCCGCGTCTCGACCGATGACCAAGACCTCACGTTGCAGCTGGCCGCGTTGAAGGCAGCTGACTGTCGGCGCGTGTTCCAGGAGAAAAAGTCCGGTGCTCGTGCTGATCGGCCTGAGCTCAGACGTATGCTCGACCAGCTGCGCGAGGGAGATGTTGTCGTCATCTCGCGGCTGGACCGGCTCGCGCGCTCGACGCGCGATCTCCTGGAGCTGTGCGAGGAAATCGGTGCCGTCGGTGCCGGGTTACGCTCGATCGCCGAGCCATGGGCCGACACGACTTCGGCTGCCGGTAGGATGGTGCTGACCGTGTTCGGCGGCATCGCCGAGTTTGAGCGCTCTCTTATTCGAGAGCGTACGGGAGCGGGCCGCAAGGCCGCGATGACGCGCGGCGTGAAATTCGGGCGACCACCTAAACTCAGCGCCGATCAGAGCACCCTGATTGTGCGCCTTGCCGATGAGGGCCAGACAGCGCCGCAAATCGCTGAAACCTTCGGTGTGCACGAGACAACAATCTATCGATGCCTAGAGCGAGCCAGAATCCTTACCGGGTAATCAGGTTCCGTCGAACCTACGGGAAAACGTATAAATTTAACACAACTGTAATAGTCAATGTGTTAATATAAACAGAATTTGACCGAGTCTTGTTTTATTTATTAACTTTGGAAAGTATTACAAATGGCGGGGCTTACAGGTGAACCAAATCATGATGTTTCGGCGCTGCTTAAAGAAGCAAGCGATCCCTATGCAAGCCCTGACGAAAGATACAGACTTGTAAGACGGGCGATGAGTATAAATACCCCTATGGGCATTGACCCTTCCGAAGTCTCTGCCTTCAAGAAGCAGGCTCTAAAAATCTACGAGAAATTGGCCATTCGCGGGCATGTCGATTCTATGTGTGAGTGCGTTACGTACTATCACAATGGGTGGCATGATGAACGTAATACAATGCGGAGGAGTTCCGGCGCGACAGGGTTTGAAACAACGTCGCAGCCAGATAACGCCAAAGCCAAGAAATGGTGCGAGAAAGCCGCTGCCGCAGGAAGCGAATGGGCCAGAGACACGGCCTTGCCCGTGATAACAGAAGAGCTAGCCAAGGAAAAGGCCTCGGGGAAAGCACGCAGCCGTCAATAAAAAATCACTGCGACCCAATTCCCACCCCATATTATGAACGCGCCCGGAGGCAGGGAGCGCCGCCGCAAATCGCGGAGACCTTCGGCGTACACGATACGACGATCTATCCATGTCTAGAGCGGGCCAGAACCCTTACCTAGTAATCCTGTTCCGTTGCTACTCGAACCCCCTCTAAGGGTTTTCACCCATGTGCACCCTTGCGGTCAAACCTCGGGGAAGGGCAGCGGGTTCGGACGGCTCGGCCTCAGCCGCTCGACTTACAACGCGCTTTGAAGACCCGCAGGCATTCTTCGGCGAGCGTGAGCGAGCCGTGGCGTAGCGCAAGAGCAGCCGTAGGCGGAGCTGCGCAAAGCAATGGGAGGTCTATGCGGCCGTTAGGCCGCTCCGTTATGCCTGAGCAAGAGCGAAGGCATGGTGAAGGGTGAAGCGAAGCAGAACCCGACAGAATGGTTATGGACCCGTCAGGGTCCGTTCCGCTTATAAAGCTCATTAGAGCCTCGCAGGAGATAGGTTCGGTCGCTTGGGGTGGTTTGGGGCGTTGTCCTATCCGAAATCAATCTACGGGCTCTCTATGGGAAGAGGTGATTGCCGTCGTAGATCGATCAGATCTAAATCAATCAAGATCTAAGATCTCGCGCGCGCACGCGCGAGGGCGTCTGGTAACGATCTGCAAATTGGTCGTATTTTGTGCTCGTGCGGGAGTCGAAGTCCCCCGGCGCGGGAGTCGTAGTCCCCTCCCTGGGAGTCGTAGTCCCCCGAAGTGGGAGTCAAAGTCCCTGTCGGCGGGAGTCGTAGTCCCCCGAGGCGGGAGCCGAAGTCCCCCCCCTTTGGGAGTCGAAGTCCCCTCCATCGGGAGTCGTAGTCCCGGGGGTGGGAGTCGTAGTCCCCCCGTGCGGGAGTCGAAGTCCCCGGAAATAGCTTCCCGGGCCGATAGGGAATGGGTGGGAGTCAGAGTCCCGGTCAAAGCACCGGGCATACGGGTCGTCAGGAGACGGACGCCCATTTGTTTGCGAAGCCAAGGAAGGCGGCATCGGGCCTGTCGGCGGTCTTGCCGGTCTTGCTGAGCCACGCCGCGAAGTCGGCGAGGCAGCGGTCAACGTCCTGGCCCGGATAGCGCGCGCGGAACTGGGAACGCGCATCGAGGCTAACCGACGGCGCAAGCGACAGAGGTAGCGCGGCTTGGGTCGGGGCGGGAGGAGCGGCCGGAGCAGGGGCAGGGGCTGCAGTCGTGGGAGTCGTAGTCCCCCCCTTGAGGCGGCGGTGTTCGAGCGTGACGTGGACGGTGTCGGTCGCCTCGTCGATGCGCCAGGCGGTCAGCACACCGACCCTCTGCAGGTCGGCGAGCGCCACGCGCAGCAGCTTGCGGAAGTCGACGAGACGCTTCGTCGTGCTGCCGGAGAGCCGATAGAGCTCCGCGACGGCGAGCGGCTTCTGGAACCGCGAGAAGTGGCGCTGCAGCCAGGCAGCCAGGGGCTTCTGCTGCAACTGTCGCCGCTTTTCCCAATCGACGAGGAAGAGGTTCGCATTCGCCGAGAGCACCTTGGCGAGGTCGCGGTTGATGTCGACGCTGTAGAGTGTGTCGTCGTCCTCGGTCTTCTCGGCGCTGCGGGGCAACAGCGACCCACGGAACCGTTGGTGCTTCTTCTCGTCGTGGATGACGACGGACGTCGCGGTCAGCTGGTTGATCC
>ODAK010000573.1_pt1 | contig 42280 bp, 41 predicted proteins | sample 1539591 | NCBI WGS metagenome assembly ODAK01 (sample SAMEA3539303, study PRJEB22396) | soil metagenome | biome: tundra; feature: field; material: soil | place: USA | collected 2010-05 | depth 0.15 m
TCGTGCGCCGATGGGAGTGGGACACGTTCATCCCGAAGCCCGGGTGCTTCCCACAGATCTCGCATACGGCTGCCACGTTGACGCGTTCCTCGAGAGAGAGTTCCTACAGATCGACGAGGTGTGACGTTAGCATCCATTGGAATGGCGCCGTGCGAAACTGATCCGCGACCACCGGCAGTGCCATGCCGCGCTCTGAACCGGTGACCGCTCATGCCGCTGAAGCCGATCTCACCGCCGGCCTGACTCCAGAGCACCTCGTGATGGTGATGCGAGCCTTTTCCGACGGCTTGGAGCTCCACCGTAACGTCGTGAATCGGCTCAACGTCTACCCGGTCCCCGACGGCGATACCGGCACCAACATGGCCCTCACGGTCGAGAGCGTCGTGAAGGCGCTGGACGGCCTGGACCCCGAGACCGCTGACGGTGGCGCGATGGGCGCCGCATGCCGGGCGATCGCGAGCGGGTCGCTCATGGGGGCACGAGGCAACTCGGGAGTCATCCTCTGTCAGATCCTCCGCGGCATCTCGGGCACCTTCGCTCCCTGCCAGATGGTCGGGGCGCACGAGGCAGCCGTCGCCCTAGCAGAAGGCAGCGCCGCGGCGCGAGCCGGGGTCATGCGTCCCGTCGAAGGCACGATGCTGACCGTCGCGGCCGACGCGGCCACAGCCGCGCGAAGGGTCGACGAGAACGGCGGGGATCTGTTGGAGGTATTCGAGGCGGCCAGGGAAGCCGCCGTCTCGTCTCTTTGGCGCACACCCGACCTGTTGCCGGTCCTCGCGCAGGCCGGTGTGGTCGACGCGGGCGGGGCTGGCCTCGTGCTGCTGTACGACGCCTTCTTGCACGTGATCGACGGGCGGCCCATCGCCGATCGCCTGCCTCTGCCTCCGGAGGTGGCCGACAAAGTCGCCGGCGGCTTCGCAGGTGACCACTCCTCACAGAGCGCAGGCGGCTTCGCCGGCGCGAGCCGCGTCGCGACAGTGCAGGGCTCATCGAATCACGACGACCCGACGGTCCGGACCGCGGGCCCGGCCGGCGGCGAAGCTGCGGGTGGCGCAAGCCCGCGCTACGAGGTCATGTACTTCCTCGAGGCTCACGACGAGACGCTCGGCGCGTTCAAGAGCGTCTGGGCGGGTATCGGCGACTCGATCGTCGTCGTCGGCGGCGACGGCTTGTGGAACTGCCACATCCACACTGACGACATCGGCGCGGCGGTTGAAGCGGCGCTCGACGTAGGGCGCCCACGCGACATACGAGTCACCGACCTGCTCGACCAGGTCGAGGAGGAGTCGTGGGTGCGCCGCGCGGTCGAGTTCGACGCCGGCGCGGCACCGAGCGCCGAGGAGCCTGCGCCGGTGACCTCAGTCGTCGCTGTGGCGACGGGCGACGGGATCCGTCGCATCTTCTATTCGCTCGGTGTCCACCACATCGTGGCTGGGGGACAGTCGATGAACCCGTCCACTGCGCAGATCCTCGAGGTCGTTGAGTCCGTCCCGGGCGCCGAGGTCGTGATCCTTCCCAACAACAAGAACATCGTGCCTGTGGCCGAACAGGCCTGCGAGCTCTCGGGCAAACCGGCATTCGTCGTCAATACCCCCGGCATCCAGGAGGGCTTTGCCGCACTCCTCGAGTACGACCCCGAGGCCACCGCTGAGGTGAACGCGAGCGTCATGCGGGCGGCCGCCGGCAGGGTTCGCGCAGGGGAGGTGACCCGGGCAGTTCGTGCGAGCGACTCGGCGGCGGGCCTTATCGCGGCGGGGGACTGGATCGGGCTGTCGCGCAGCGGGATCGAGTCGGTCGCCACGACGCTCCCGGAGGCCACCTGTGGCCTCCTCGCCAAGCTGCTCGGTGATGGCGACGAGATCGTGACCCTGATCGAGGGCGCGGGCGCGACCGCGGCCGATACCCGACGGGTCACCGAGTGGCTGCACGAGAATCGGCCGGGCATCTCCCTCGAGCTGCACCGCGGGGGCCAGCCGCTCTACCCGTACTTCGTCTCGGTCGAGTGAGCGGGGCGGCGGGAGGCCGCAAGTTGCGGTTTCTCGGGGACAAGGGCGTGGCCGAGCTTCGCAGCGTCAAAGCGCGCAAGGCCGCGGGACTGGGGTCGATGGGCATCGAGAGCGTGCTGGACCTGCTGATGCACTACCCACGTCGTTACATAGACCGTCGCCACCAGTCCGAGATCGGGGCGCTCGCCGAGGACGAGGAGGCGATGGTGACCGCGACGGTGCAACGTGTCTCCACTCGCCGCACGAAGGGCGGGAAGACGATGGTGCAGATCGTCGTCGAGGACGCGACGGGGCGCCTCAATCTCGTGTTCTTCAACCAACCGTGGCGAGCCCGCCAGCTGGCGGTGGGCTCGGAGGTCGTCGTCTTCGGCCGCACCGAGATGTACAGGGATGCCCGCCAGATGACCAACCCCGTAGTCGACCTCGTCGGCGACCAGACGGGCCGCCTCGTGCCCGTGTACCCGCAGTCGGGCAAGGCCAAGATCGGCTCCACGGAGATCGCTGGGTACGTGGCCGAGGCGCTGGAGCGCACCGGGCGCCTGGCAGAGGTCCTGCCATCCCGGTTCATCGACGAGCTCGGCCTGGTCGGGCGCACGGAGGCGTTCCGTGGGATACACGCCCCCGAGAGCCTCGAGGAGAAAGACGCCGCCAGGCGCCGCCTCGCCTTCGACGAGCTCCTGAGGCTCCAGCTCATCCTCGTCATGAAGAAACGAGCCGCCGCGACCCAGGCCCCCGGGATCCCTCACGTCGTCACGCCGCCTTTGGGCAAGGCGAGCCTGGTCGCGGAGTTCCTCGGGCACCTGCCATTCCAGCTGACCGCCGCCCAAGAGCGGGCGATCCGGGAGGTGGCCGCTGATCTCGCCGCCTCGCACCCGATGCACCGCCTCTTGCAGGGCGACGTCGGCGCCGGCAAGACGGTCGTGGCACTGGCTACCCTTCTTTACGGCGTGCAGGGCGGCCATCAGGGCGCCCTCATGGTCCCGACAGAAGTGCTCGCCGAGCAGCACTACCTCGCCGCTCGCAGCTTCCTCGCCGGATTGGAGGTCACAGACAGCGCCTGCATAGGAGGCGCGCGCCCTCTCGAGGTCGCACTGCTCACCAACCGGACAACGGGCGGTGAGCGGGCAAGGATCCAAGCCGAGCTGGTGGCCGGGAGCCTCGACCTCGTCGTGGGCACGCACGCCTTGTTGACCGACAACATCCGTTTCCGCTCGCTCGGGGTCGTTGTGATCGACGAGCAGCATCGCTTCGGGGTCGAGCAGCGCGCGGCCCTGAGGGAGAAGGGCCCGGCGACCCTGGCAGGCGACGGCGCCGGCGAGGGTGAAGGCCCGAGCGGAGCTCCGGAGGCCGACCAGGGTTCGCGGCACCCTGACGTGCTCGTGATGACCGCGACCCCGATCCCGCGCACAGCCGCGATGACGGTCTACGGGGATCTCGACCAGACCGTCCTCGACGAGCTGCCAGTCGGGCGGACGCCGGTGACAACCGCTTGGCTGAACGGGCCCGAGGAGTACGCGACCGCGTGGGAGCGGGTGCGCAAGGAGATCGCGGCCGGCCACCAGGCCTATGTGATCTGCCCGCTCGTGGGCGGTGGACAACCCGAGGACGAGGAGCCGGAACCACTTCAGGAGGTACGCGAGCCCGAGAACTACGAGCCGGAGAACTACGAGCCCGAGCCTTATGGCGAGGCCGGGCGCGTCCGGATCCCGATGCTGCCCATCGTCGGCCTCGGGCTCGGGGCCGACGAGACCCCCAAGCAACCGCCGAAATCGGTGGTGGAGGAGTATGCGCGGCTTTCTTCCGGCGAGCTCACGGGGTTCGCCGTCGGGCTCCTCCACGGGCAGCTTGCATCGAAGGAGAAGGAAGCCACGATGGCCGCTTTCCGGCGTGGCGAGCTGCAGGTGCTAGTCGCCACGACGGTCATAGAGGTCGGCGTCGACGTGGCGAACGCGACCGTGATGGTGATCGAGGACGCGGACCGTTTCGGTATCGCCCAGCTCCATCAGCTCCGGGGCAGGGTCGGCCGCGGGACTGACAAGTCGTGGTGCTACCTCTTGGCGGGGGCCGTGACGGACGGCGCGGCACGGCGCCTGCGAGCTCTCGAGGATTCTAACGACGGGTTCGAGCTGGCAGAGGTCGACCTCGAGCTTCGGGGCGAGGGCACCGTCTTCGGGATACGGCAGAAGGGCAGGAGCGATCTGCGCCTCGCGTCGCTTCGCCGGGACAAGCCGCTGGTCCGGGCGGCCCGGCGGGTGGCCGAGGCGATCGTCGCCGAGGACCCGACCCTCGACGCGCACCCGCTGCTCGCAGACGAGGTCCACCTGTTCGTGGCCGAGGAGTCGGAGGAATTCGTCCTGAAGGGCTGAGCCGGCGACCGACACCCGTCGCGACCCTTGAGCACTCGGCGGGCCTCGCGGTTCTACCGTGGTGGCATGCGCGTTATCGGAGGCACGGCAAAGCAGCGCCGGCTGCGCGCTCCCGACTCGCCAGACCTGCGGCCGACGAGCGATCGGGTGCGCGAGGCGATCTTCGACATTCTCGCGAGCCTCGGGGCGGTCGAGGGCGCGTCCGTGCTCGACGCCTACGCGGGCTCCGGTGCCCTCGGCATCGAGGCGCTGTCTCGTGGAGCCGGTTCGGTCTGTCTCGTCGAGGCCGACCGCCGGGCCATCGCCGCCATCCGTGCCAATCTCGACTCGACCGGGTTCGGGAGCTCGCCTGCCGTGCGCGTCGTGCGGGCGGACGTCTTCGAATTCCTCGCCCGCGAAGCCCTCACGCGCTATGACCTGGCTCTCGTGGACCCGCCGTACTCCTTCGACGACTGGCCTGCGCTGCTCGACTTGCTGGGAGCGGACCTCGCGGTCTTGGAGACGTCCGCTCCTGTCGCGCCCGGAGAGAGATTTCTGGTCCGCCGCGAGTACCGCTACGGCGGTACGCTCGTCACGCTGGTCGAAGCCCGCGTGCTCGGCCGTCATGATCCGAGAACCCCCGAGAAGGACACCGTGTGACTGTCGCCTTGTTCCCCGGCTCGTTCGACCCGTTCCACAACGGGCACCTCGAGGTCGCAGAGCGCGCCGCGAGGCTGTTCGACGCGCTCGTGGTGGCCGTGGTCACGAACCCACAAAAGGGCGAGCCCCTTTTCGACGTTGCAGAGCGCGAGGAGATGATCGCCGAGTCACTGGCGCACCTGGACTCGGTCCGGATCGTGTCGATGTCGGTCCTGGTCGTCGAGGTCGCCCTCGAGGTCGGGGCCAACGTCATCGTCAAAGGCCTGCGTGCGGTGTCCGATTTTGAGAACGAGCTGCAGATGGCACAGATGAACCAGCACCTCTCGGGTATCGAGACGCTGTTCCTGCCGACGAGCTCGTCCCACTCGTTCGTCGCTTCGAGGCTCATCCGCGAAGTCGTTCGCTATGGAGGTGACGTGAGCGAGTTCGTACCGCCCCCCGTTGCCAGCCGGTTGAAGGAGCTGCGACCGTGACCGACATCTACGACACCGAAGGTACCGAGCCCGGAGCCGGCCAACCAGTTGCCGATCCAGGCGGAGCCGAGGACCTGCTCGAGGAGCTCATCGAGATCATCACCTCCGCGAAGTCGATGCCGCTCTCGTCGTCCGCGATCGTCACCCGGGACGAGGTGCTCGACCTGCTCGAAGCGATCCGTGACGAGCTGCCCGAGGAGCTCCGCCGGGCCCGCCGGCTGCTCAAGGACCATGAGGAGCTGCTGGCTGCCGCGAGGCGGGAGGCGGCCGACATCGTCAGCGACGGCAGGGTCCAGTCCGAGCGCATGGTCCAGCGGACAGAGATCGTCCGCCAGGCCGAGCACCGGGCAGTGCGGATCGTCGAGGATGCCGAAGCCGAAGCGCGCCAAATGCGCCACGAGGCCGAGGACTACGTCGACCAGAAGCTCGCCGGCTTCGAGATCGTGCTCGACCGGACGCTGAAGACGGTGCGGGCCGGCCGCGAACGGCTTGCCTCGGTGCCGCCGCCCCAGCCCCAGCCCGGCGAAGAGGCGCTGGGCGAGCTCGGCGACGACGCCTGGCTCTCGGGTGAGGGGTTCTTCGACCAGGATCTGGAGTGACCAGGACCGGCCGAGGCGGACCCTTTGTCGTCGCGGTGGCCGTGTTGCGCAAGCATCCAGGCACGCGGCGTCGGCTGAAGGTCACCGGCCCGATCGCCGATCTCGACGTGAGCAACTCCCGTGTGGAGCCGGGTTCCGCCGTCGAGTTGGACGTGGTGCTCGAGTCGGTGCTCGGTGGCGTGGTAGTGACGGGCACCGTCTCGGCTTGTTGGGAGGGCGAGTGCCGCCGGTGCCTCGAGACGGCGACAGGTCGCCTCCTAGCCCGGGTCCGTGAGGTCTACACCGACCACGCGGATCCCGAGATCGAGTACGCGATGACCGACGACTGGCTCGATCTTGAGCCCCTTGCTCACGATGCCTGTATCCTCGAGCTGCCGCTCGCGCCGCTCTGTGGGCCCGATTGCCTCGGGCTCTGCCCCGAGTGCGGCGTGAACCGTAACCACGAGACCTGCACCTGCACTGAGAAGACCGACCCGCGGTGGGCCGGCCTTGCCGGGCTTGGCGCATTCGAAGCGATACCCGAGTGGAGAAAGTGACGATGGCAGTCCCCAAGAAGAAGACCTCGAAGTCGAAGAGCCGAAGCCGGCGCGCGTCGGCCTGGACGCTGGAGGCTCCCTCGCGCAGCCTCTGTCCTCAGTGCAACCGGGCGAAGCTGCCGCACGTCGTCTGCCCGCATTGCGGGTGGTACAAGGGTCGCCAGGCGGTCGAGGTCAACTGACCGTCGTGGCGCCGACCACCAAAGCGGGTGCCGCGCCGCCGCCTGTCGCCTCGCTGCCCGTCGCCGTTGACGCCATGGGTGGGGACCGTGCCCCTGCTGAGATCATTGCCGGAGCCCGGCGCGCTGCCGAGGAGCTAGGGATCCCCGTCGTGCTGGTCGGTCCGACCGACGGCTCCCTCGGTGACACTGGTGGGCTGGAAGTGCTGCCGGCCTTTGAGGTCATAGCGATGAACGACGACCCCGCCCAGAGCGTGCGGACCAAGAGGGACTCGACACTCGTGCGCGCTGCGGAGGCGGTGCGCGACGGCCGCGCGTCCGCAATGGTGAGCGCCGGCAACACCGGAGCCACCATGGCCAGTGCCTTGTTGCGCATGGGCCGGTTGCCGGGCGTCGCCCGCCCGGCGATCGCAGCGCTCATCCCGGCGGTCAGTGGGCGCCCGGCGGTTCTAGTCGACGCGGGTGCGAACGCCGATTGCCATCCCGAGTGGCTCGTGCAGTTCGCTCAGATGGGGTCCGCCTTCATGACCGGGCGGTTCGGCATCCCCGCCCCGAAGGTCGCGCTGTTGTCTATCGGGGAGGAGCCCACGAAAGGCAACCAGCTCGCCAAGGAGGCGCACGCGCTGTTGGCCGCCGGCGTGGGAGTTGACTTCGTGGGAAACTTGGAGGGCCGGGACCTGCTCGAGGGCAACGTCGATGTGATCGTGACCGACGGCTTCACCGGAAATGTGGCGCTGAAGTCGCTCGAGGGGGCGCTGCGGGCCCTGTTCGATGTTCTCGGCCGCGTGATCGACGCGTCCCCCGAGACGCGTGCCGCTGGGAGCGTGCTCGGTCCTGAGCTCCTCGTTTACGCACAACGGCTCGACCCGGAGGAGACCGGCGGAGCGATGTTGCTCGGCGTGGACGGCGTATGTGTCATCAGCCACGGGAGCTCGTCGGCGAGGGCGATCCTCAATGCCGTGCGCGTCGCCCACGAGGCGGCGACGGGCGACTTGGTCGGATCATTGCGCGAGGCAGTCGCCAGGACCTGAGCAGCGCCTCACAAGGCTCGCCGCATCTGTCAGAGAGACGGCGCCGTCCCCGAGCGAATGGCGGGGACAACGAGCGATGTCGTTCGGCAGGCTTTAACATGGTGCGAAGGCAATACGAAGGAGCCCAGGTGGCCGAGACGACCGGTGCGATCATGAGCCGTGGCGAGGTACTCGAGCTCGTCCGATCCCAGCTCGCGGAGATCCTCGAGATCGACATCTCAGAGATCAGTGAGTCCTCTTCGTTCGCCGACGACCTCAACGCGGACTCGCTCGCACTGATCGAGCTGGTCGAGGCGCTCGAGGAGGAGCTCAGTGACCGACTGCCGGGCTTCCGCATCGACGACGAGGATCTCGAGGACCTTCGTACCGTGCGTGACGCCGTGGATTATGTGAGCGCGAAGGTCGAGGCGGCCTGAGCAATCCGACAGGCGAGCCTCAGCCAGAGAGCGCGAAGCTGCGCCGAGCGCTTCGCGATTACCCCGTCGACGGTGACCTGTTGCATCAGGCGCTGTCTCACCGTTCCTACTGCGCCGAGTGGGGCGGCCGGCCTTCCAACGAGCGCCTCGAGCTGCTCGGTGACGCCGTCCTGGGCCTTGTCGTCGCTGACCACCTGTACCGGGCCTTCCCGGACCTCACCGAAGGAGATCTCGCGCGGCTGCGCGCGTCGGTCGTGAGCACCGAGGCGCTAGCGCCGGTTGCCGCCGAGCTGGGTGTGGGCGAGGCAGTCCTCCTCGGCAAGGGAGAGGAGACTTCGGGCGGCCGCGCCAAGGATTCGATCCTCGCCGACTGCCTCGAGGCGATAATCGCCGCGGTCTACCTATCCCTCGGGCTCGCGGGGGCCACCCATTTCGTCGTCGGCCTGCTGGAGGACCCGATCGAGGTCATCGCCGAGGGCCGGCTCGGCGACCCGAAGAACTGGTTGCAAGAGCTGGCGGCGCAGCTCAACCTCGACTTCCCGTCGTACAACGTGACCGACAAGGGGCCGGACCACGCCAAGGTCTTCTTCGCGGAGGTAACCGTGGCCGGAGAGGTACTGGGTCGCGGCACGGGTACCTCGAAGAAGATCGCCGAGCGCGTCGCGGCCACTGCTGCGCTCGAGGTCATCGAGGCCCGACAGGGCGACGACCCAGCCAGTTGAGTGCCCGAGCTTCCCGAAGTCGAGACGGTTCGCCGGGGCCTGGAGGGCGCGGTCGTCGGGCGCCGGATCGTCGGGGTCCAAGTGCTCGGGCGCCGGACCGTTCGGCGCCAGTCGCCAGCCGAGCTCGCGACCCGTCTCACGGGGCGGACGTTCACCGCAGCGGGCCGCCGTGGCAAGTTCCTGCTGCTGTCGCTCGACGATGACGCTGTGCTGGTCGTCCATCTGCGCATGAGTGGCCAGCTGCTTCACCTGAGCGGCACGCAACCGTGGCCAATCGCCCCGCACACCCATGTGGTGGTGGCGCTCGGAGACGGTACGGAGCTGCGCTTCGTCGATCCGAGGACCTTCGGGGAATGGTTCGTCTCGTCCGACGTCGACAGGCGCGGCGTCCCCCTCGAACTTGCGCATCTCGGGCGGGACCCGCTGCTGGAGGGACTGCCGACCGCCTACCTCGCGGCCCACTTCGCCGGCCGCCGCGTCCGGCTCAAGGGCCTTCTCACCGATCAGCGGATCGTCGCCGGCATCGGGAGCATCTACGCCGACGAGATCTGTTTTCGGGCAAAGCTCAGGCCTGACCGCTCCGGAGCTTCGCTGAGTGACAGTGAGGTCGCCTCTCTCGCCAAGGCCGCCCGGGCCGTGCTCCGCGAGGCCGTGGCGTCGCGAGGCTCGTCCTTGCGGGACCTGGGTTACCGTGACCTCACCGGCGAGGTGGGGTCCTTTCAAGAACGACACGCTGTCTACGACAGAGCGGGGGAGCAGTGCCGGCGTTGTGGGAGCCAGGTCGTGCGGCTCAAGATCGGGGCGCGGGCCGCCTACTTGTGCGAAGGCTGCCAGCTCTGAGGGCCGGGCGCCGGTGACGAGCCGAAACGCTCGGCCAATCCCCGGGGTCCCGCTCCGGCACGGATAACGTGATCCCAACGTGTTCCTGAAAACGCTGACTCTCAAGGGTTTCAAGTCGTTCGCCGACCCGACGACGATCGAGCTGGAGCCCGGCATCACCGTTGTGGTCGGCCCGAACGGTTCCGGCAAGTCGAACGTCGTGGACGCCGTGGCCTGGGTGCTCGGCGCCCAAGGGCCCAAGGTCGTCCGTTCAACGAAGATGGACGACGTCATCTTCGCCGGTACCTCGAGACGGCCCGCGCTCGGGCGTGCCGAAGTCTCCCTGACGATCGACAACGCTTCGAGACGCCTGCCGGTGGAGGTGGCGGAGGTCACCATCACAAGGACGTTGTTTCGGACAGGCGAGAGCGAGTATGCGCTCAACGGGGCACCGTGCCGGCTGCTCGACATACAGGAGCTTCTTTCTGACGCCGGAGTTGGCCGCCAGCAGCACGTGATCGTCAGCCAGGGACAACTCGACTCGGTGCTCCAGGCGCGCCCGGAGGATCGGCGCATGGTGATCGAGGAGGCCGCAGGGGTCCTCAAGTTCCGCCGCCGCCGCGAGAGGGCTGAGCGCCGCCTCGAATCCAGCGAACAGAACCTCCTTCGGCTGCAGGACCTGCAGCGAGAGGTGCGGCGACAGCTCCGGCCGCTCGAGCGTCAGGCCGAGGCGGCCCGCCGGCACGATGGGCTCGTCGCCGAGTTGCGGGCGCTCCGGTTGCATCTAGCCGGTCGTGAGATCGGCTCGCTCGGACGGCGGCTCGAGAGCGCCGAGCGTTCGCATGCCGAGCTCACCGAGCAGGAGGCCACCCAGCGCAACGAGCTGGCGCGTCTCGACGATCTGTGTGCCTCGACCGAAGCAGCGCTCACCGAGTTGCAGGCCTGGGACGGGGCGGACCGGCTCGGGCGTGCCGAGCGCTTGCTCGAGCGCCAGCGTGGCGTGGCGAACGTGGTTGCCGAGCGGCGCCGCACCGTCGCCGGGTCGCTCGCGGCTGTGACGGAGGCGGACGTTGTCGCGTCACTCGAAGCCGAGTCGTCCCGCCTCGTAGCGGACCTGTCCGCCGCCGAGGCGGCTGCCAGCTCACTCGTGCCCGAACGCGAGACACTCGAGAGGCTCGAGGAGGGGCTGCGGCGCGACGAGGCGAGGTTCGTGACTGTCGCAGGCCCCGGCGATGTCGCGGATGGCTCCGTCGGGGAGCGATCAGTGGAATCGCCCGGCTCTGCTGGGCCGCTGGACGCTCGCAGTGCTCGTCAACAGCACGATGCGGCGCTCACCCGGTCGTCGAACGCGCGGGAGGCGGTCGCGCGACTGGCCGAGCGTGTAGCCAGTTTCGATCGCGTGCGCGCCGAGCATGAGCTGCGCTTGGCGGAGCTGGCGGCGGAGCTGGAGGCGTCCAAGGTCGCCGACGAGCGGCTCCGGACCGAACACGAAAGACTTGTGGCGGCGGAACAGGCCGCCGAGGCACGCGGACGCGAGAGCGAGTTGCGCGCGCGCACGGCGGCGGATCGCTCGCACACGCTTGAGGCCCGGGTCGAGGCACTGCAAGCAGCGCTCGACGAGACCCGGGCGCGCGCAGGCGTCGAGCGCCTCGCAGGTCTGCCGGGAGTTCTGGGAACGCTCGCGGATGTTGTCGACGTCGACGATGGCTGTGAGCGCGGTTTCGAGGCGGCCGTCGAGGACGCTCTCGGCACGGTCGTGGTCGACGGGACCAGCCAGGCGCGTGACGCGTTGCGTCACCTGCACGACGCCGGCCTCCACGGCGGCGTGTTGCCGACCGGTGGGCCGCAGGTGACCTTGCCGGTGCCGGGGCCACTTCCCACACAGCTCGTGGGGAGAGCGGAGCTGCTGCGTGATCGGGTCAAGTCACAGGCTCGAGGTGTCAGCACCGTGCTTGATCAGCTTCTCGCCGGCGTCCTGCTCTGTCGGGGCGGGCTCATCGAGGCGCTTCGCCTCGCCGAGGAGTTGCCTGGCTACACGATCGTGACGATCGAGGGCGACCGTCTCTCGGCGCGGGGATGGCGGATCGGAGCGGCCCGCTCGGGAGCGACCCGCGCCGCCCTCGAAACCGTCCGGCGCGACGCCGAGTCCGCCTTCGGGTTCGCACGCACGGCGATGGCCGAGGCGCAAGCCGATCGCGAGGTGCTCGCCGGCGCCCGCGCGGAGACCATCGAGGCCACCAGGCGCTTCGACAATGCAGTCGCTGCGCGCACGCATACGCAGGTTGGCCAAGCACAGTTGACCCAGCGCCTCGTCCAGCTAGAGGCCGAGCGGAGCGACGCGTCGTCGGCCCACGAGGCTGCTCTGGGGCTGCTCGCGGCAACCCAGGCGGAGGTCGCCCTGCGCGAGGCCGAGATTGCCAGAGCCGAAGGGGCCGAGCTCGAGGCCCTCGCCGCGGCAGAGGAAACGGCCCGAGCCCGCAAGGCACTAGACGACCGTGCTCGCTCCCTTGCTGGTTTGAGGGCTGAGCTCGGCATGCGTGCTGCGGGGCTGGAAGAACGGAAGACACTGCTCGCCGCTCGCCGCGACGAGGTCGAGCGGCGGCTCTTCGGCCTCGACGCGGCTCGTTCGGACGCTGCCGCCCGGAGGGAATCGCTCGAGGCCGCCGAGCTCGCGCTGGCGCGCATCGCGGGCGAGCTTGTCCGCCTGGAGGTCGAGCTGACGGCGGCACGGGAGCGCCTCCGAGCCGAGCGCGCGGAGCAGGAGCTGGCGGTCACCAGCGCCGTCGACCGTTTGCGCCGGGTGCGAGACGAACGTGGCGTCGCTGAGCGCGATCTCACAAGCGGGCGTGAGCTCGCGCAGCGGGTCGAGCTGGAACGCGCCGAGGCGAGGCTCCGGCTGGAGACGGCTGTGGAGGCACTGCGACGGGAGCTCGAGTGCGAGCCCGACGAGGCCATCGCGGCGCCGTGCCCCGAGCTGCCCGCCGGCATCCCCGCGCAGGCCAGGGTGCGCGAGCTCGATCGCGAGCTCCGGTTGATGGGCCCGGTGAACCCGCTTGCGCTCGAGGAGCTCGCTGCTCTAGAGGAGCGGGACCGGTTTCTCGCCGAGCAGCTCGAGGACGTCCGGGGCGCTCGTCGGGAGCTCGGACGGGTCATCCGCGCAGTCGACGAGGAGATCGTGGGCGTCTTCACCCAGGCGTTCGCGGATGTCGCCCGGCACTTCGAGAGCCTGTTCACGATGTTGTTCCCCGGAGGCACCGGCCGCCTCAGCCTGGTCGAGCCCGAGGACCTGCTCTCGACCGGGGTCGAGATCGAGGCCCGCCCGGCCGGACGCAACGTCAGGCGGCTCTCACTGCTGTCAGGAGGCGAGCGCTCGCTCGTGGCCCTAGCGTTCCTCTTCGCCGTTTTCCGCAGCCGCCCGTCGCCGTTCTATGTGATGGACGAGGTCGAGGCGGCCCTGGACGACGTGAACCTTCATCGTTTCCTCGATCTCGTCGAGGAGTTCCGTGCCGACGCTCAGCTGATAGTCGTCAGCCACCAGAAACGGACCATGGAGGCAGCAGACGTCCTCTACGGCGTGACCATGCAGCCGGGCGGGGCGTCGAAGGTCGTGAGCGAGCGGATGGGGCGCCCGTCGGCCCACAGCGCCTCCCTCGAGTAGCAAGCGGCCCGCCGTGGTCGGCCGGTGCTGATCAGGACACCTCCCGGTACCTTCGTCGTCGCCAGGTAGTCTGCGCACGTCATGACCCTCGTGATCGTCCTCGTCGTCGTCGCCGTCGTGCTCGCCGTCTCCGGGGGGCTCGTTGTCGGCACGCGCTCGCGCCGCCGCGGCGCAGCGCTCCCGGAGGACGGCGCCCCGCACCCAGGCGCCCCGCAGCCTACGGTGCCGGTCACGACCGCAGCGGAACCGGAGACCTCTCCGACGCTCGAGGTCGAGGCCGGTCGCCCGGTGCTGAGAGACCGGCTCGGACGCGCCCGAGGCCTGCTGGCGGGCTACTTCGATCAGGTCCGGGGCCGTAAGGCCATCGACGAGGCGACGTTCGAGGAGCTCGAAGAGGCGCTCATCCTCGCCGACGTGGGTGTCACGACGACGACGCGAGTCCTCGGGGACATTCGGGACAAATTGCGCAGCGGTGCCCTTTCTGCGACCGACCCGCCGGCTCTCCTCCAGGCGCTCCAGGACGATCTCATCTCGATGTTCGAGGGCGATGTCGAGTCGCTTGCCTACGCCGATGGCGACGGGCCGACCGTGTGGCTCTTCGTCGGCGTGAACGGGGTTGGCAAGACCACGACCATCGGCAAACTTGCCCTGCGAGAGGTGCAGTCAGGGCGTGGGGTGGTCTTGGCAGCCGGGGACACGTTTCGGGCCGCTGCGGGTGAGCAGCTCGAGTCCTGGGCCGAGCGCGCCGGTGCCCGGATCGTCAGGGGCTCCGACGGTGCGGACCCTTCTTCGGTCATATTTGACGCTGTTCAGCACGCAGCCTCCCGGGGTGCAGGACTCGTGATGGCTGATACCGCGGGGCGCCTGCACACCAAGGTGAACCTGATGGACGAGCTGCGCAAGGTACGCCGCGTGGCCGAGCGACCTCCGGGACAGCTGACCGAGGTGCTCCTCGTGCTCGATGCCACGACCGGCCAGAACGGCGTAGTCCAGGCACGTCAGTTCACCGAGGCGGTCGGCGTGACGGGCATCGTTCTCACCAAGCTCGATGGCACGGCCAAAGGTGGCGTGGTGCTCGCGATCCGATCTGAGCTCGGACTGCCGATCAAGCTCGTCGGGGTCGGTGAGGCTCCAGCGGACCTCGTGCCGTTCGATCCGGTGGAGTTCGTGTCGGCGCTGTTCGGCTGACGCGTACGCGTTCGTCGTCGCCAACGGTGCCCGGGCCGCGGCCCGACTAACCTGAGCTGACTCATGTTTGACACCTTGACCGATCGTTTCGATGCAATCTTCACGCGCCTTCGCGGCCGCGGCCGGCTAGGCGACGCCGAGGTTGCCGAGGTCCTCCGCGAAATCCGAGTCGCGCTTCTCGAAGCTGACGTCAACCTCGCCGTCGTCCGGGCTCTCATCGAAGCCATCCGCGTCCGCTGCACAGGGGCCGAGCTGGCTAGGCATCTCACCCCTGCCCAACAGGTCATCAAGGTGGTCAACGAGGAGCTCACGGCCACCTTGGGCGGTGAGGCGCTGAAGATCAGCTACGCGTCGAAGCCCCCGACAGTCGTGCTGCTCGCCGGCCTCCAAGGCTCCGGCAAGACGACCGCCTCCGCCAAGCTGGCCCGCTGGTTCCGCCAGCAGGGGCGCCACCCCTATCTGATCGGCGCCGACCTGCAACGCCCGGCAGCTGTCGAACAGCTGCGGGTGCTCGGGGCCGAGATCGGCGTCGGCGTCTTCTCCGAGCCGACCGATCCGGTCTCGGTCGCCCGCGGCGGCCTGGCCGAGGCCCAGCGCCTGGGGCGCGATGTCGTCATCGTCGACACCGCCGGCCGTCTCGCCATCGACCGGGAACTGATGGACGAGGTGCGGCGGGTGTCCGACGCGGTGCGCCCGAACTACACGTTCTTCGTCGTCGATGCGATGACGGGTCAAGATGCCGTCCAGACTGCTGAGGCCTTCCACCAGGCATTGCAGCTCGACGGCATCATCTTGACAAAGGTTGACGGTGACGCGCGCGGCGGCGCCGCCCTCTCGGTCAAGCAGGTCGTAGGACGGCCGATCGCGTTCTTGTCCACTGGAGAACGGGTGGCCGACTTCGAGACTTTCCACCCTGACCGTCTCGCCAGCCGGATCCTCGGAATGGGCGACGTGCTCAGCCTCATCGAGAAGGCCGAGCGCGAGTACGACGAGGAAGTCACCGGCCAGGCGCTAGAGCGGCTCCAGGCGGGGACCTTCACCCTCGATGATTTCCTTGATCAGCTCCGCCAGCTCAAGAAGATGGGCCCGCTCACGGGACTGTTGTCGCTGATGCCGGGTGTTCCGAAGGAGATGCGTGACGCTAAGGTCGATGATCGCGATGTCGGCAAGATCGAGGCGATCATCTGCTCGATGACACCCCTCGAGCGCACCGACCCGACGGTGCTGGACGGTTCGCGCCGGCTCAGGATCGCGCATGGAAGTGGCACTTCCACCACCGAGGTCAATAATCTCCTGCGGCAGTTCAAAGAGATGCAGAAGATGATGCGGGGCATCGGGCCGATGGCCAAGCTCATGGGCGGCGGTCGGCCCGGTAACCCGTCCAAGTCGAGCAAGGGCACCCGCAAGAAAGTCAAGGGCGGTCGCATCACCCCATCCTCGAGGGGTCTCGGCCCGACCCGATAATAGTCTCCACCACGAAAGAAGGAAGAAACCCCGTGACCGTCAAGCTCCGCCTCATGCGCATGGGCAAGAAGAAGCAGCCCACCTACCGCGTCGTCGTGGCCGACAGCCGTTCGCCCCGAGATGGGCGGTTCATAGAGGCCGTCGGCACTTATGCGCCCCGCATGGAACCATCCACCATCGAGATCGACAATGCCCGAGCCCTGGGCTGGCTGGCCAAGGGCGCTCAACCCACCGAGACTGTGCGAAAGTTGCTCGTGATCTCGGGAGCCTGGGAGCAATTCGAGTCGAGCCGCCCCCCCAAACAGGTCTCTGAGCGCCACGCCCGCCCGGGCCGCTCCACGACACCTGCCAAGAAGGCACCTGCCAAGAAGGCACCTGCCAAGAAGGTGGCTGCCGGCAAGGCTGCCGCCAAGCAGGTGCCCGCCGGTGATTCACAAGCTGAAGCCGAAAGCTGAGTGAGGCAATGACCGACACCGGAAGCAACCCCTTCGCCGAACCGGACTTCAGTGCCCTTCACTCTTCGGGCGCCGAAGATGCAACAGACGAGGGCTACAGCGATGAGGACGTAGAGGACGAGCTTGAAGACGAAGACGAAGACGAGCTCGATGAAGGCGAGGAGTTCGACGATTTCGACGAGGTTCCCGTGAAAGCCGCGGCCGTGAGCGAGCGTGCGGACGACGCGGACGACGCGGGCAACCGCGTCGAAGGTGGGACAGCGCGCTCGGTGCTCGAGCACGTCGCGCGTTCCATCGTGGACGACCCAGAAGGCGTGGCGGTCGACGTTGGTGAGACCCGGACTGGTATCCGCCTTTCCCTTCGTGTCGCCCAAGGCGACATGGGGCGGATCATCGGCCGACGCGGACGCACCGCTCAGGCGCTGCGCACCCTCGTGCGTGCGGCAGCGGCCCGCGACGGCCAGGAGGCGTCGGTCGACATCGTCGACTGAGCACGAGATGGTGCCGGAGTCGGGTGGCGACGGGAGCGAGCGGCCACTCCTCGAGGTGGGCCGTATCGCGAGGCCGCATGGGCTGGCGGGACAAGTCGTGGTCGCGCTCATCACCAATCGCACCGAACGGCTCGCTCCCGGAGCTGAGCTCACGTGCTACCTCGTCGTCGCTCCGTCTACTCCCGAGCCGCCTGACGCGTCGGACCCGCTCTGCATGCCCAATGCGCCAGGCGCGCGTTCGGGGCCAAGTGTCCGGAACCTCGAAGTGCGCACCTCCCGGCCTTTTCAAGGGCGCTATCTAGTCGAGTTCGAGGGCGTTCACACTCGAGAGGAGGCCGACGAGCTTCGAGGCGCGCTGCTTGTGGCGGTCGCGGTCGAAGACTCTGAAGCTCTCTTCGTGCACGATCTGGTCGGCAGCGAAGTCGTCGAGGTCGACGGGACTCGGCATGGGACCGTGGTTGCGGTCCAGGCCAACCCCGCGAGCGATCTGCTCGTGATGGAGGACGGGAATCTCGTGCCGTTGAGATTCGTGGTCGGTCGTGAGGACCGCCGCATCGTGGTCGATGTGCCGGCTGGATTGTTCGAGTGACTAGGCGCAAGGTTCCGGCTTCTGCAATGGCGCCCGCAGCTGTTCCAGCGGCCAGCCCGGAGAGCGGAACGGCAGCGTTGCGCATCGACGTTTTCACGATCTTTCCCGAAGTCGTGGACGCGTACTGCGCGACCAGCGTCGTCGGGCGGGCAAGGCGGGATGGGCTAGTGGACATCCGGATCCACGACCTGCGCTCTGCGGCAACCGATCCGCACCGCACCGTCGACGATGCGCCGTTCGGCGGTGGGGCGGGCATGGTGCTCGCTCCGGAACCGGTCTTCGGCGCTGTGGAGCTCGCGAACCCGCCGCGACCCCTCTACCTGCTCGCACCCGGGGGTCGACGTTTCGACCAGTCGGTTGCGGCGGAGCTTGTAGGGCTCGGGCGCGTCGCGCCAGGCTCTGGATCGCCGGCCTTCTCACTTCTCTGCGGGCGCTACGAGGGCGTGGACCAGCGGATTGCCGACCACCTTGCCGACGGCGAGCTCTCTATCGGCGACTTCGTACTTGCCGGCGGCGAGCTGGCGGCCCTGGTCGTCGTCGAAGCTACGGCTCGGCTCGTTCCAGGGGTACTTGGCAATGCGGCCTCGACCGACGACGAGAGCTTCACAGCCGGGCTGCTGGAGTACCCGCAGTACACGCGTCCGGCCGTGTTCCGCGGCTGGCCGGTTCCTGAGGTCCTGCGTGGGGGCAATCACGGTCGCGTCGCACGATGGCGCCGCGCTGCGGCACTCTGGTGCACGCTCGAGCGCCGGCCGGACTTACTGGACGCTCGAGGCGGTCTCTCGGCCGAGGAGGTGCGCCTCCTGGTCGAGCACGGCTATCCTGTAGGGGCCTACGGAACGGGACGAGCCGAATGGTCGGACTCTGAATCCGGTAAGCGGCAAACTGCCGGCGACCCGTCCGATCGCCTCGAGGAGCGTGACCTGTCATGAACCCCACCGACCTCATCGACCGCGAGAGCCTTCGCGACGACATTCCCGACTTCCGCCCAGGGGACACCTTGAAGGTGCACGTGCGAGTCGTCGAAGGCAATCGGGAGCGCGTCCAGGTCTTTCAGGGTGCTGCCATCCGCCGTCAGGGCTCTGGCATCCGTGAGACGTTCACGGTGCGCAAAGTGAGTTTCGGCGTCGGTGTCGAGCGCACCTTCCCGGTCCACTCACCGATCATCGCCAAGATCGAACGGATCACCGAAGGCGACGTTCGCCGCGCCAAGCTGTACTACCTGCGTGATCGCGCCGGCAAGGCGGCGAAGATCAAGGAGAAGCGCGACGTCCGTTGAGATGCTGTGCGAGCTCGTCCTTCCGGCTCCTGAGGTTCTGGCGACCCCGGCCCTGCGCGCTCGCGAAGCCGGGGACGTGCTAGGCAAGCGACCATGAGCGCCGAGGAGGACCTCGACCAGTTCGAGGCCGAGGTGGAGCTCGAGCTCTACCGTGAGTACCGGGCTGTGTTCTCGATGTTCCGCTACGTCGTCGAGACCGAGCGCCGTTTCTACCTGGCGAACAACGTCAAGGTCACGCCCCAGTCAGGGCCCGGAGCCACTTATTTCGAGGTCGAGCTCGGTGACGCGTGGGTCTGGGACATGTACCGCCAGGCGCGGTTCGTATCGTCGGTGCACGTTGTCACCTACAAAGACGTGAACGTGGAGGCACTGCCCAAAGACGAGGTCTGAGGATGGTGCCCCGTGCCGGCGGATCAGCGCTGGGACGCCTGGGTGAGGAGGCGGCAGGTGCCTGGTACCTCCAGCATGGCTACGAGATCGTCCAGAGGAACTGGAGCTGTCGCACAGGTGAGATCGACCTGATCTGCCGGCGCGGGCAGCTCCTTGTCATATGCGAGGTGAAGACGAGAACGACGGATCAGTTCGGCTCTCCATTCGAGGCCGTCACATCCGCAAAACGTCGTCGTCTTCGTCGTCTCGCCACGCTCTACCTCCTGGAGACGGCCCCAACCACCACGGTCGTGCGTTTTGACGTGGCGGCAGTCCAGGGCGGAAGCGTCGAGGTCCTGGAGAACGCGTTCTGAGCGCCCGAGTCCTGGAGCGGCCGTCAACGCCCGGTCGGGCGTCGACGTGCCCGGTGCTCCCAGCAAGGCGAGTGCCAGTGGCGCCTGCTGGCGGGGTCTGACACCGGGACTATCACGAGGTGGCCGGTCCCGGGTCGGATCTCCTGGTTGCAGCCCGGGCATATGTAGGTCTTGTCCGCCTGGTACGGCTGGATCCGGTGGATCTGCGCTGCGCCGGTGCCCATCGGGTCCTCGACGAACGAGTCCTCGCCGGCGGCCGCCCAGCCTGTGGCTCGGCCCTTCGTGGCGCCAATGCGGCCGCTCTTGTGGGCACCTGAACGCCCCGACGCGGGTTCCCGGCGCGATTTCCGGTCTGGGGGCCGTCGGGGCATGTCACCGATTGTTGCAGGCCGGAGCGTCCCGCCGGCCGGTGGCGGACGACGATTTCGATGAAGTCAGGTGACAGTCGCGTGAGGCTCAAGGCCTCGGGATCGTGGACTTCCTCCGACAGGACTTGGCTGAGTCGGCATCGTCCCCGGTCACGTCGTCGAGAGGCTCGCCGACTCGGCGAGCCAGGCATCGAGCTCTTCGGCGGGCAACGGTCTGCTCACGTAGTAACCCTGCACCAGATGACAGCCGAGCTCCTCAAGGCGTTGCAGGACTCCAGCCGTCTCGACGCCTTCTGCTACCACCTGTTTCCCGAGGTTCCGTGCGAGGTCGATCGTCGACCGCACGACGACCTCCTTGTCAGCTGAGCTGTTCATGTTCGTCACGAAGGATCGGTCGATCTTGATCTCGTCTATCGGAAGACGTGTCAGGTATGTAAGCGACGAATAGCCCGTTCCGAAGTCGTCGACCGAGAGCCGGACACCCATCTTGGCGAGGCGTGCGAGGACGGCCTCAGTCCTCAGCGGGTCGGAGATCACGGCGCTCTCGGTGATCTCGAGCACGAGGAGGTCCGTGGAAACGCCGTTGAGTTTCAACAGGTCGGCGACGTCAACTGGGAGGTCGGCATCGAGGAGGTTGCGCATCGCCAGATTGACGGCCACCTTCATCGGCCGACCTTGGTCCATCCAGGCCCGGCACTGCCGCAGCGCCCGGTCGAGCACGTAGTGCGTGAGCGGCTTGATCAGGCCGGTTTCCTGAACGAAGGGGATGAACTCGTCAGGCGGGATGAGGCCGCGTTGAGGGTGTTGCCAGCGGATCAAAGCTTCGACGGCCATGATGCCGCCTGTCGAGAGGGTCATTTGTGGTTGGTAGTAGAGGACGATCTCTTCTCGCTCGAGCGCGCCACGCAGCTCTCCGATGAGCGCGAGTCGATCCGGCGTATGCGGATCGGCGAAGCGCTCGTACATGGCGAAACCACCGTTTGCGGCCTTGGCGGCATACATGGCGACGTCGGCGTGCTGTATCAAGAGGTCCGCATCACCACCGTCTCTCGGAAAGGCCGCAAACCCGATACTGGCGTCGACTCTGAGCGGCAGGTCTTGGACGACGATCGGCTCTTCGAGACAGCTCGACACCCGTGAGACGACCATGGCGGCATCGGTCTCCGATGCGTTCGGTAGCAGGATGGAGAACTCGTCGCCGCCAAGCCTCGCGATCGAGTCGCCCTTTCTCGTCACCTTCGACAGCCTCGAGGCAACCTCCCTCAGCACGTCGTCCCCGGCTGCGTGGCCAAGGGTGTCGTTGATCTCCTTGAACCGGTCGAGGTCGAGCATGAGAACTGCGAGCTCCTCGCTCTCCCGCTGCGCCGCCACGAGTGCGTGCTTGACCCGGTCATGAAAGAGCATGCGGTTCGGCAGGCCAGTGAGCCCGTCGTACAGGGCCTGGTGTCGGAGCTGCTCCTCGGCTTGGTCGCGAGCGTGCTCAGCGGCCTTTTGCTCGGTGATGTCCCGAACCAGGAGACAGAGCTTCCTCGAACAGCTCTCGGACCCGGCGATCGGTGCGACCCTGCCCTGGAACCACCGGATGCCTGCCGGGACCGCGAGGCTGTAGTCCCAGAAATGCGGGCGATCCGTCTCGAGGACCTGTCTGATGACTTTGGCCAAGCTGCGGCCGATCTCCTCGCCGAGCGCCTCACGATGGGTCTTGCCGAGCAGTTCGGCCCGAGGCACCGCAAGCAGGTCGTCATTGGCGGTCCAGATCTCGAGGTAGGTGCCATCCTCGTCGATCTCGAACACGAGATCGTCGAGTGAGGACAGGAGCGCTTGCAGGCGAGCTTCACTCTCTCGCAGAGCTTCGGTCGCACCCTGGTGCTCGGTGGCTTCGATCACGACACCCCGCCAGGACCGACCGGCGCCATCGCTCCCGTCCGGCCCTGAACTGAAGGCGCTTCCGCATCGGCGTCACTGCGTCCGGTCCGGCGTGGCAGGTTCACCATATGGGTATCGGCTCGAAAGGCAACATGATTGACCAGCAAGGTTGGTAAGGCCGCCGGGGAAGTGCTTCAGGCGCGTTCCCGGGCCGCAGCGGCGATGGCCCCGGCGGTCCGCCGTGACTCAGCTGCTTGTCTGCGGCTCCGACCCGCTGAACGACCCGCTGACTTTGGTCTCGAACAGGCCTCGTGCCCGAGCAAGCATGGGCACGGCCCCCACGTTCTCAAAGCTGGCGGCCGCCTCCGCGGCGAGCCGTGCCGACTCGTCGAGCCTGTCTTGGCGGGCGAGCCAGTCCGCCCGGTCGAGCTGTGTACGCGCGACCCAGATCGGGTAGCCGAGACTGCGAAAAGCGGTTTTGGCAGCAATGAGATCATCCTCCACTTCAGCGTCGTCGCCTCTCGCTCTGGCGACAAGTCGAGGCGTGACTTGCCGACGCCGGCGACGCCGGAGACGAGCACGAGGCGGGCCGAGCGACGCTCGGCCGAGGCATGGAAGAGCTCCTTTACGAGCCGCATCTCGTGGTCGCGCCCCGTGAACGGTGCCTCGCGCACGCTTGAACGTTGCGAGCCGGCCGTCGCCGCCACGACCCGTGTCACCTGGTAGAGGCGGATGGGCTCTGCATTGCCCCCTTCGCTGGTCGGAAGACTACGACGGCTCGAGTAGCGCCGCGCCAGTGTCGCCAGCCGTTATGGCAGCCTGGTGCCTCGGGCGTGGCGTCAGTGCCTTTCCCATATGGCGGTCTCCGAGCATGTTGTTATAACCTCGGGCAATCTTGCGCTGGGCTTTCCGTGAGCTTGGGGGGCGACGCAATCGAGGCGGGGAGGAAGTGCAGATGAGAATCGATCACGAGTCACCACGCAAGTACCGGAGATCCCATGTCGCCGCCGTTGTCGTCGCGCTCTCAGGTGCCGCGTTGCTTGTTCCCGGTATCGGGATGGCGTTCGCCACGCCCGCGGCTGCTCACCGCCTGGCCACCGCGATCCCGACTCCGCCGAAGGACCCGACCGTCGCGGCCCTCGTGCCGGCGAGCTTCAGGGCCAAGGGATCGGTTTCGGCCGCGATGGACGCCTCCTACCCGCCAGACGAGTTCATCGCGGCCAACGGCTCGACGATTGTCGGCATGGACGCGGACTTCAACGTGGCGCTCGGAGCGGTCATGGGCGTCAAGTGGGTCGGGGTCAACGCGGTATTCGACACGATCATCGCCGGTTTGCAGGCGGGCAAGTTCGACGTCGGCAACTCGTCGTTCACCGTCAACCAAAAGCGTGAGAAGCAGGTGAACTTCGTCACGTACTTCCAGGCCGGCGAGGGCTACTACGTCTCCAAGTCGAGCATGCTCAAGCTCAACGGGCTCATGAGCCTGTGTGGCCGCACGGTCTCGGTTGAAGACGGCACAACCGAACAGACCGATGCCCAGAACCAAGCCAAGGCGTGCACGAAAGCCGGCAAGAAGCCCGACACTGTGCTGTCGTTTTCCAGCCAGAACGAGGCCAACCTGGCGATCTCGAGCGGTCGCGCCCAAATCGGCTTCGCCGACTCCCAGGTCGCCGGCTACATCGTTTCCGAGGCGAAGGGCCAGTTCAAACTCGATGGCCCGGCCTTCGGGGTCGCGCCCTATGGTTTCGCGTTCGCGAAGTCCTCGAAGCTCGACGCGGCGACCCTGGCTGCGGTCAAGGTCCTCATGAAAGATGGCATCTACGCGAAGATCCTCAAGAAGTGGGGTGTGCAGGCTGGCGCCATCACCAAGCCTGTGATCCTCCCCTAGGCGAACTGACGGCTCCCGACCGGAGGTGAGCCGGTAATGATTGACAGCGAAGAGGGGCACCCCCCGGAGGAGATCCGGGCGGTGCCCCTGCGTCATCCAGGGCGATGGGTCGGCACGGCCGTCCTGCTCGTGCTCGCCGCGATGCTCGTCCACGACGTCGTCACCAATCCCCGGTTCCGCTGGGGTGTCGTAGGCAGCTACTTCTTGGCGCCGCCGGTCGTGCAGGGCGTCGAGAAGACCCTGGAGCTCACGTTCATCGCCATGGCGGTCGGCGTTGTCCTCGGCGTGCTCTTCGCCGTGATGCGGCTCTCGCCCAACCCAATTCTCTCGGGCGCAGCATGGCTCTACATCTGGTTCTTCAGGGGTACGCCGGTCTACGTCCAGCTTCTCTTCTGGTATGTGATCTCCGCGCTCCAGCCGACGATCTCTCTTGGCATTCCGTTTGGGCCGGAGTTCGTTCACTTGAGCGCCAACAGCCTGGTCACCCCCTTCGTGGCGGCTCTCCTCGGGCTCGGTCTCAATGAAGGCGCCTACTATGCCGAGATCGTGCGAGCCGGGATCCTCTCGGTCGACCACGGGCAGTTCGAGGCGGCTCAGTCGCTCGGCATGCGCCGCGCGCCGCTGATGCGACGAATCGTGCTCCCCCAAGCGATGCGCGTGATCGTCCCGCCGACTGGCAATGAGACGATCTCCATGCTCAAGACCACTTCGCTCGCGGTCGTTGTCACTTACCCCGAGCTCATCTATCAGACAGAGAACATTGCCGCCAGGACCTTTCAAACGATCCCCCTCTACATCATGGCGAGCTTCTGGTACCTGCTCCTGAGCACGGTGCTCACAATCGGCCAGTACTACGTGGAGCGCTACTACGCCCGGGGCACTTCGTACGCGCTCCCACCCACGCCGATCCAGCGGCTCAGACGCAACCTCACGACGCTTCGTCGCGTCCCGTTCTCGACCAGCGGACTAGGGGAGCCTTAAGTGGCCGCTTCGATGGTCCGAGCCGAGGCGGTTCACAAGCGCTATGGCCTGGTCGAGGTACTGAAGGGGATCACACTCGAGGTCGCGCCGCGCGAGGTGATGTGCCTGCTGGGACCGTCTGGTTCGGGCAAGTCGACGTTCCTGCGTTGCGTAAACCACCTCGAGAAGATCAACTCGGGACGGCTGTACGTCGATGGGTCGCTCGTTGGCTACGAGGAGCGCGGCGGGCGCCTCCACGAACTTCGCGAGCGCGAGGTCTGTCGCCGGCGAACCGAGATCGGTATGGTCTTCCAGCGCTTCAACCTGTTCCCCCACATGACCGCGCTCGAGAATGTCGTCGCAGCACCGGTGCTCGTGAAGAAGGAGCCTCGGGCGGTCGTCACGACTCGTGCACGGGCGTTACTCGACCGGGTCGGGCTGTCGAACAAGGTCGACGCCTACCCCAACCAGCTTTCCGGCGGCCAGCAGCAGCGAGTCGCAATTGCCCGGGCGCTCGCCATGGAGCCGAAGCTCATGCTCTTCGACGAGCCCACGAGCGCGCTCGACCCCGAGCTTGTCGGAGAGGTTCTCGACGTAATCCGCGCACTTGCACAAGACGGGATGACGATGATCGTCGTTACCCATGAGATCGGCTTTGCGCGCGAGGTCGGCGACACGCTGGTGTTCATGGACGATGGCGTCGTCATCGAGTCAGGGGTGCCGGACAACGTCATTGCCAACCCGCAGCACGAGCGCACCAAGGCCTTCCTGTCCAAGGTGCTCTGACCCTGAGGGGTAGCCAGCGCCTCGACCGCACGTAGCGGTGGCCGTCGTACGCGCCGGCGACCGGCGACCGGCTGACCGAACTTCCCGCCCGATCCGTTCCTGCCAGCCGAGACTCGGCAACGCGGGGTGCAGCGCGATCGTCGACTGAAGCGTTGTAATTGACAGGGAGGTCTCATGCCGGTCGAGGGTGCTGACCAAGCGGAGTTCGAGCGGTGGTACCTCGCGTCACAAAAGGCCCTCATCGGTGCGGCATTTCTCTACGTCGGCAACGTGGACGAGGCTATCGACCTGACTCAGGAGACCTACGCCCGTGCGTGGCAGCACTGGGACGTTGTCTCCGGGCACGCCAACCGTGACGCATGGAACCGCCGCGTGCTCCACAACCTGGCGGTCAGCCGTTGGCGACGCCTCGCTCTCGAAAGTGCACGCGCCCCGTCCAGGACCGAGGCGTACGAACCAGTCGACGCACACGATCTCGATCTCGGCCGTCTCGTGGCACGGCTGCCCGCGAATCAACGACGCGCTTTCGTCCTGCACGTCGTGTTCGATCTCAACGTCGACGGCGTTGCCCACGAGATGAACGCGCCCGCCGGCACGGTGCGCTCCTGGATCCACCGCGCTCGAACCGCGCTCGCATCCCAGATCGAATCCGAAGCCCGTCTAGTGACCCGGAGGTGACAGCAATGGACGAGAGCTCGAGCGACCTTGATCAACTCTTCAAAGAAGCGGCACAGAACGCCGCTGGCCTCGCGCACGTGCTCGACCCCACCAAAGCGGTCGAAAGGGGCACCAAGCTGCGCAGGTTCGCGCGGCGCCGCAGGAGTGCACTGTCCGGATTGGTCGTCCTCGTCGCGGTCGTCGTCTTCCTGGTGCCGCTGCCGCAACTGCACCTGTTCGGGCCCGGTCGCACGCACAGCACGACGGGTCATCAGTCGACCACTTCGAGTCTGGTCTCAACGGCCTCGACGAGTCCCACTGCGACGACGTCGCCCGTGACCGGAATCGGCCCGCTCGGGGGCGTAATACCGGCAGACTTCCAGCCGGGCTCGTTCACGGCCGTGAGCCTCGAGGAGTGGTGGATGCTCGGGACGGCCCGATGCCTCACCGGTTCTGGGACCTGTGGCGCAATCGTTCGCACGACCGCCGGTGGTTCCAAGTTCGCCGGAATCCCGGGCCCGCCGGTGAGCGCGAGTGAGGTGACGCAGCTGCGTTTCGCCAACGCTCTCGACGGGTACGCCTTCGACCCGGAGCTGTGGGAGACGACGAACGGCGGGACAAGCTGGGCGAGGGTTGCTACGCCGGGACCGGTGGCCGAGCTCGAGGCAGCCGATGGGGAGGCGTACGCGCTCACCTGCCCCGCAGGCTTCGCCAAATGCCAGTCGATGGAGCTCCTCCACTCGACGGCCGGATCGCTCAAGTGGCGGAAGGTGTCGACGCCCGTAACGCTCGGCTACGGGGCGCAGTTCGCGGTGAACGGCCCGAACCTGTACCTCCTGAGCGGGAATGAGCCGCCTCTCGTCCTTTTGTACTCTGCCGACAAGGCAGCGACCTTCCACGAGCGGGCCGATCCCTGTACGCCCACCCTCGGCGGCAGGGTGACGGCCGCCGCCGACGGGAGTCCGACGCTCTGGGCCGCCTGCCCCACGGGAACGATGGCGACAGTGGTGCTGTCGACCAACGGCGGTAGGACCTGGCGGGTCGCCACACCGAGCGGAGAGTTCCCCAACAGCGTCGGACTCGCTACTGGTTCGGCATCGGTCGCGCTCACCTGGCCCGGGCAACAGATCTCCAACGCTCAGCCGGCCGCACTGGACCGAACGACGAACGGAGCCAGGAGCTACTCGGCAGCCCTGTCCGTGTCGAGGTCAGCGACGGTCGTTTGGGCGGGGTTCAGCGACCCGGTTCGCGCCTACGCCCTTATCCAGGAAGGCGACTCGGCTGCCACGACAACGCGCCTGTACGAGTCGAACGACGGGGGCGCGACGTGGCGCCGGGTCGCGATCAAGAGCTGACCCGCACACAGCCAAGCAGGTCCGGCTCCGCCAGCTGCTGCCAAGGACCCGGACGACGTCTACCTTTGACCGCGGGCGCCTCGCGGTGACCAACCGCGACGGAGGGTCCGAGTCACCCGGGAGTGACCGGGCTCGCTAGGGTGAGCCGGCTATGGCGACCTGCCCAAGACCTCAGACCTCCGCACACTCGGCCGAGACGCACAGGCGTGTCTGACCCCTCGACGATGGGCACGCGCAGGCGCCGTTTCTTGCTGGCTGCCGGCCTGCTGCTCGTCTCGTTGAACCTGCGGCCCTCGATGAGCGCGCTTTCACCGGTCCTCGGCGCAATCCGGCGCTCCACGGGGCTGTCTGCCGCAGGGGCTGGGCTGCTGACGACTCTGCCGCTGATCTGTTTCGGCCTCCTGGCTCCTGTTGCTCCCCGCCTCGTACGTCGCAGAGGGACCGGCAGGGTTCTGCTCGCCTGTCTCGTCGTGCTGCTCGCCGGCATCGTCGTGCGCTCGACGAACTATGCGGGTCTGTTCATCGGCACGCTGCTGATAGGCATGGCGGTCGCGATCGCGAACGTCCTCATGCCGGGAATCGTCAAGCGCGACTTCCCCCGACATGTCAGCCTCATGACCGGCCTCTACACGGCGATGCTCAGCGCCGGAGCAGCGCTCGCGGCCGGAACCACGGCGCTCCTCGCCCGGGCGCTCGGCGGCGACTGGCGCCTTGCGACCGGGGCCTGGGCGTTGCCCGTCGTCGTGGCGATCGCGGTGATCGTGCCACTGAGGTCGCACGCCCGCCCGGAAACGGAGACGACGGTCTTCAGCGAACCGACAAGGACGCTGTGGAGGAGCCCCGTCGCGTGGGCGGTGACGCTGTTCATGGGGGTGCAGTCGCTGGAGTTCTACTCGACGCTCGCGTGGCTCCCGACCGTGTTCCACGACCGGGGCGTCTCGGTCGTGAGCGCCGGCCTGCTGCTGGCGGTCACCAACACCTTCGCGATCGCCTCCGCGCTCGTCACACCCTGGATCGCCCACCGGCTCGGCGATGTCCGTGTCGCGGTGCTCGGAGCTGTTCTGCTTGCTGGGATCGGGCTGGCGGGCCTTCTCTTCGACCCGCGCCACGTCGACACGCTCTGGGCAGTACTGCTCGGTTGCGGTCAAGGAGCGACGATCAGTCTGGCGCTCATGGTGATGGTGCTCAGGTCCAGCAACCAGCACGAGGCCATGGCGCTTTCGGGGATGGCTCAAGGCGTCGGGTACCTCATCGCCGCGGTCGGCCCTACCTTGGTCGGTACACTCTACGACGTCGCGCACAATTGGAGCCTGCCTCTGGCGGTGCTTCTCGCGCTCCTCGTCTTGCAAGCAGGCGCCGGTTGTCTCGCAGCCCGAGACCGGCCCGTCACCGCTGCGGCCGGGCCGCCTCCCGGTGCCTAGCCATCTCGGTCAAACCGGGGGCGACCCACTGCGGTACCGGCCGTCCACACGGCGGGGAAGATGAAGGGGGTTTTCTTCCCGCAAGGCGGCCGGCAGCAGGTGGTCGGGGACGCCTTGGTAGGTGACCGGCCGCAGGAAGCGGTCGACGGCTGCGGCCCCGACCGAGGTGTGCAACGGTGAGGTCGTCGCCGGGTACGGGCCGCCGTGTTGAATGGCCCAGGTCACGGCCAGACTGGTCGGCCAGCCGTTCCAGATGATCCGCCCCGCCTTCTCCGCGAGCGTGTCGAGCAGCCCGGGAACGACCACGTCGTCGATCTCGCCGTGAACGGTCGCGGTGAGCTGGCCCTCGAGGATCTTCGCAACCTCGATCAGCTGGGTTTCCTCGTCATATTCGGCTATGAGAGAGACAGGCCCGAAACACTCCGCCAAGAGGTGCTCGGCGTCCGCGACAAGTCCCTCAACGGTCGTACGAAGCAGGGTGGGCGTCCGCGCGCCGTCCGGCTGCCTGCTCCCCTCCGCGACGACCTCAACAGTCGGGCGGTGTCGCAGAGCCTCGAGCGATTCCTGGTAGGCCCCATCGATCCGGTCGTTGAGGAGCTGGGCGGACGGCTGCGAAGCGACCATCGTGCGGATGCGGTCACGGTCGAGGATCCCAGCGGGCAGCAACAAGATGCCGGGCTGGGTGCAGAACTGCCCGGCCCCCAAGCTGAACGAGGCGACGTAACCGGAGAGGATCTCGTCCAAGCGGGCGGCCGCGGCCCGCATCGTCACGAACACGGGGTTCACGCTTCCAAGCTCCCCGTAGAAGGGGATCGGTTTCAGGCGTCCGACGGCGATGTCGAACAGCATGCGTCCCACTTTCGCCGATCCGGTGAAGGCCACCGCGCTGATATCGGGATGAGTGACAAGCGCGCGGCCTGCTTTGTCGCCTTCGACCACGGCGAACGTGCCGTCGGGCGCCCCGGCGTCGCGCAGCGCCTCACACACGATCTCCCCGCAGCGGGCGGAAAGCTGCCGGTGACCGGGATGTACCTTCATGATCACCGGGCATCCGGCGGCCAGGGCGGAAGCTGAATCGCCACCGGCAACACTGAAGGCGAATGGGAAATTGCTGGCAGCGAAGACGGCAACCGGGCCGAGCGGCCGGAGAACACGGCGCAGATCTGGTCTCGCTCCGGGCGGCCAGCTCTCGTCCGGCGTGTCGATGCATGCCTGGAGGAAGTCGCCTTCCTCGATCACCCCGGCGAGGAATCGCAGCTGGAAGGTCGTCCGGACCAGTTCTCCGCGCAAGCGCGTCTCGGTCAAATGGGTCTCGGTGATCGCCAAGGCGACCAGCTCATCGTCCGCGCCCTCTAAACGGTCGGCGACCGCACGAAGCATCTCGGCTCTTATCGCAGGCTCGAGCGTCCGCCAGCGGGGGGCGGCGTCAACGGCGCGCTCGACGACATCTGACACCTCGAGAAACGGGGTCTCAGGAAGATCGGTGTCGGTGTCAGTCACGGGGACTCCTTAGGAGGGCTGTCTTGGATGTGTGGCTGTGGTGTGCGGTGCAGGGCGCTTGCCCGACAAGTCGCGGGCCCTTTCCCTAGATCGTGACTCCCCCGACGTACTCGGGCTCGGGGGGGCTTCCGGGATACAGCTCGGCGAAGCGTTCGGCGTTGTCCTCCGGATGGAAGCCTATGGCCTCGCCGCCTGCAGTGGACCACCAGCGGCGCGTGTTGGCCGACACGCCCCACACGAGCCGGAAGCCCGGGTGCGGAGTCGTCAGCGATGCGCTTGTCAGCCGTACGAAATCGGCCGGCGAGAGCCATGTGGAAAGCATGCGGTGGTTCTGCGGAGCGTCGAAACAGGACCCGATACGCAGACAGACGATGTCCATCGAGAACTTGGCGCTGTAGAACTGGCAAAGGGCTTCGCTCGCCGCTTTGCTGACGCCGTAGAGGCTGTCGGGCAGCGGTGCCACGTCGTCGGCGAGCGGCTGGCACGCCCGGACGTGGAAGCCGACCGCGTGATTGCTGCTCGCCACCACGACCCGCCTTAGGCCGTGCCGACGGGCCGCTTCCAGGACTTCGCGGGTCCCCCCGACGTTGACCTCGGAGAGGTCCGGCCAGGGCGCGTCGCCGGCGAAGCCTCCGAGATGGACGACGGCATCCGTGCCGCGGCACACCACGTCGAGCAGGTCGGGATCGGTGACCGAGCCCTGGTGGATCTCGACTGGTTCACCCGGTGCGGCCTCAGGTGGTGCGACGATGTCGATCAGGCGTGCCCTCGCGGCGATGTCGTCCAGTGACGAACGCAGATAGGTCCCGAGCCGCCCGGCGGCCCCGGTGATGACAAGGGTTCGCGAGGGCGTCACCCTGCATCCGGCTCCACGGTTGCTCCGCTGCGGGCGAGAAAGTCGAAGTCACACCCCATGTCGGCTTGGCCGATGTGCTCGCTGTACAAGGCGCCGTAGCCGCGTTCGAAGATCTTCTCGGGAGGCGTCCACGCCTGCTTGCGCCGGCGGAGCTCGTCTTCGGTCACCTCGAGATGCAGCCGCCGATGAGCCACGTCAAGAGTGATCAGGTCGCCGTTTTGCACCAGTGCCAGAGGTCCCCCGACGAAGGATTCGGGTGCCACGTGCAGGACACAGGTGCCGTAGCTCGTCCCGCTCATCCTGGCGTCGGAGATGCGGACCATGTCCCGGACGCCTTCGCGCAGGAGCTTGTCCGGTATCGGGAGCATTCCGTACTCGGGCATGCCCGGGCCGCCCTGCGGGCCCGCGTGGCGCAGCACGAGGACAGAGCCGGCGTTGACTTCGAGCTCGGGATCGTTGACGCGGCTTTGCATGTCCCTGTAGTCCTCGAAGACGACCGCAGGGCCGGTGTGGCCCAAGAGATGCGGCGATGCGGCGAGATGCTTGATCACAGCCCCGTCCGGCGCCAGGTTTCCGTGCAGGATGGCGAGGCCACCGTGTTCCGACAACGGGTTCTCCCGGGGCCGGATCACGCGCTCGTCGTGGACGGCGGCCTCCGCGACGTTCTCGCCGAGCGTCCGTCCGTTGACCGTCGTCCGCTGAAGGTGGAGGAGGTCTTTGATCTGAGCCATGAGCGCGGGAAGGCCTCCGGCGTAATAGAAGTCCTCCATCAGGTACTCACCACCCGGACGGATGTTGGCGAGCACCGGAGTGCACCGGGACAGGCGGTCGAAGTCACCCAGGCTGAGCTCTACGCCGCAACGTCCCGCCATCGCGACCAGGTGGATGACGGCGTTGGTGGAACCACCGAGGGCAAGCACTACCGTGACGGCATCGAGGAAAGCGCGCCTGTCGGCAATCTTGGACATCTTCAGGTTCTCGCGCACCATTCCCACGATGCGCGAGCCGCTCGCGGCTGCCATCCGGTGGTGAGCTGAGTCCACCGCCGGGATCGAAGATGCGCCCGGGAGCGTGAGCCCTAGCGACTCGGCGACAGCGGTCATCGTCGAGGCGGTGCCCATTGTCATGCACTGGCCGGGCGAGCGCGCCATCGCAGCCTCGAGCGTGCCCCACTCCGCCTCGCTTATGGTCCCGGCGCGTTTTTCGTCCCAGTAGCGCCACATGTCGGTGCCACTGCCCAATGTCTCTCCGTGCCAGTGACCCGTGAGCATCGGGCCCGCCGGCACGTAGATGATCGGTCTGTCCGCGCTCGCCGCACCCATCAAGAGCGCCGGTGTGGACTTGTCGCAGCCGCCCATGAGGACAGCCCCGTCGAAGGGGTAGGAGCGGAGTATCTCCTCGGTGTCCATCGCGAGCAGGTTCCGGTACAGCATCGGCGTCGGCTTCTGGAAGGTTTCCGAGAGCGTGGCCACGGGCATCTCGACGGGGTACCCACCGGCTTCCCAGACGCCGCGTTTGACCGCCTGGGCACGCTCGCGCAGGTGCATGTGGCAGGGGTTGATGTCGCTCCAGGTGTTGAGTATCCCGATGACGGGCTTGCCGGCAAGCTCCTCGGCACCGATGCCGAGTTGGCGGGCACGTGAGCGGTGGCTGAAAGCCCGCAGCCCCTCGCCCTCGAACCAGCGGCTGCTGCGAAGCGCTTCGGGTTCGCCGCTCATGGGAGCAGTCCCCAGAGCTCGAGGATCTCGGTGACTTTCACCCGCAACTCGGTGGACAGCAATGAGCTCGGTGGTCTTATGTCCCGGGCACATATCCCGAGTTGGCAGAGCGCCTCTTTCACCACCGAGACGTTGTTCGCGCTGGCGTTGGCGGCGCGTAGTTCCTCGAAGGGACGCACGCGGTGCCAGATCTCTGTCACGACGTCGTGGTCGCGATCGTCCAGGGCATGAAAGAGGCGAAGCGACGTCGACGGATCGACGTTCGCCAGTCCGGAAGTGAATCCCGTGGCGCCGACGGCGAAATACCCCGGGGCGTGGAGCTCGGCCAGGCCGGCGACCCAGGTGAACCGCCCCGCACCGGCATCCGCGGCCACCGCCGCGAAGCGGGCGGGGTTCGGCACGGCGTACTTCACTCCGATCACGTTGGGGCAGGACTCGCCGAGCCGGGCGAAGGCGGAGCCGGGGATCGTCTCGTTGCGCACATAGAGGACCACGCCGAGCTCGGGCACGTCGCTCGCAATTGCCCGGTGGTACTCGATCCAGCCGTCGACCGAGACATAGGGGTGGACGGGCTGGTGGACCATGATCATCGCCGCGCCCGCCGCCTGTGCGTCCCTGGCGGCTTCACGGGCGGAGGCGACATCGTGACCGACTCCGACCATGACCGTGGTGTCAGGATCGGCTGCCTCCAGGCCAAGACGGGTGACAGCCTTTGCCTCGGCGGGAGCCAAGGCGTAGAACTCCCCGGTGTTGCCATTCGGGGTGACGGTACGAATGCCACCTTCGATGAGCCGACGGATGACTCGTTGATAGGCCGCCTCGTCGATGCCCCCGTCGGGCCCGAAGGGCGTCGTCGGAACGGCTACTACCGCGCTCAGGGACTCTTGTTGTTGCTGGAAGTTCATTCCCGCTCCCGTTTCTCTTCATGGCCTTCGCTGATCTCGTGCGGCACCGCCACCTCAGGGTGTGCCCAGGGCATCGACGACGCGTTGCTGGAACACTTCGATGTGCCGTCGCAGACGATCGGCGGCCGATTCTGCGCGTCCGGCCAGTGCGTCCTTGGCCATCCTGCGATGCTCAACCGCCTCGCCGGCCCAACTGCCGACGTGCTCCCACACGGTGACGCTGATCAGGGCATTGACGTCGGTCAGGTCGTCGAGAACCTTGACGAGGGTGGGGTTGCCACAGCCGGCGTAGAGCTGACGGTGAAAGGCCCGGTTCGCGAGACTTCGTTCATACGCGTCCTCGCCGTCCTCGGCGGCGACCATGCGGTCCAACGCTGGCTTGAAATTTGCGGCGTCGAGCCCACGGAGGATCGTCCGCCGCACTGCTTCGGGCTCCAAGATCAGTCTGAGGTCACAGACGGCTAAGGCCATCGAGGCGTCCACGGTCCTGACCGAGGTGCCTCGGTGGCTGCTCGAGGTCACGAGCCCCGTCCCGCTCAGGGCCTTGAGGGCATCGCGGACCGGGGTCTTCGACGTGCCGAGCTCATCCGCGATCGACTTTTCGGTGAGTGGACTCCCGGCCTTGTACCGACCAGAAAGGATGGCTCTCTTGATCTCGTTGGCGATCAGGTCGCCACGAGACCCGAAGCGGGGCTGCACGCTCGCCTCGAGCCGGTCCTGGACCATCGTGTCGTACACAACACATAATATACTCTGCAGTTTCGGCTGGCTCCAGAGGGGGTTATTGATGGAAAGCAGAGAAGGCCCGGAGAGTCCGAGGCTCGGCCCGACTCTTGCGTTGCCGCAAGTCAGCGCCTATCTGTACCCATGGGATCTCGTCGGTGATCCCCTCGTCGTCTCGAGACTCGCCTCGGCCGGCTTCGAGCACGTGAGCGTCGCCGCCGCCTACCACAGCGTGCGGGCAGCGACACCCCAGCATCCGCAGCATCGTTTCGTGGTCGCCGAGAGCGCCGCGCTGTACCGTCCGGTCCGAAGTGCCGCGTGGGCCGGACGCCGTCTCAGCCCGTTCAGCGCGCCCTGGACGGGCTCTGAGGATTCCTTCGAGAGGGCCGTCGAGGCTCTCGGAGCCGGCGGGCTGCGGGTCAGCGCGTGGGTGGTGCTGACCCACAACAGCGCGCTAGGCCGCAAACACCGGGACCTTGTAGTGCGCAATTGCTTCGGCGACAGTTATGAGTGGGCCCTATGCCCCGCCAATGCCGAGGTACGCGAATATGCTGCCCTGCTCGTTGCCGAGGCGGTGCGTGAGCTTCCCCTGGAGGGGATCTCGCTCGAGGCCTGCGGCCAGTTGGGTGCGGAACACGGCGGTCACCACGAAAAGACGATCGGGGCTTATACACCGCTGGCGGAGCAGATCCTCTCGATCTGCTGTTGCGACGCCTGCCAGCGAGATTGGAAAGCCGAAGGCATGGACGCCGACGCCACCGTGAGGACACTGCAGGCGGCGCTCGAAGCAGCCCAGCGCCCGGCCGTCGGCGTCGATGTCACGCCAGAGGAGGGCCTCGGCGCACCGATGGCTGCACTGCTCCTCACTTGTCGACAGCGTCATGCCGACGCCCTCTTGGAAGAGGTGCTCGCTGCGGTACGGAGCACCGACGCGTCCCTGCGGATCACCCTGCATGCCCAGCCAGACCCGTGGGCCACCGGAGCCTCGCCAGGGCTCACGCCGACGTCGGCCGGTCGGGCAGACGCTGCGCTGGTTCCCGTCGAGGCAACGTCTCCGCGCAGCGCGGACGCAGTTGCAGCAGCCCGGCGCTCGGTCCCGGCAGACGTCAGTGTGGCGGCCTACGTCAATCTTCTCGCGCCGATTGCGCCCGACGATTTCGACGAGCACGCGGGACGTCTCCTGCATGCGGGCGCCGACGAGCTCCACCTGTACCATTTCGGTCTCGCGAACCGAAAACAGCTGGCGTTCTTCTCCCTCCTGGCGTCCTTGTCGTCCTGACCGAGCCGCGTTCGGCTAACGACGGGCGCGTCTAAGTGGCACGCTCCCTGAGGCAGGCTACGAGCTCGCTACTTCCAAGCGGCGTTTCGCCTCCCTGTAGAGGTCAGCGGGCAGCGGACCCTTCTCAGCGATCGCCACATTGGAGCGGAGGTGGTCGATGTCGGACGTGCCGACGATTGTGCTCGACAGGGCTGGGTGGCTGAGCGTGAAGCGCAGGACGAACTCGTGGCGGCTCATCTCGCCGAGAAGGTGTTCTACTCCGGAGAGCTCCCAGCGGCGTTGGCCCTCACCCTCGGCTAGTCCGAGCGGCCCTTGACGCCAGCCCTTGTCCTCGGCCGGGGCACCGCGGGCCACGCCGCCCCGGATGAGCGTGCCCGCTCCCGCCGCCAACGCTTCGGTGATGAGGTCCTCGTGCTCGCGCTGGATCGCCGAGTAGGGGATCTGGAAGACGTCGAAGACATCCATGGCGATGTGGTCGGGCAGGTGGGGAAGCGTTCCGGACATGCCGAGGAAACGGATCTTTCCTTCGTCCCGAAGCGCCTCGAGCGTCTCGATGGTCTCGTCAGCCTCCATCTGGGCTCGGCTAGGCGATATGTGGACCTGTAGGAGATCGAGGTGGTCGGTCTTTAGCCTGCGGAGGCTTTGCTCGAGTCCCGCCCGGACGTTGTTCTCGCTGTAGTCGTGCGGGAACGGCGGCGTTGCACCCGCGGGCGGATCGCCGATGAGGCATCCGCACTTTGAAGCGAGGAAGTACTCATCTCTGCGATTGACCAGATAGTGCCCGATCAGCTCCTCGCTGTGTCCGTAGTCGATCGAGGTGTCGATCAAGTTGATGCCCTCGTCGAGTACCTCATTGAGGAGCTGACCTGCGTCCTCGTCGGCGATTGCCGGTCCCCAGGGCTTGCCCCGTAGCTCCATGGCGCCGTACCCGAGGATGGTCACGTCTGCTCCGGTACGTCCGAGAATATGAGTTGCGATCGTCATGAGGGAGACGTTAGCCAGCGGAACCTCCTGGGCATCTCGGCCCGGTTGTTGGCCACGGTCCTTGTCGATGATCTCACCTGCCCGCCGGGCGAGGAGCTTGATGAGAGGTTCCTGACGATCAAACGGAGCTCGCGAAGTCCTCAAGCGCGGACCCATCAAGGCGGTACCGGGTCCACTCGTCCGTGGCGACGGCACCGATCGACTGGTAGAACGCGATCGCAGGCTCGTTCCAGTCGAGAACGGACCACTCGAGTCGACGACAGCCCTCGTCGAGAGAGAGACGAGCCAGCGACGCGAGCAGTGCTCTTCCCACTCCAAGTCCGCGGTGAGCGGGGCGGACATAGAGATCCTCGAGATAGATGCCGGGCCTTCCTGTCCAGGTGGAGAAGCTTCTGTAGTACAAGGCCATTCCGACGATGAGGTCGTCGGCCATCGCGACGCGCGCAAAAGCGCTCGGCTCCGGCCCGAAGAGCGCGCGTTCGAGCATCATGTCGTCGATCTCGACTTCGCCGCGTGCGCGCTCGTACTCCGCGAGCTCACCTATCAGCTCGACCAGGACGGGGATATCAGCCCGAGTCACTGCACGTATCACCTTCTCGACCGTATCCGACATGTTGTGTCGCGCGCCGATCCCGGACCTGTCCACCCCGGGTGCGCTCCTGCCGCCGAGGTCATGTGGTCGGGTGACGGATTGGCGCTAGCCAGTCCGTCGCAAAGTTGGCGCCGAGTCGCCGACCAGCCCTCAGGGCAACTCGTGTGTGTCAGGGGAGGCCGGGTCACTCCGCTCGTAGGACCAGCGCTGTCGGGGTGCGCGCCGCGCTACGCCCGGGAAGCGCGGCAACGAGGTTGGCGAAAACGAGAGCGCCTATGCCGACGAGGAGCACCAACAGGGTTGGCACGGTGGGGTCGGGCACCGCGTTGAGATTGTGGGCGAACAACGTCCAGAGCTGACGGCCGATGACGACGCCAAGCGGGATCCCCACGATTACGCCGATGACCGCAGTAACCGTCGCCTGCCAGGCGACCGCGGCTGACAGTTGTCGTTGAGTGAAGCCGAGCGCTTTCAAGAGCGCCAGGTCCCGCCTGCGCCGGCGGACCGACGCGGCGAGTGTGAGGCCAAGAGCGATGATCGCCCCTAGCGCGAGGCCAACGGCGAGGACGACCGGGGTCGACCCGATGCTGCGGTAGTTCACGATCTGTGCTGGATGCTGGACGCCGAGGAGAAGGACGTTGTTGCCGACGGCGTGGGGGTCCGCGGCAAACACCTTGTCCGCCACGGTGGCGATTCGTTGCATGTCAGCACGGCCTGCTGCGGGACTCACACCGCTCCGGAGCCGCACGAAGACCAGTTCGGGGCCGCTGAGGTTCGGGTCCCGGCTTTGAACGGCGCGCTGGAACGCCGGCGGGAAGATCCCCTCCGAGAAGAGCGCGCCGGTGCCCATCGAAGTGTGGTCGGCGACCAGGCTCTCGTACCCTACCGCGGGGAACGTCGCGGTACCTACGATTACCAGGCGGGTTGGCGGTATGTAGAGGGGAGCGTCCGCCGGGGTCCCGTAGCTCACAAACACGGTGTCACCGACGTGCTTGTGAAGCACGGCCAGGGTGGCCGCGCCGATGACGATCTGGTTGTCGTCGTCTAGGGCGTGCCCGGACAGGATCGGCGGCGACACCGCCTCGGTAAGTGAGCGTGCGAAGAGGACGGGGACGGTCTGGTCGTCGATCTCGACATTGTTGTAATCGAACCCGCTCCAAGCGGTGACGTCGGGGTCGTGTCCGAGGAGTTTCAAGGCTTGCGGAGGGACGTTGTTGGTCGGGTCGAGTGCGTAGCTCCAGTTCCACCCGTACAGCGGTGGATGTGACACCAGGGTTTGCAGACTGCTGGCGAAAGTAAGGGCGGCCACGACCACGACGACCGCGAGTACGGTGCCCACCAATGCCGATCGCACCGGCACTGCCGTGCGACCTCGCCCCGGTTCGAGGGCGAAACGCACCCCGACCACACCAGTCACCGGCATCCCTGCCGATTCGGCGCTGCGGGCGACGTTCGAACTTCGAGTGGCCTCCGGCCGGGCTCGTGCCATCCGATGGGGAGCCCCTCGAGAGGACAGCGCGACCGCTGCGGCTCCGAGCACCCCCACGAGCGCGGCCAGGCCGACGCCGAGCACCGTCCAGTCAAAGGCCATCCCCTTTTGGGGGTAGAACGGTCGCACTGGTCCCAGAGGAGCGAGCGGAGACAGTCCCACCGCCACGCCAACGGCCAAGAGCGAGCCGAGGGCCACAGCACCGAAGATGCCGATCAGCCCGTCGCCAGCCGTGACGGCTGGACTGGCTCCGAGGGCCCGCATCACCCGACGGTCATCGTCCGCCCAGCGGAGCTGGCGGGACACGGCCTGAATCCCGAGGACCAAGCAGACCAACGCGGCGATCGCCCCGAACCCTCCCAGAGCGACCGATTCCGGCTTGAGGGCAAGCTCCACCTCGGTCACGACTCGCGAGGTCACGTGGAACTCGGCGGTCGCGCCCCGCGGGAGCAGCCGGACGATCTCCTGCTCGACCGCGGGGACGTCAAGGCCACCGTGGTCAAGCTCAAGCCCGTAGCCGATTGGAGCGGCCGCCGTCGGCGACATGGCCAAGACCTCTCGGATCAGCGCCGGGGTCAGGAGCACAAATCCGTAGGCCCGGTCGATGTCGTCTTGGACCACAGCGTTGTTGAAGACGACGAGCCCCACCAACCTGACTCGGAATCGGAGGCGGGGCGCCACGCTCGGAGTGCCAAAGCCCGGCAAACCAGACTGCGCATCGGTATAGAAGCCCATGGGCACGACCTGGCCGACGTGCACGCCGAGGAGCCGGGCCGCGCTGGCGGTCATGACCATCTCGTCAGCCTGGTTCGGATCCGCCCTCCGACCCTGCACCACGGCCGGACGGTCCTGGTCGATCAACATGCCGTCCAAGCTGCTGAGAATCGTGACGTCAGCCAAGGCGCCCAGACGGGGGGCGCCGTTCTTGGCGAGGGGCACAATGTGGGGCACGACGAGGGCCCTGACGCGTTTCACGTCTGCCAGGCGGGTGATTTTCGCCGTCAACGGGGCAACCGGACCACCGGTGTTCGGGGCGTAAATCGATACGGTCACCTCTGACGGGTTAGTGCTCGCCAGGAATGTCGGATACGACGACTGAGTGCGTCTCCCCGCTGCCGTCGACGCCATGGCGATCCCACCGATCAACCCGATCAGCAGCACCACGCTCAGATAGCCGCCCCAGCGGCGACCGAACGTGGCCCGGAACCGGTACCAGGCGACGCGGCGAACCTGACTCATGTGAGCAAGGAGCTGCGAGGACATACCGAACGAGGTGTGATCCTTGCAGCCTGGGTCTTCCAGTGAGAGTCCTCAAGGTGGGTGACTGCACTCGTCCGCGTCGTAGTACCACTACCTTCCCCCTCGAGGCGCCGCTCTCCCTCAGCGAGACGATCGTCAGGTGCCGGTGCCTGCCGCATCATGAAGTACTTCGACGATGACGTCGAGAAGGTCCGCGTCGGCGAGGACGAGACTGGCAATCTGCTCCTCCTCGAACCATGCGAGATCATCGTGCTCTTCAGGCGCCCGATTCTGCGGCTCTCCGGACCAGGAGTCGACGACGAAGACGCGAGCGTCGAACTGAGTTCCCGTCAACCGCGCGACAAGACGAACGGCATCGGAGGCGACCAGGATTCCGAGTTCTTCGAGCAGCTCGCGGGCGAGAGCGTCGAAGTCCGACTCGCCTTGCTCGATGTGACCACCGGGCGCGTCCCAGCAGAGCGGAGCCCACGCACGCGTCGCGTTTCGGTGAACGAGCAGAATTCGTCCCGACCTCACCAGCAGGCCGCACACGACGTCGTTGAATCCGGAGGAAGCCTCGGCCATTTGATCAGCTCGGGCGGAGATCGGTCGTCCGTGCGGCCTCTCGATTACCTAGCGACCAGCGCCTCTATCTCCGAAGCCGCCTTGGTCAGACAACCCTCGAGCGAATCCGCACCGCCGTAGGCATCCCGCAGTGCTCCAGTCCAGCGTCGCGCGACGTCGATGTAGTTCACAGCCGGCGTTACGAGGACATCGCTGACGTTTTCGGCGAGCTGCCTTGCGACACCGGCAAAGTCTCCCCAGGCCGCTGCCCGTTCCTGGAATCTCGAGTCCTCCCAGACGCTCGCACGCGTGGGATTCATGTTGCCCTCGAATGCGGACCGGAGCAGAAGCGACTTTCCAGTCGCCCACTCCATGAACTCCCACGTGGTGTTCTTGTCCGGGGAGTTCGCGTTCATCACCATCGACCAGGTCCACAGATTCGAGCTACGTTCGCCGCTCGGACCTAGCGGGGGAAGCGCATAGCCAACTTTGCCGCTCACTGACGAGGTCTTCGGATCCTCGAAGTACGCCACGTAGTGGTCGGAATCGACTATCAGGCCGTATTTTCCGTTAGCGAAGTCGATGGCGAGCTCGTACCAACGTTGATTCGGCCAGTCGGTCGGGCCTGCGTCTCGGAGGGCGGCGAGGATGTCCCCGGTCGCACGGAGCGCGGCCGGGGAGGCGATTACGCATGCCCCGGCCTCGTCAAAGTCTCGCCCCCCATATGACCACAACTGACTCGCGAATCCCGTGTAGATGGTGTGCCACACGTTCGCCCCGCGCTGGCCGAACCCGCGACAAGGTGCAGCTCGTTCGGCGATCTGGCGAGCGACGGCGAAATAGTCTTCCCATGTCCTCGGCACCTCGGCACCTGCGCGCTCCAGCACACCAGGCACGTACGCGAGGTTGTACGACTCACAGTTGACGGGCAGCTCGAGAAGCGGACCTTCGCCTAGCGGCTCTCCGAACCGTCCGCTCCAGCGATTGCAACGTATGAGGGTGGCAAGGAAGTCATCCGGGTCGTAGTCGGAGCCGGCGCGTTCGAGAAACGGGTCCAGCGGCTCGACGTGTCCTGCGCCGAGCTGTTCCCACATGAGCACCGGTCCCGACATGTAGACATCAGCCGGCTCCTCGCCATCGAGATAAGGTGCCAACTTGTTTGTGAAGTACTCGTCGTTGTCGATCAGTTGTACATCGACCCGGTGCCCTGAAGCCTCCTCAAACTCGCTGACATGTCGGGCGACACTTGCGCAGAACGCATCCTGATCACATCCAAGAAATCTGATGTCGGCCATTGGTGTAAAACCCCCTCGATCTCGCGCGTCTACAAAGCCCGGTAGCGAGACAAGTGCCGTGCCGGCTGAACCACTGGGTGCAGGCAGATGTCGGCGACTTGCTCACCGAAGCCAAGCTTCACGCGACGCTAGTCTCTTCTGCAGCTCATTCCAATCACGACACTTCCCCACGTACGAGTCTG
>ODAK010000575.1_pt1 | contig 42183 bp, 36 predicted proteins | sample 1539591 | NCBI WGS metagenome assembly ODAK01 (sample SAMEA3539303, study PRJEB22396) | soil metagenome | biome: tundra; feature: field; material: soil | place: USA | collected 2010-05 | depth 0.15 m
CTTTACCCGGCAGGCGACAGCATCCGGCGGACCGGATTCTGGTGGCTGGACGGCCAGGCTGCCTGAGCCGGCTCCAGGGTGACCTCGCAACCGAGCTTCGCGAGCCCGGCGACGAGCGACGCGGAGAACGACAATTCGGCGCATGACGCGGGATGGCCCGTCGATGCCGGCTGACGTCGTTCTTCCGTATTTTCGTGATCATCCCGATCTGGATCGTGCTCGGCACCGTGTCCGGCGGAGCCTGGGGATGGGCGGGAGGCACTGCACGCGGGCAACATCAAGGCACTTGGCGATGGGCTTGCCTATTTCGAGGAGGCCGGAATCGTGCCCGCGAGGGTCCTCCGTGCGTGCGCGGCCAGGCTCGGTGATCCCCGCCGTAAGCACTTGGCACCCTGGGACCTTGTCGAGGCCATTGACGAGGCCAACGGGATCAAGGCAGCCCGCAGCATTTACCGCAGGCTGTACGTTCCGCTCTCTAACTACACCGTGCACGCCAGCGGCGGAACACTCCTCCGCCACGTGCACCGCAAGGGCAGTCTCCGCTGGCGGCCTTTCGGCCGCCCGTGCGCGATTCGCGACACGACGCTCCACACCACGGGCAGTACGGCGAGAAGCGCGAGGATGAGGAAGGCCAGCATCGCAACCGACATCACGACCGTCGCGACGGTGGTGGCGGTGGTGCCCGGCTCGGACCACTGCCAGCCGATAGTGAGCTGCGACCACATGGCCACGCCGAAGCCGAGGAAGATCGCCATGCAGCAGGCGAGCGAAACGAGGCTCGCGCGGACCTGCTCGGAGGCCTTGAGGGCGCACCCGCAGAGCCCGACGTCCGCGAGCCGTGCGACGATCCCGCCGCGTACCACATCCACCGTGCGTGTCCACGACTGCGGTCGCTCGGAGATGTCGGAGATCAGCAACTCGGCGAACTCGTCGCCGTAGTGGGACCGCCACGCCTTCGGGTACCAGCGGAGCAGCCTCTCGGCGCGCCGTGCGGTCGCGCCAGGGGGTCTCATGCGTTGCCCCAGCTGCCGGCCAGCCGACGCAGTCCGACGTCGGCGACGCGGCGTTGCGTGTTGAGGTGAGCCCGCAGCGTCACCGCCCCCACGGCCGTGAGCCGGTAGGGACGCCGACGGTCATGACTCTCGACGGCTTCGATCAGCCCCTGGGCCTCGAGGCGGGCGAGCGCCTCGTAGAGCGTGCCGGGCGCGAGGCGGACACCAGCGAAGGACTCGATGTCCTTGGTGAGGGCATAGCCATGTTTGGCGCCGTCGGCGAGGCTCGCGAGGATGAGCGTGGCCGGGCCGGCGTAGCGCCCGAACCCGGCGAGCGCCTTCGCATGGTCCGGCTCCTGCCCGCTTCCGGCTCTTCCTCTCGACACAGCCATCATTCTATATCGGTTGACGATCCATCGGTAGACGATGACACGACACTGCGCGGGCGGACCGGGACGAGGTAGGGGACGTGTCGGGCCATGAACGCTCTGGGGAACGGGTCCCTCAGCCGCCATAGCCCCGCGTCGATCACGAAGTGAGCCATTACCGCACCGAGATAGGCGCCGAAGAGAAGCCGGCCCGCCGGCCCGGCGCCGTGCAGGTGCGAGGTCGCCTCGAGAGCCGCTCCGCCCAGCAGCGCGACGTTGCAGAGCGCCGCCAACCGGAGCGTCCGGCCCGTGCCGCGCCGGTCGCCAGCGGCGACGAGGCCCACGAGGAGCAGGTACTGCAGCCCGTGGGCGATGGTCATCCCGCCGACCGCCGCGTAGGGCGAAGCGAAGGTGAAGACCGGGAGGGAAAAGAACAGCGCCATGAGGAAGACCACGCAGAAGCCCGCCGGCCTGTCCGCAGGCGGCCGCCGCAGGAGCAATGCCAGGCCCGCGAGGACGGCCGAGCCGAAGGCGAACGCGGACACAGGAAAGAGCACTCCCAGCCGAGGGTCGACCCTCAGCTGGAGGAGCGCTGGATGCGCTATGAGCGCGCAGATGCCGGCCCCGCCGGCCACCACGAGTGCCCGGCGCTCCGCCGGCCGCAGCGGCGACAGTCCGCTCGACGACGCGGCGAGAGCCGCCATGCCGAGGTTCTGCTTCTGGAAGTGGAAGAACTGCCAGCCGAAGAACGGCAGGAGCAGCCAAGCGAGATCGGACGGGGAGAGCGCGGCGGCGACCGCGGCGCTCGCCAGTACGAGCCCGATCGGCACCCAGCGGTAGCGCAACGGGCGGCGGGCCACATAGGCGCGGACGTCACGGAGCGTGTAGAGCCAGCCGGTCGACGCCACGTGGGCCGACGAACCGACGAAGAGCACCCATGCGAGCCCGCGATCTGGTGCCGCCGAAGCTGGTGGCGCCAGCGCCACGGCCACGATGAACGCTCCGGCCGTGAGGGCAACCGTCATCCACAGCCAGGTCCGAGGCGCTCGATCCCTGCCGGAGACAGGGGTCACGCGCACCCGGACCTCCGAGCGGGCGCGCCGCAGAGCGGGCGCGCCGTCAGCCCCCTCCGCAGCCACCGGCCGCTCCTGCCGATGGCGAGACCACCAACAGCAGGAACAGCACGATGCCCGCAGCCAGGGCGAGCAGCAACAACGAGAGCGCCAGTCTCCGGAGCTCGCTGCTCGCGCTCAGTGGCAGCGCGTAAGGGCGTTCGTCTCGCCGAGAGGCGCCCTTAGCACGAGCCTCCGTCCGCATCACGAGAGAAGAATATATCGGCTTCCGGTACATCGTCAAGCGGTATACCGGTCTCTCCAAAGTAGGCGACGCCTCGGCAGCTGAGGGCCACGTCAGCTATGTGGTAGACACCCGAAAACGCACCAGATAACTGCGCCTCGGGCGCCAGCGGCAATGCGGCGTCGTCACGGGCGTGACGCGGTCGTAGATTGCGAGGCGGCAGCCCTCGCGTCATAGCCTTGGCACATACCACCCGGCTCCTCGTGGGCCGGGTTTTGCATGATCCCTCTGCGGCAGTACTTTCCGGCGAGAGGCGGCTGGTCCCCAAAGCACCCTGACCGCAGGTCCTCGGCGCTGAGCCCGTGCCTGGGCCGACGGAACGTCAAAGCCCGGACCATCTCGGGTCTGCTGTCTCTCGACCGCACGCCCGCAGCCGGGCAGCTCAGAAGTCTTCCCGCCGCACGAATCATATGCATGGCTCCGGGAGGGGGGCGCCCGCGCCGCCGACGCCAGTGCCGTCGCCAATCCGCGGCAGCCATCGGCAGCCGCTTTCCAGAATGACGTCGGTACTACTGCCGCCAGGTCAGCTGATAGCTGTGACGACACCGAGCGTGACCGTGGCCGCGAGCAGACATAACAGGAAGATGCGGAGCCTCAGCACAGCATCATCGGGCGGCTTGTCGAACTTCTCCATTTGCGCCTACCACAGCTCCTTGCACGTTCTGCAACGCAACATGCATAAAGGCTATTGCACAGAGCCATACGCCGGGATTACTTCTTCGCTGTCAGTCCTTAACCTGCGTGTCGACCTCCAGCGCGCCGGGCCGGCACGGCCCAGCGCGAACTGCGCCAGCATCGGCCGGGTCGGAGCGCACCAGGACCGGCGTCTCCACCCATGCCCTCTTCGTCAGCGCTGGCGTGCTGGCAGGCTCTTTCGCCGCTGGTTCGCCCGCCGCGTCCTGCCGGCTCGGATGCTCATGCTGCTCGAGCTATGGGCGTGGCCCGGCCCCCTTCTTCCGTTCGGCCCGCTCGCCGCGGGCCTGCTGCTGAGCGCCGCGTCGGCGCGTACGGCGATGCTGGCCTTGGCAGTGGCCGGGCTGCTGAGAGGCTGCGGTGAGCCGGCAACGGCTCGCTCCGACTATCCGCCACCACCACACTGATATAGCCTCAGGTAGAGGAGGGCCCGTACCAGTTTGCACCCGGCCAGAGCGTGGGTACACGCGACCGCGTCGCTCAGGACCCAGGTGGCACGGCCAGCCCAGGCCGGGTACACACCAAAGGAGCCTCAGCGATGCGCCCATCATCAAGGTTGTCTTCCGGGGCAGCCGCGGTCACGATACCGACGCCGGACGCGCCCCAGCTGATGCCGACCCGGGCCCCGCCTGCCGCGGACCGGGCGCCTGTAGGCAACGGCGCAGCCGTCTCCGCAGAACTGGCCCGGTACCTTGCCGACGAGCAGGACCGGATTGCCCGGGGCATTAACAACGTCGTGATCCGCCGGATCTTCGCGGCGGGACTGGATCTGCAGGCCGCGCTCGCGATGATAGGTGACCACCGCGGGGCCGGCAAGATCTCCCACGCCATTGACGAACTGGACCAGGCCATCCGGGATATCCGGAACACCATTTTCGGCCACGATTCAGGCGAGCCGCGTCTGCCGCAGCCCCGGAGCTAATGCCTGCCGACGACGTACGGCTCAAGCGGATTCCCGGAGTACGGGTCGCGGAACAGGGCGGCATCCTCATCCATGCCGCCATGCCGGTCAATGCGGATCCAGGCGATCACGAGGTCCCGGTCGTAGAAACCGTTGATCAGGTTGCCCAGATGATTGACCATTCGCTGCTTCGTCCGGAACTGACCGCCGCGGACGTGCGGGCGGGGTGCGCCCTGGCCGCCAGGTACAAGGTCGCGTCGGTGTGCGTCAAGCCTGCCGACGTCACGCTGGCCAGGAAGGAGCTCCGCGGGACCGCGGTACTGGTCGGCACCGTGGTCGGCTTCCCGCACGGCTCCGCCACCACGCGGATCAAGGCGGCCGAGGCCCGCGCCGCGCTCGAGGATGGCGCCAGCGAGCTGGACATGGTCCTGAACATCGGCAGGCTGCGCGGGGGTGATGACGACGCGGTCGCGGCCGACATCCGATCGGTCGTGGACGCTTCCGATGGGGCCATCGTGAAGGTCATCTTCGAGAACGCGTACCTGAGCGACGAGGAGAAGATCCGCGCCTGCGTGCTGTCCGAGCAGGCCGGGGCGGACTATGTGAAGACGTCCACCGGATTCGCGCCCGGCGGCGCCACCCTCCATGACGTGCGGCTGATGCGCGCACACGTTTCGGCGAATATCAAGATCAAGGCCGCCGGCGGGGTCCGGACGCTTGACACCCTCCTGGAGCTGAACCAGGCCGGGGCCACCCGCTTCGGCGCTACCGCCACCGCGTCCATCCTCGACGACCTGGCCGCCCGGCTGGCGCCGGGCGGGTCCTGAGGACGCAGGCGCGAGCGCCCCGGGCCGACGGGCTTGTGCTATCGCACGGGCGGTAGCTCAGTCTCAGGCGTCTGACCCGCCGCACCATCCGCACTAGCTGCCGGTGGCCGTTCAAAGCCAACCTGCGCCTCCGTCTCGGCGAAGCCAACCGAGCGGTAGATGCGGATGGCGGCCTCTTCCGCCGCGGCAAGCAGCAGGAAGTTCCCCCACCAGAACGCCGGATCCGCCGGACTGGCGATGACCAGATGGTCACCGCGATCGCAGGACAGGCGTGCGCGAGGCGGCGCGTGCGCGACGCTGGACTCGGGCCGCAGCCGGGAATCGGGCAGTATGAGGTAAACGCGGCGGCGTGGATCGACGTCGTGACGTGCCTCAATGTTCAGCACCTGGAGAGCCTGCGCGGCGCGGCGCAGAAGCTGACCGGCGTCGCGGTGCGGGAGACGGTCCCCGATGCGTTCGTCGCCGCGGCTGACCGGCTGGAGCTGCTCGACGTCAGCCCGGAAGCACTGCGCGAACGGGTATCCCGGAGCTACCCGCCAGGAGTCGCTGGCCGAGCGCTGGCCGGGTATTTCCGCCCGGAGAACCTGGCCGCCCTGTCGCGCCTAGGCCGGCGATGGATACGCGAGCACCGGCTCGGGCCTGCCGGCGGGTCCAGTCACACGTAGCGGGTCCAGCCGCTCAAGCTGTGATTTTAGCCAGTCATGCCGGGTGGCAGCCGCTCACTGCCTTGCCTTGAACGGGTCGATGGGGGCTCCCCTGGGCGCCTCCGCCTCGAGTTCCTTCCGCGCCGCCGCTAGATCGTGCCGGGCGCCCCGGCTTACCTCCGGATAGTGCGGGTCGATGTCGACCAGGGCCTTCGCGATGATGGCCGACACGCAGATCCGCGCGAACCACTTGTGGTCGGCAGGGATGACATACCAGGGCGCCCACGGCGTGCTGGTATGACTGAGCATCTCGGAGAACGCCAGCTGATAGTCGTCCCAGTACTGCCGCTCCTTTATGTCGTTCGCGGAGAATTTCCAGTTCTTCTCCGGCAGGTCCAGCCGTTTCAGGAATCTGGTTCGCTGTTCCTCCTTGGACAGATTGAGGAACAGCTTGACGATACGGAAGCCGTTGTCGCTCAGATAACGTTCCCAGTCGTTGATCTCGCGGTAGCGGCGCCGCCAGACGCCCTTTCCTTTGCCCACGGCCGGCAATCGCTGGCGGTCCAGGTTCTCGGGATGAACCCGGACGACGACGACCTCTTCGTAGTGCGACCGGTTGAAGATGCCTATCTCCCCCCGGGCCGGCAGGCGCTGGGCGTACCGCCACAGGAAGTCGTGGTCCAGTTCTTCGGCGGACGGGACCTTGAAGCCGTGCACGGTCACACCTTGCGGGTTGACCCCGCTCATCACGTGGCGGATGGTCCCGTCCTTGCCCCCCGCATCCAGCGCCTGGAGCACGACAAGCAGTCCGTAGCTGTCCTGGGCCGCCAGCCGGTCCTGGTACTCCTCCAGGAGCTCGACGCCCTGCCGCAGCAGTTGCTTGCCTTCCTTCTTGTGCAGGAAGCCTGCCTTGTAACCAGGGTCGAAGTCCTTCGCCAGGGTCACCTTCGTGCCCGCGGCGACCCGCAGCGGCTTAATCAGCTCTGTGACGTGCCTGGGTCTGCGGTTGGCCATTGCTGGAGTCCTTTCCCGTGCGCTGCGCAGAGCATCCCAGTAGCAGGCGCGAAGCGCCAGCTGCCTGCGCCGCCGCGCATCGGAGCCAATTCCCGGCGGAGGCTGCTACAGGCCGACGATTGCCTCTAGCCGGCCCGACGAGACGGCGTCGACGAGGCGCCGGTAGTCCAGCTCGTTCTGGTCGGCATAGGCGAGGGCGAACTCCCCGATCGCCTGGTCGAAAGTGTCGGCGTCGCCGAGATAGCCCGAGATCATGGCTGCGCGGCAGGTGCGGGCATGCGCCCGGGACAGTGACCAGCCGCACAGCCGCGCGTAGTAGCCGAGCTGCTCGGCGTCCATTGCGGGCACGTTCATGCTGCCCTTCATGTCGCGCAGCTGGCGCACGTAGTAATCCCTGGTCGGCACGCTGTCGGCCGCGATGCCCTTGGTCCAGCCCAGGAACGGGTCGGCGGCGGCCTGGGTGAGGCGCTGGCCCCGGACGACCCGCTCGCCCTGATGCTCAAACTCGCTAGGTCCGGCGTACGGGGCGAGCACAGACTCCTGGGCCTCCTTGAGCTGCAGGAACAGCGGCTCGTCGTCGCGGTCGCCCATCAGCAGCACGATGAAGGCCTCGGTGCCGACCGATCCCACGCCCACCACCTTGCGGGCGAAGTCGCCGAAGTAATAGCGGCGCAGCACCTCCCACCGGTCGGACTGCACAGTCTCCTTGTACAGGGCGATGGCCTGGCGCAGCTCATCGAGGATGCCTGGGTTGCGGTGCAGGGGATACCGGACGATGACGGGCGGCACCACCCGGACGCGATAGTCGCCGTCGACCTGGTCACACAATTTCATCAGCGCTTTTCGGCTGGTACGGCCGCGCGCCTTCCTGATGTCCCGCTGGCGCCGCCGGACGGCCTTGCGGGGCTGGACGGCGTCAAACAGACGGGCTACTTCCTCCACGTCGATCCTCGAATACCACACGTCAAGGAAACGCATGGCCGCGAATTTCGCCATCTCGGTCCGGTAACTGTGCGCGCACTGCACGGCCGCGGTCCTCCCGGCCCCGTCCTTCAGGCCGTTGTCGCGCGCGGCGACCGCGAAGCTCGCCGCCAGCCGCTTGATGTCCCATTCGAACGGAGCGGGAAGCGTTTCGTCGAAGTCATTCACGTCGAAGACGAGCCGCCGGTCCGGCGCCGCGTACATGCCGAAGTTGAGCAGGTGCGCGTCGCCGCAGCACTGGACCCGGATATCGCTCGTCGGCGTATGAGCCAGATCCCAAGCCATCGGCGCGGCGGCCCCGCGAAAGTAGGCAAACTGCGATGCCATCATCCGCCCGTGCCTGATCGCGACCAGATCAGGGACCCGGGTCTTGGCCTGCTGCTCGAGAATGTCGACGGGATCGGGCCGCTCCGGTGGCGCTTCCCAGGCAGCGTGGCTCGAGCGGCTGGCCGCCCGCCGCCGTCCTCTGCCCCGGGTGTGCCACTCCTGCGGAGTGAGCACCTCGTGCGGCGGCGCAAGCACGCCTGGCGACATTCTGCTCATAGTCGGTCCCCCGATACGACTGCGACAGGCCACCGCGGGCAATCCCAGGCGCAGCCCCCGGCTGATAACTAATCCGGCCTGGTCAGGGACATAAGTCTACGATCAGTGGTTGGCCCCGGCGGAGCAGGGCTGCCGGCAGGCGCAGGCGGACCCGGGAGGCGGGAACTCTGACGGTCACCATCCGCCCGCCGGGAGGTACCTGTCCAGCAGGTCGTTGCGGAACTTTCCGGCCGGATCGTAGAAGCTCATCAGCCGGCGGAAATCGGTAAGCCGTGGATAGAGCCGTGCCAGGGACTCGGGACCGATGCCCCACAGCTTTCCCCAGTGCGGCCTGGCCGCGAACGGGGCCAGGTTCTCCTCGACTCCGGCCAGGGCCCGGGTGACGGCCGGCTCATCGGCGATCCAGGTGAAGTGGAACGCAACGGAGTCCCGCTGATAGCTCGGGCTGAGCCACAGGTCGTCCGCGGCGACCGTCCGGAGTTCCGCAATCTGCACGAGCGGAGCCAGCCGGGCCGCGATCCGCTCCAGGGCCAGCAGCGCCTCGACTGCCCGCTCCCGGGGCACCAGGTACTCCGACTGCAGTTCCGCGCCGGTGCCGGGCGCGAACTCCGCGCGGAAATGCGGCAGCCGCTGGTGCCACGGCCCGGCAACGCCCAGTTGCTCGGTGCAGTTCCTGGCGGCCAGGCCGGCGATGGGATGCCGAGGTCCAGCCGCGAGGGTGCCGCCCGCCCATCGCTGCTCAGGGATCCACGGAGCGCTGCCATCCGCCTCCACCTGCTGCTTCAGCCAGGCCTGGGTGAACCTCGGCCCGCGCCAGTCGGTGAACAGGCTGACGCTGTAGGCACAGGCGATGACCTCATCGAAGTGTCTGGTCACCTGGTCAAGCGGCAGGTCCTCGTAGACGTATTGCTGCACGTCGAACGCGGGCACCGTGTCCAGCGTGAGGCTCGTGACGATGCCGAGCGCGCCAAGCGCCACCACCATCCCGCCGAACTGGCCGCCCGGACTATCCCGGCGGACGGTCGCGATGTCACCGCCCGCGGTGACCATCTCGATGGCCGATACGGCGGTGGCGAGATTGCCGTTCCCGACGCCGGAGCCATGGGTCCCGGTCGCGCAGGCGCCCGCCACCGAGATGTGCGGCACCGAGCCGAGGTTGCGCAATGCCCGGCCCGCGTCCTGCAGCGGCCGGGCGATGTCGTCGTAGCAGAGCCCGCCGCTAACCCTGACCGCTGCCTTCACTGTGTCGATCTCCGCCACGCGCGGCAGGCCCGCGACCGATACCAGGTCGCCCGAGGTATCGGCGAGGCGGCTGAACGAATGACCGGTGCCCAGCGCGCGCACCTGCCTGGCCTCGGCGACGAGACGCTGGAGCTCCGGTACCGAGCGCGGCCGGTGGCAGCGCTCGGCGGCGAACACGACGTTGCCGGCCCAGTTCGTCCGCCTGCCGGTCATCGGAGCCCGGCCGCCATTTGCGACGCGCCCGCGGCGAGCGTGGCGGCCAGTTCGGTGAGCACCTGCTCCGCATTGCGGCTTGGCGCGGAGTGACCCTGGCCGTGCCAGCTTGTCAGCTCCGCACCCGGGATCGTGCTGGCCACCCGCTCGACAGCGGAGCGGGGAGCGTTCGCGTCGTCAGCGAGTGACTCCGCCATGATCTGCTGGACTTGGGGCCGCGAAAACCATTCGCGATCCTGCTCTGGCGCGTCGGGGAGCTGCGCGAGCAGGCCGCTGAGCGGACCGGCACGCACGCGCGGACCCGGTCGCCTGGCAGGGTCGCCCCACTGCTCGAATGCATACGTGCGGCCGTCAGTGAGCGTAATCGTTGCCAATTCCGTCCTTCCTGTCCGCGGGCCGGAGCCGGCGAGCTGAAGATTCTCGCAGCACCTGCCCCGGCCCGCTCATCGTCTGCATTGCCGATCCGTGCGCGCTGTCCGGGCCCTGGGCGCTGCGCGGATCGTGCGCGCTGGCTGCGTCGTGCGCGCTGTCTGCGCGCCCGGAGTGGCCGGAATGCTCAGCCGGGCTGCCGCCCATCATCTTGAGCATCGGACCGCCGCCTGATGCGAAGAATCGCGCCAGCAGCGCGGCAGCCAGCAGCAAGAAGACAATGTTGAGGATGGTGGTGTAGTTCCACCGGATGCCTTCCTCGGCGATCCTGGCGCTGCGGTGGGCCGGGATCAGGCCCAGCCCGCCGAACAGGAACTCGACGATGTACCCGGCGATGACCATGGTCGCGTAGAAGATCCCGAGCAGGACCAGCATCATCTTGGTGCCGTAGTACTTCCGGTAGATGATCAGGATCGGGATGATGATCAGATCCGCGAAGATGAACGCGATCACGCCCCCGAAGCTGATTCCCCCGTTCCAGAGCACTGCCGCCAGCGGCACGTTGCCGATCGAGCAGACGAAGCTGAGCAGCGAGATGACCGGGCCGATGACCGGTCCCCACAGCTCCGCGGCCAGCGGATGGCCGGCCAGGAACAGGTGCTGCCAGAACGTCGCAGGTACCCACGCGGCGACCGCGCCGGCGATCAGCAGTCCGATGACGACGTCGCGGATGACGGCCGCCCACTCCATGACGAAGATGTGGCTGACCGCGGTGTAGCCGTCCCCGCTGATCAGGCGGGACCAGAACCCGCCGCCGGACTTGATGCTCATGTCCATGGCGGCGTGGCCTTCCATGGAGCCTGCCCGGCCGTGCTCGGCCTGCCGCCGGGCGCCTTCGATCAGGCGTGCGCGGACAAAGAGCCGGAACGCCACCGCCATCGCCACGATCATGATCGGGCCGCCGACGAACTCCGCCAGGGTGAACTGCCAGGAGATCAGCAGGGCCAGGATGATGCCGAGCTCGATCACCAGGTTGGTGCTGGCGATCTCGAACGCCATCGCGGCGGTGAAGCTGGCCCCCTTGCGGAACAGTGATCGTGCCAGGGCCACCGCGGCGTACGAGCACGATGACGAGGCGGCCCCGAGGCCGGTCGCGGCCGCCAGGTTGGCCGGCGAGTCGCCGCCGAGCAGCCTGATGACCGTCTCCCGGCGGACCACCGCCTGGACGATCGCCGACAGGGTGAAACCGAGAATCAGCGACCAGGTGATCTGCCAGGTCATCGATCCGGCAGTGCCCAGAGCGTGGCCTAGCGCGTTAAGGACGGACATCATCGGCCTCCGGCACCGCGATGGTCAGCAGCTGGCGCAGGCAATGCTCGAGGAGCGGATGGGGAAATCCGTCGCTCAGCCGGTAGAAGACCATCCGGCCGGCCTTGCGGTAGCTGACCAGGCCGGCGAGGCGCAGCATCTTCAGGGCGTAGGTCACCTGGTCCTGCGTGACATCAAGGACGAGCGCCAGGTCGCCGACGCACAGCTCTCCGGCGCTCACCAGCGCAAACAGAACCCGGGACCGCACCGGGTCGGCCAGCATCCCGAGCAGGCCCGCGAGCTGGCCTGCCTCGGTCACCGATAGCAGGCCGGCTCGCGCGGCAGCGACTTGCTGCGCGTCGACAGGATGTTCGTGGCTCGGCAACGGCACTTCCTCTTTCGCGGCTCAGTTCAGCGCAAGCGCACTGTTCACTGCGAGTGCTTACACCCGTACATCCGTATGGCCACACGGATATATAAGTATGCCACGAGGGCGCCGGAACGTCCAGGAGACGCGGAAAGGACGATAGAAAAGGACCAGGAACACGCAGCCGCCCAGCTTCCTGCGGCGGCCCTCGTTTTTTTCCGTACGCGCCCCGGCCGCCGGCAGGGCTATCCTCGGACCTGCACTTACTGCGACGGGGGATGTTGCAGCGGGCATGCGCCAATCGGCCGGTGCCCTTAGGAAATCATCGTTTAGCGCCACGTGCCCCGATACTTTCGCCGGCCCGGGGCGAATTGGTAATCCGGGGGAAAGATCATGCTCAGGGGGGGTGGCGTGCGCCGGCCGCCCGCGCACGCGGGCAGGCTGACGCGATGGGAGCGGCTTGCGTTCGCCGCGGTCTTCGTGCTGATGGTCGCGTACGTACTGGCGGTGACCATCTCGGCGGCAACTTCACATGGCGGCGCTGCGCGGCCGCACGGCTCGGTCAGCAGGAGCCACGCTCCTGCGGGCCTTGGCAGGCTCAATGTCATGCCATCTGAACTGGCCCAGATCGAGCCAGCGCGTGACGGAGACCGGCGGTGAGGTAGGCATTGCTGGCGCCCAGGTACCGGCGAAGTCGCCCCGGAGCACTGGGGTCGGAGGGTGGTTGCCGTGCCATCGCAGCCTTGAGGTGCGCTCGTGCCGGTGGTCAGACTGGCTTGACGGGCCGGTAGACGGGCTGCCACATCAGGGCGCGGATGCGGTCCTCCAGGTCGTCGCCGGGCGCTACCGCCGCCACGCCGCCGCGCGCCGCTGCGGTCGCGACGGCAGCGGCTACCGCGACCGACGTCTCCCGCAGTGTCTCCACCCGGGGCAGCAACGGAGCCCCCGCAGCTGAGGTGCCGACCAGGTCAGCCACCGCATGAGCGGCGGCAGCAAGCATTGTGCCGGTCACCCGGCTGGCTCTGGCGGCGATGACGCCGAGCCCGAGGCCGGGAAAGATCAGGGCATTGTTGGCCTGGCCGATCACGAACCGGGTGCCCTCGTATTCGACGGGCTCGAACGGGCTGCCGGTGGCCACCAGGGCGCGCCCCCCAGTCCACCGGATCACATCCGCCGGGGCTGCCTCGGACAGCGACGTGGGGTTGGACATCGGCAAGACGATCGGCCGGCGGGTGTGCGCTGCCATCTCGCGGACGACGTCTTCGGTGAAGGCGCCCGCCATGGTAGACGTGCCGATCAGGATCGTGGGATGCACGCGCCTGACGACCTCCGACAGGCTGATGCCGCCACCCGGCTGATCGCGGCGCCAGTCCGCGACCTCGGCGGCATCTCGCGCGTAGCGCCGCTGCGAATCACTCAGGCCCGGGGCCCTCGTGGTGAGCAGGCCCGGCCGGTCAATCGCCCAGAACCGCGCTCTCGCCTGCTCCTGCGTGCGGCCCTCGGCCTGCATCGCGGCAGAGAGCTGATCGGCGATGCCGGTACCTGCGGTGCCCGCGCCGAAGATCACGATCCGGTGCTCCGCCAGCCGGGTGGCAGCGGCCCGTACCGCAGCCAGCACAGCGGCCAGGTTGACGGCGCCAGTGCCCTGGATGTCGTCATTGAAGGTGAGCAGCCGGTCCCGGTAGCGGTCAAGCAGCCGCCTGGCGTTGCTCACCCCGATGTCCTCCCAGTGCAGCAGCGCGGCGGGGAAGAGCTTCCCGACCACGTCGACGAAGGAGTCGACAAAGCGGTCGTAGGCGTCGGCCGGCACCCGAGGGTGGCGGTTGCCGATATACAGCGGATCGTCGAGCAGGCTCTGCCGGTCGGTGCCGACGTCAAGCATGACCGGAAGGGCGCGGTCCGGGTTAATCCCGCCCGCCGCGGTGTAGACGGCGAGCTTCCCCACCGCGATGTGGATCCCGCCGACTCCCCAGTCCCCGATGCCCAGGACGGCTCCGGCATCGGTCGCGATGATCAGGTCCACCTCGCCGGCCTCCAGGCCAGAAGCACGCAGCGAGGTCTCGATCAGCTCAGGGTGATCGACGGACAGGTAAACGCCGCGCGGGCGCCGGTACTCGTGGCTGTAGTGCTCGATCGCCTGGCCGACCGTCGGCGTGTAAACGATAGGCAGCATCTCGTTCAGGTGGCTGGTCAGCAGCCGGTAGAAGAGAACCTCATTGCGGTCGTGCACGTCGGTGAGATAGACGTTCCTGGCCAGGTCGGTCGTTTGCTGGAGGTACTGGGCGTAGACGCGGGCGACCTGCTGGTCCAAGGTGACGTGCCCCGACGGGATCAGCCCGGTGACGCCAAGCTCGCGCCGCTCGTCGTCATTGAATGCAGTCCCTTTGTTGATCCTGGGGTCGGAGAGCACCTGGCGGCCGCGCAATGTCGTGCGCCAGAAGCCGGCGGCGTCCAGCCATACAGTCCGCATGCAGGTCCCTTCGGCTCGGGGTCGCCTTCCCATGATCTCGTCCCGATCCGAACCGCGGCCACGCACCCTGGCCGCAGCGCAGCGGGTACCTAGTCGCCGCGCGGGCCCGAGAGCAACGGCGCCGGTGTCACGCTCGGCTGGGCAGGCCTGCGCTGCCGTGGGTTCCACGCCGCTGTCGCGCAGAGCAGCACCACCGCGGCGACGGCGGCGAGGCGGACGTCCGGAGCGAGCGAACTGCCCATATGGCTGACGGTCCAGCGCAGCCAGGAGGAGTTGAGCGGATGCGTGGCGGCGCCGGTGACCAGATCGAGCGTGGCTGGCACTGAGCGGACCAGGACCAGCCAGTCGATGCGGGTCGAAGGGAAGATCGCCAGCAGGACGAACAGCATGACGTCGTACCAGGCTCGCTGCAGCGGCCACATGAAGAGCCAGGCCATCGCGGCGATCAGGGCCGGCCTGATGGCAGGCAGCCCGGGCGGCCCCGGGGGCAGCCGCCAGGCCAGCAGGGCGGCCAGCGCCAGACAGGAGAGCGTTGCGAAGATCGTGAGCCCGCGTGGCTCGGTGCCATAGCCGAACGGCGGATAGAACAAGCGCCAGAAGCTGTCGAAGGTAACCAGATTGCTGCTGCGGGCGGTGAGGTCATGCAGAGCGGCGGGCCCGGCGGCGAGATAGCCGGGCACCAGGACGAGAGCGCCCCCGGCAGCACCGGCCAGCAGGGCTTTCGCGGAGCGCCGCAAAGCCCAGGCAAGGCCGAAGGCGAGCACGGCGAACGGGCTCTTGATCGCGACCGCCGCGCCGACTAGGATTCCGGCTGCCAGGGCCCGGCCTGGGCTGATCACCATGTGCTGCCGTCCGGCGGCTGGCCGGGCAATGATGAGGCCAAGGACGCCCAGCCCGGCCCCCAGGGCGTCAATGTGCCCGCCGCCAAGCACGGCCCACAGCATCAGCGGGTTGACCGACCACAGCAGGTGGGCGCGGGCGCGCGCCGCCGGGTCAGTGCGCAGCAGCCGGTCAAGCATGACTGCGATGCCGGCGAACGCGAGGGCGAACAGCAGCTTCAGCCAGAAGATGATGCGGCCGACTGATGTGCCGCCTAGCTCTGCGGCGCCCCACTGCGCCGCGGTCGCGAGCGGCCCGTAGAGCGATGGGTCGGTCTGCCAGTTGCGCGTCCCCTGCAGCCCTACCGGATCGCCACTGGCACGAAGCTGGAGGGGCGTCATGACATACGGGTTGTGGCCGATCTCAGCGATCCTGCCGTATGTCGCGTAACTGATACTGTCGGTCGATCCGGCCGGCGGCAGCACAGTCAGCACCGCGACCGCGATGGCGGTGCCCGCGAGCATGGCCCGGATGCTCGGCCTTGCGCCGCGCCGGACGGCGAGCAGGCCGCACGCGACCCCGGCGGCGCCGAGGATCACTGCGGCATAGATGGAAGTGGTGACCAGCAGGCCGGATGGGTGCAGCGCGAACCACCACGGGGGCATCGGCCAGGTACGGCGGATCGATACGACAGCGGCGCTGGGCCCGGAAGCGGCCACGGCAGCAATCAGCAGGACAGAGATGGTGATCGCAGCTGCCGCCGTCCAGCCCAGCAGCCGGGTCGGCCGCGGCGCGGCCGCGGCCGCGGCGGGTGGCCCGGGCTGCGGCGCGGCGGGTACGCCAGCGATCGTCGTGCTCACGACAGCCGTTCCACTCTGCCCCGATTCCCCTCTCCGGCCGTCCGGGCGCCGGCCCGGGCCATGACGAGCAGCTTCTCCCCGGGTTCAGTTATCTATACCAATTGACCTGGACAGACGTCGGCATGAGCAGTCATTCTATTGTTCTACTGCCGGAATCACGCGATACTGACTGGCCGATGTCCATTGCGAGTCACCGGCCGGTGGCCGTGGCGGCCTGCCACCTCCGGCAGGTCAGGGCGGGTCCGTTGTGCGGCGCAGATTACCTTACTCACAGTAGGCGGCACTGCTCGCGGCAGCCACAGATGGCCATCGGCGGACCTGCCCCGGACCTCGAGATGACCAGCTCTGGCCAGTCCGCACCCGGCTAACCGCAGGTCGCTGGACTGGCAGAAAGTTCCGGTCAGCTGCTATTCATGGTGACTTGACCCGGATGCGTGCTTAGCGGCAACTCCCGCCGGCTAGCCAGTATGTGGCGTTAGTCACAGTCGGCGCCGCCGTTGCTCCAGATCGCCCGGACGGCGTCGATGGTGTCCGCCTCGGCAGGATCCTTGTCCGGCCGGAACCGCACGACGCGGGCGAATCGCAGGGCCAGGCCGCCCGGGTAACGCCGGCTCGCCTGGACGCCGTCGAATGCGATTTCCAGGACGAGTTCCGGGCGGACCCGCACGGTCCCGTACTGCGCTGCGCGGCCGGCCCCGGCCAGCAGCGGGCGCGGCGGGTCGGCAAGTTCGAGCAGCCGGGCGGTCTGCCACGCCAGCATCTCATCGGTCAGGCCCTTGAAGGTCTTGCCGAGCATGACCAGGTCGCCGGTCGCCGGCTCGCGGGCACCCAGGTGCAGGTTGGACAGCAGGCCGCGGCGCCTGCCGTGGCCCCACTCCGCCGCGAGGACGACCAGATCGAGCGTGTGCCGTGGCTTTACCTTGATCCACTCGCTGCCCCGGCGGCCGGCCCCGTACGGCGCGTCCAGCGACTTCACCACTACGCCCTCATGCCCGCGGCTCACCGCGTCGCGGAAGAAAGCCAGCGCCGCATCCGGGTCCGAGGTCACAGTGCGCGGGATCAGCAAGTCCGCCGGAGCCACCAGCGCCAGCCGGCGGTGGCGCTCGCTGCCCGGAGCGTCGATCAGGTCGGTGCCATCGAGGTGCAAGAGATCAAACAGGAACGGCGTGAGCGGCGTCTCGGCGCGCTGCCGGCCGACATCAGTCTGGCTCGCCGCCCGCGCCGAGGTGACCTGGAACGGGCGGGGCCGTCCGTCCGGGTAGAGCGCCACCGCCTCGCCGTCGAGGACCACCGCAGTGGCGTCCAGCGAGCCGACCGCCTCGGCGATCTCCGGCACCCGGCCGGTGATGTCCTCAAGCGTCCTGGTGAACACGGTCACCTCGCCGGCGGTCTTGTGCACCTGGATCCGGATGCCGTCGATCTTCCACTCGACGGCGGCGGGTGACACCCGGTCCAGGGCAGCGGCAATGCTCGGCGCCGAAGCGGCGAGCATTGGCCGGACCGGATGGCCAGCCATCAGCCCGAAGCCACGCAATGCAGCTCGTGCCCGCTCGGGATCGCCCGGCTGATCCTGGCTGCCCCCCGGGCCCGCGGCCTGCGGTCCGGCGAGGCGGCTCGCGTCGCCGGCTCCCTGGTCATGCGGGGGAGCTGCGGGGCCAGTGCAGCTCAGTGCCGCCACTGCCACGCCAGCAAGCGAGCCGCCGAGCTGATGCGCGCGGCGGACCTCGTCAGCAGGCACCTCGGCCGCCCGCGCGATGGCCTCGGTCATCACGCCTTCCAGCGCGCCCTGCCGGAGATCGCCGCTCAGCAGGCGCATCAGGAAATCGCGTTCGGCGCTGGTTGCGCGCCTGAACAGAGCGCCCAGCAGCCTGCGTCGTTCGGCCTGCGACCCGGAACCAGTGACCGCACCGATGGCCTCGAATACGGCGTCGGTGTCGGTCAGTGTCAGCGCGGGCTCAACCAGATCCGGTGCGTCAGCGCCGGGGCCGCGGTCCGCGCGGATCAGGTCGGAGAGGGCCGCGTAGCCGACGCCGATCTGCCGCTGGCGCAGCTCACCGGAGAGAAAGGCGACCGCGATGGCGACCTCGCTGATTGGCGCGCGCCGCAAGACGGCCGCGATCTCGGCGATCTTCACGCGCCGGCCAGGCGCGCCGGACACGGCAGCTGATGCCTCGGCGAGCTCGTTGAGCAGCACAGGGAAATTGTGCCCGAAGGATCGCGAGCGCGGCGCGGCGCGGGCCGGGCAGGAGCAGCAGCGTCCAGAGGCCCCGCTAGGTCCCAGGCCGGCCCAAGGTCAGGCCGGCCCAAGGTCAGGCCGGCCCAAGGTCAGGCCGGCCCCGCAGCAATGACAGGGCCGGCCTGCGGGCAGTCACGGCATCCGGTGCTGTCCGTTGACCTCTGCCTCAGCTGCGGCCTGGTCGCCGTCAGGCGTCTCCGGCATGGTGGCCGTCGCGCCGGGCCCGGCGCTGTCCGGGACCGGGCTCACCGGGCCGAAGTCCGGCGAGTACGTGCGACGGCGCGCCGCTATCGCCGCGACGGCGCTGCCGACAGCGGCGAGCACGGCAATCGTGGCGACCCGCCGCGGCCAGCGGCGCCCTTTGGGCGCTGATTTCTCCAGCCGCCGGGCGGTGGCGACCATTACGTCGGAGACCTTCGGCGCCACGCTGTCGCGCACTGCGATACCGGTGCGCTCGACATGCGGCGCCGCCCAGATGCGGGCGGCGTCGACGCGCGGCAGCGCCCATGCCACGAGTGAGTCAGCCCGGTACTTGGCTGCGCGGCCAGCATTCTTCGCCAGCGGGCTCGCGTTTTTCGCAATCGGAACTAGGCGCGCCCGCACGCTGATGGTCTCCACGACGTCCGGGCGCTTCCTGGTGAGTACAGACACATAACCTCCCCGTCGATTCCTGTTTCGCCTCACACACTTCCCCCACCGCGGACCGTCAACCGTAACCGGCCGGATTCGCCGCAATCGGCGGGAGGTGGGAGACTGCTGCTGCCGCGGCCACCCAGGCGCCGTGTGCTGGCCGGCTGGCCGGCTGGCCGCCCGGCCGTGCGAGGATTCCTGTCATGACGAACACGCTCACCGCAAAGCTGCGGACAAACCGGGGGACGATCACCGTCCGGCTCTTCCCTGACCACGCGCCTAAGACCGTGCGGAACTTCGTTGACCTGGCGGAGGGGACGCGGGAGTGGACGGATCCGCGGACCAGGCAGCCGACCCAAGGCAAGCTGTATGACGGCACGATCTTCCACCGGGTGATCCCCGACTTCATGATCCAGGGCGGCGATCCGCTCGGCACCGGTACCGGCGGTCCTGGCTACAAGTTCGCCGACGAGATCCACCCTGACCTGGCCTTCGACCGGCCCTACCTGCTGGCGATGGCCAACGCGGGGCCGGGCACCAACGGATCGCAGTTCTTCATCACCAACGTGCCCACGCCCTGGCTCAACGGCAAGCACACGATCTTCGGCGAGGTCACCGAGGGCAGCGAACTGGTTGACCAGATCAGCAAGGCAGCGACGGGCCGGGGCGACCGTCCAGTCGACGACGTGGTCCTTGAGTCGGTGCAGATCGACCGTGGCGACGGCGCCGGGAATACCGCCGGATAGCGCTGTGGCCGTCCCCCCAGGCCCGCAGTCAAGCCCTGCCACCGGCATCCCGACGTGCTACCGGCATCCGGGCCGGGAAACATATGTGTCCTGCGTCCGGTGCGGTCGGCCTGCGTGCCCGGATTGCCTGCGCTCGGCGGCCGTCGGCCAGCAGTGCGTCGACTGCGTCAAGGAAGGCAGCCGCGGCACGCGGCAGCCGCATGCCGTCTTCGGCGGACGGGCGACTGCCGGCGCGGTCGTGACGTGGGCACTGGTCGGCATCAACGTCCTGCTCTGGCTCATCGAGCTGGCCCGCCCGGGCATCGCGACCGACTGGGGAATGCTCAGTCAGGCCATCACGCCGGGCGGCCACCTGCAGGGCGTGGCCCAGGGCCAGTATTACCGGCTGATCACCTCGGCCTTCCTGCCGCCGCCCGGCCTGGGCGCCTACGGCCCGCTGGACATCATCTTCAACATGTGGGCGCTGATCCTGGTGGGCCCGGCGCTTGAGCGGTTGCTCGGCCACGTGCGCTATCTCACCGTGTACCTGGTGAGCGCGCTTGGCGGCGCGGTGATGTACTACTACATCGCCCCGGTCAATGTGCTGGCGCTCGGTGCCTCGGGCGCGATCTTCGGCCTCTTCGGCGCCTGGTTCGTGGTGGCCAGGCGACTGCGCCTGGACAGCAGGCAGATCGTCTTCCTGATCGTGATCAACCTGGTGTTCGGCTTCGTGGTGCCGAATATCGCCTGGCAGGACCACCTTGGCGGCATTCTGGCTGGTGGATTGCTGACCGCGGCCTACGCGTACGCGCCGCGAAACCAGCGCGCGCTCGTGCAGGCCGGGGCCACGGTGGTGATTGTCGCGGTGCTGGTCCTGGCGGTGCTAATCCGCGATCACCAGCTTGCGGCGCCCGCCTTCGGCTGAGCAGCCGCTAGGTCAGGCTCAGTGCCACTTCGTTGCGAGCGTCACGGCGGCGATGATGAAGGCGAACCCGATGACCAGGTTCCAGTCGCCTATCGGCTGCTGCACGGGCGTCGTGCCCTCGGTGACATAGAACAAGGCGATCCACGCAAGCCCGAGCAGGAGGCAGCCCACCATGGTCGGAGCCAGCCAGCGGGGGCTGACCTTCGCCTTCGTTGACTTCGGCGGCGGGGTGTAGACCGCCTTGCTTCGGACTCGGGACTTGGGCACGGTTGTTCTCCTGGTAGGTCTCACAACTGCCGCGGCCGACGGGCTGCCTGCATGGCAAGGCGGATGCGCGCCGGGCAGCACGAGGGCTTTCTTTCCTGGTAAGCGTAGTTGCTCTGGCCAGGATGTGCGCAACGCGCGGAGTTTCCTTGATCCGGCAAGGAAAGGGGCGCTGGAACCCCCGGATCTTACCGGATCAAGCGCACCGGCACGGCTCATGGCGGGCGGGGCCGCGTGGACCGGGACGCGGCTCAGCCGGTCGGGGGTGGAGTAGGTGAACTGGATGCCGTCGGGGTCGGGGACGCGGTCGGGGTCGGGGACGCGGTCGGGATCGGGGACGCGGCGACGTAGATGGTCACGGCCGACCCTGACGGCTTGTTCCCGCCGCTCGGGTTCTGCGAGAAGACGATGCCCGGCGTGGATCCGGCCGGCCCGGCGACCGTGTGCGTCACCACGTTGAACCCGGCCTGCGACAGGATCTGCTGCGCGGTTGCGGCCGGATCGCCGATCACTGAGGGGACCGGGACGCCGCCGCCGGAGACGTAGATGGTGACGTAGCTGCCCGGCGCCGCCTGCGTGCCGCCCGGCGGGCTCTGGTTTACTACCGTATTGGCCGCCTGCGAGCTGTTGATGGACTTCTCGTTGACCTTGAAGCCGTCCTGCTGCAACGTGCTCGCCGCCGTCGAGTACGGCTGGCCGCGCACGTCCGGCACCTTCACCTTGCCGGGCCCGGTGGAGACGAACAGCTTGACGGTGCTGTTCTTCTTGACCAGTGAGCCGACCGCCGGGCTGGTGCTGATCACGTCTCCCTTGGCAATCGTCGTCGAGGCCTGCGGGACCACGGTGGAGAGCAGGTGCTGGTCCGCGATCTGTTTCTGCGCCTGCGCCTGGCTCAGGCCGACGACGGGCGGCACAGCGTAACTGCCGCCGTTGCCTGAGATGTACTGGAAGACGAAGATCAGCGCGCCCAGCAGCGCGAGCACGACAAGGATGGCCACTACCCAGGGCCAGCGCCGCCGCCGGCCGCGGCCGGGCGGCTGGTCCTGGGTGCCGTAGTCGTAGGGCGGGATCGCGCCGGTTGACCCGGCCACGGCGGTGGCCGCCCCCATCCGGCGGGTGCCCTGGTAGCTCATCGCCTGGGGCGGCGCGGCGATCGGCACGCCCGACAGCGCGCGCTGGATATCGTGGCGCATCTCGCCGGCCGACTGGTACCTGTCGCCAGGATCCTTGGCCATCGCCTTGAGCACGATTGAATCGGCCCAGCCGGGGATGTCGGGGTCCACCCGCGATGGCGGTATCGGCTGTTCGCGGACGTGCTGGTAGGCGATGGCCACCGGGGAGTCGCCGGTGAACGGGGGACGCCCGGTGAGCAGCTCGTACAGCAGGCACCCGGCCGAGTACAGGTCACTGCGCGCGTCCACCCGCTCGCCCCTGGCCTGCTCCGGCGACAGGTATTGCGCGGTCCCGATGACCTGCGCGGTCTGGGTCATCGTCGCCTGCGTGTCGCTGACCGCCCTGGCGATGCCGAAGTCCATCACCTTGACTTCGCCGTTCCTGGTCAGCATCACGTTGCCCGGCTTGATATCCCGGTGCACGATGCCGTTGCGGTGGCTGTAATCGAGGGCGCGCAGCACTCCGTCGGTGATCTCGAGCGCGCGTTCGGGCAGCAGCCGCCGGTCATCGCGCAGCAGGTCGCGGAGGGTCCGTCCGTCGACGTACTCCATCACGATGTAGGGAACCGGAGTCGGACCCATCATGTCCTCGCCGGTGTCGTAGACAGCCACGATGGACGGGTGGTTGAGCGAGGCGGCGGACTGCGCCTCGCGGCGGAACCTGGCCTGGAACGTCTGGTCCCTGGCCAGGTCGTCCCGGAGCGTCTTTACCGCGACGATGCGATCGAGACGGATGTCGCGTGCCCGGAACACCTCGGCCATGCCGCCACGGCCGACGATCCCGTCGAGCTCGTAACGGCCGCCGAGCAGCCGTGGCTGGGTCATGTCTCGCACCTGAAGTACCGCCCTGCATCTCGGTGATCCTGACCGGCCGGTGCTCCGGGAGCCGCCGTCGCTAGCCGTTCAGTGTCTGCTGCTGCCAATCCGCTTCGGGTGAGGCCCGGCTGCCGGGCGCCTGGCGCGCGGCAGGTCATCGCAGCCCCAGGTACGCCTGGATGATCTTCACCGCGATCGGCGCGGCCGCATCGGCTCCGAAGCCGCCGCCCTTAACGATGACGCCGACCGCTATCTGCGGGTTGCCGGCCGGCGCGAAGCAGGTGAACACAGCGTCGTCGAGGTTGGTGTTGTTAATGCCGTTCTGCGCCGTGCCGGTCTTGCCGGCGATCACGACCCCGGCGACGCTCGGGTTGGCGGTGGCGTACGCGGTGCCCGAGGGGTTCGAGGTCACCGCGATCATCATCTGCTTGACGTAGCCGGCCACCTGCGAGCTGACCGCATTGGACAGGACCGACGGCGTGGCGCTCTGGATCGGGGACAGGTCGGGCCCCCGGACCGTCTGCACCAGGTACGGGGTCATCAGCGTGCCGCTATTGGCGATAGTGGCCGAGATCATGGCCTCCTGCAGCGGCGTCACCTGGTCATCGAACTGGCCGATTGCCGAGAACGCTGTCAGGGCAGGGTCGGTGACCGGGGGGTAGCTGCTGGCCACGACCGGCAGCGGGATCGTCAGGTCCGGGTTGTTGAGGCCGAACTTGTTCGCGTACTCCCGCAGGGCGGGGCCGCCGACCTTCATGCCGAGCGCTCCGAACGCCGTGTTACAGGACTGCCAGAACGCCTGGATCAGCGGCGGGTGGCCGTCACCGCAGACCTCGTTGCTGTCGTTGATCAGCACGTGCGTGGTCCCGGGCAGCGCGAGGCTGGTCGGCGCTGGCACGGTGGAATTCTGGTTGGCGACCTTGCCCGTGGACAGCGCGGCGGAGCTAGTCACTATCTTGAACGATGATCCGGGCGGGAAGGTGACCTCGGTCGCCCTGTTGAGCAGCGGCTGGGCCGGATCCTTCCGGTAGGCCAGGTCGATCTTGTCGAGCTGGGTGCCGTCGAGCGTGGTGTAGGTATTGGGGTTGAACGTCGGGTACGACGCAAGCGCCAGGATCGCGCCGGTGCTCGGGTTGATCGCCACCGCGGCGCCCGGGTGCCCTCCGTCCGCCAGCAGCGCCCGGTAAGCGGCCAGTTGCGCCTTGGGGCTGATGGTGAGATTGACCGTGGCGCCCAGCTTCGGCTTCCCGGTCAGCAGGCCGATCAGGTTGGGCACCGCGAGCTTCGGATCGGTGCCCGCGAGCTCCTTGTCCTCCGCAGCCTCGATCCCGGTGGCGCCGTAGATCGAGTCGTAGCCGGTGACCGGGGCGTAGGCCGGACCGAACGGGTAATACCGCTGGTAGGTGTTGGTTCCCTTGAGCAGCCGCGACCCGGCGATCGTGACGCCGCCCGCGTCGATCGCGCCACGCTGATACTGGAACTGCTGGTCGAAGATGCGGATGTTGTCCGGCTTCGATGCGAGGCTGCTGGCCTCGAAGGCCTGCACGTAGTTCACGTTGAGCAGCAGCAGCACGAACATGGCCAGGCAGGCAAGCGACAGGCGGAATAGCGCTCGATTCATCCGGCACGCACCACCTGGGTCATGCCCTCGTCCTGGATCGGCTGCGGGGCGGGCCGCCGCGCGGTGTCGCTGATCCGCATCAGCAGCGCGATCAGCGCCCAGCTGGCGATAAGCGAAGAGCCACCCTGGGAGAGAAACGGGGTCGTGATGCCGGTCAGCGGGATCAGCTCGGTCACCCCGCCCACGATCACGAAGACCTGCAGCGCAAGCACGAAGGCCAGGCCGCCGGCCAGCAGCTTTGAGAACGGGTCGCGGACCGCGACGGCCGCCCGCAGCCCGCGCTGCACGATCAGGCCGAAGATGAGCAGCAGCGCCATCAGCCCGGTCAGCCCGAGTTCCTCGCCGAACGCGGTGACGATCAGGTCGCTTTGCGCGAGCGGGGTATGGAACGGCTGGCCGTGACCAAGGCCGGTGCCGAAGATGCCGCCGAAGGCCATCCCCTCCAGGCCCTGTACCAGCTGATAGGCGGAGCCCGTCGCGTTGGTGCCGGCGAACGGGTGCAGCCAGATCGTGAACCGTTCGCCCACATGGCTGAAGAGCTTGCTGGCCGCGTAGGAGCCGGCCACGAACAGGCCGATCCCGATCAGCAGCCATGAGGTGCGCTGGGTGGCCACATACAGCATGGCGATGAACATCCCGAAGAAGATCGCGGAGGTGCCGATGTCGGTTTCGAAGACCAGGATGAGCAGGCTGGCCGCCCAGGCGATCAGCACCGGGCCCAGGTCACGGCCGCGGGGCAGGTCGATGCCGAGCACCCTGCGGCCTGCCAGCGCGAGCACGTCCCGCTTGGCGACCAGGTAGCCCGCGAAGAACACGGCGAGCGCGAGCTTGGCGAATTCGCCTGGCTGGATGGAGAACCCGCCGATGATGATCCAGACCTTTGCGCCTTGCACCGAGCTCATGCTGGCGGGCAGCAGGGTCGGGATGGCGAGCAGCACGAGGCCGAGCGCGCCGAGAGTATACGTATAGCGCTGCAGTACCCGCGGTTCCCTGATGAAGGCGAGCACCGCGACGAAGGCAGCCACTCCGACGGCGCTGTACATCATCTGGTAGGTGGTGGCCGACGCGCTCATGGTGGAGATCACCTGGCCCGGGTTGCCGTTTCGCCCCGATTCCTGCAGCCGGTAGATCATGACGATGCCGAGGCCGTTGAGCAGGGCAGCCAGCGGCAGCAGCAGCGGGTCTGCCCAGGGCGCCAGCCACCGGACGGCCAGGTGCGCCGCGGCGACGATCGCCGTGAAGGCAACCCCGTAGCTGACGAGGCCGGGCGGGATCTTGCCGTTCAGCCCGAGCCCGACACTCGCATAGGCGAACAGCACGACGGCGATGGCGAAGGCCAGCATCAGCAGCTCGGTCCCGCGCCTGCCGCGCGGCACCGCCACTGGCGAGCGGGGCGCGGTGACAGGCCGTGCCGGCGATGGCATCGCAGTCACGCGGCCCCCTGCTGGGCGGCGCAGTAGGCAGGCACCGGCGGCTTCGCTGGATACGGCTTCGGCTTGACCGGGACCAGCTTGCCCTTCACCTTCTTCGGCTTGGCCGGCTTAGGCTTGGCCGCCGCCCACTTCTGCACGGCAATGACCGCCACCTGGCAGGAGTAGTCGTGCTGGATGTTGACGACGATCCGCTTCGCGTCGGCCAGGCTGGTCGCGGTGATCGTGCTCTTGATCTGCTGCGCGTCGGCCGCTGTCATGTGGGCGACGGGGATGCCGGTCCGCTCCGCGACGCTGGACAGGCTCAGCCCGGCGACCTGCTCGTCCACGCCGCGAAAGATTGCGACCTGCTGGCCGTCGGAGCCGACGTAGTACTGGGTCTGGGTGTAGCGCCAGGCCGCGTACCCGCCGGCGACGATCACGATGACGAGGACAGCCAGGACGGAAGTGACCAGCGGCCAGCGCCGGCGGCCCACGTCAGCCTCGGCGTCGTCGGCGAGGGGCTCCGCCATGCCGTCGGGACTACCCGCCCCGTCCGCGGCCGCCGGGCCGGCCGGCGGCTCATCGGGGCCTGGCTGGGTCAGCAGCCGGGCGCGGGCCGCCGGGCTGTCGCTGCGCTGCCGGGGACGGCCGTCACCGTTCGACGCCGCGCCCGCGATGACGGAAGCCTGGCTGGCGCTGTCCGGCTCGCCGGCGGTGTCCACGACGTCGGCGACGATGCAGGTGATGTTGTCCGGGCCGCCGCCGCGAATGGCGAGGTCGATCAGCTGATGGACGGCCTTCTCCCGGTCGCTGACGGCCACGAGGGTCTGCTGCAGGGTCTGCTCGCTGACCACATCCGACAGCCCGTCGGAGCACAGCAGGTACCGGTCTCCGGCCGTGGCCTCGCGCACTGACAGGTCGGGCTCGGCGTCGGTGCTGCTCTGCAGCGCCCGCATCACCAGGGAGCGCTGCGGGTGGGTGTGCGCCTGCTCCGGGCTGAGCCTGCCGTCGTCGACCAGCGACTGGACGAGCGTGTGATCATGAGTGATCTGGTAGAAATCGCCGTCGCGGAGCAGGTAGGCCCGGGAGTCCCCGATGTGGCACAGGCCGACCGTGGAACCCGACCAGAGCATGGCGGTCAGGGTGGTGCCCATGCCCTCCACCGACGGGTCCTGCAGGCTCATCTCGTGCAGGGTGGCGCTGGCCGCAGCGACCGCCGCGGACAGCACGTCCAGCAGGTCGCTGACCGGTATCTCCTCGTCAAGCCCGGCGAGCGCCGAAATGGCTACCGCGCTGGCGACCTCCCCCGCGGCGTGCCCCCCCATGCCATCGGCGATGGCAAGCAGATGTGGGCCCGCGTAAGCCGAGTCCTCATTCCCCTCGCGGAGGAGGCCGACGTCTGAGCGGACCGCGTAGCGGAGTGCAATTGTCATTTGCGCAGTTCCAGAACGGTCTTCCCGATACGGATCGGCACGCCGACCTGTACGGGGGTTGGCTGGGTTACCTTCTGACGGTCGAGGTAGGTGCCGTTGGTCGAGCCGAGATCCTCGACAATCCACTGACCATCCTGGGGGAACAGCCTGGCATGCCGGGTGGAAGCGTAGTCATCGTTGAGTACCAATGTGGCATCATCTGCCCGGCCCACGGTGATTTGCTGGTCCGCGAGCTCAATCTGGGTCCCCGCCAGCGGTCCAGCGGTCACCAGCAACTCGCGCGGGCCGCCCCGGCCGCGCGCAGGCCGCCCGGAGCGGCTCTTGCTGGCCGGCCTGGGCGGCGGCGCCTGCCGGGGGCGGGCCGCGGCTCGCTGCCGCCGCTGCCGCCGCTGCCGGCGCGCCTGCACCGCGGAGCCGAACAGGTCGGTGCGCACCACCCCGACGGCCGCGATGACAAAGAGCCATAGCACCGCCAGGAAGCCGAGCCTGATCAGGGTGAGGGTGAGCGCGTTCATCCGGTCATGAGTCCTTGGGTGGCGCCTGCCGTGCAGCGGGCATGGCGGGCGCGGCTTGGTTGTCGGGGCGGGACTGTCGCAGGGATCAGTAAATGCCATCCCTGCGGAAGACCAGCGTGGTGCGACCGAGCGTGACCTGTGTCCCGTCCGTCAGTGACACCCGGCGCACCGGCTGGCCGTTGACAAACGTTCCGTTGGTTGAGCCTAGATCGACGAGCACGACCTCGTCGTCCTCTACCCGGAGCTCGGCGTGATGCCGGGACACGCCGGGGTCAACCAGACGCAGGTCACAGTCGGTCCCGCGGCCGAGAATGGTCAGCGGCGCGCTGAGCTCGAAGGTGCGCTGCGTGCTGCCGTCCGCTCCGGCTTCCGGCCCGGAGACCAGAAGCCTCGGCCGGCCGCCGAAGCTGCCTGGCGGGCTGGGCAGATCGCTGGACGGCCTGCGGATCTCGCCATCTTCCACCGTGGTGCCCCGGATGACGCCTGAGCGGATCCTAAATGTGCCCGTGGTGAGGTCAGGCACCCCTTCGAAGCGCATCCGGACCGGCCCGACGAAGGAATAGCCCTGTTCCCGCGCATGGTCGCGAGCGAGGGTGGCCAGCTCGACGCCCAGGCTGTCCGCGTACACGTTGAGGCGCTCGTGGTCGGTCTCCGCGAGCTCCACGACGAAGTCGTTGGGTACCAGGGTCCTGCCGTGCGCAACGATTGCGGCACGGTCATCCATCTCGCGCTGCACCGCACTCGCGATCTCGACCGGCTCAAGCTCGGACTTGAACGCGCGCGCAAAGGCACCCTCGACCATGCCCTCTAGCCGGTGCTCGAAGCGTTGCAGAACGCCCACCAGGGGTACCTCCTTCCCCTACTCGCCTCCGATAGTATCGGCGGCGCGCCACAGCTGGAGTACGTGCTAAGGTGACTCCTTGCCCAGGGCGGGTGGCGGAACGGCAGACGCGCACGGTTCAGGTCCGTGTGTCCGAAAGGACGTGAGGGTTCAAATCCCTCCTCGCCCACGGTGCAGGCCGCCGCGGCGCAAGCCCCGGCAGGCAGTCCAGGGAGCGCGCCCCCGGCCCGCCACAAGGCAGAATCAGGTTCGTGCCAGAACTTCCCGAGGTGGAGGCCCTCGCCGCCGACCTGCGTGAGCGGGCGACCGGCCGGGAGATCGACCGCGCCGGCGTCGCTGAGATCTCGGTGCTCAAGACCTACGATCCGGCGCTGACCGCGCTGCGCGGCCGCGTCATCACCAGGACCGAGCGGCATGGCAAGTTCCTGGACCTGGTGACCGAGCCGGGCCCGGGGCAAGACGATGCCGGCTGGCCGTTGCTCCGCCTGATCGTGCACCTGGCCCGGGCCGGCTGGCTGCGCTGGCGGGACAATATGCCCGAGGCCCCGCCCCGCCCTGGCAAGGGCCCGCTGGCCTTCCGGCTGCGGTTCGCCGACGGCGCTGGCATCGACCTGACCGAGGCCGGCACCCGCAAGCGGCTGGCGGTGTACCTGGTCGCCGATCCCGGGGCGGTTCCCGGGATCGCGGCGCTAGGGCCCGATCCGCTGGATCCCGCCTTTACCCCCGCGATCCTGGCCGGGCTTCTTGCCGGGCGCCGCACGCAGATCAAGGGCGTCCTGCGCGACCAGAAGATCATCGCCGGAATCGGCAACGCCTATTCCGACGAGGTCCTGCACGCGGCCCGGATGTCGCCGTTCCGGCTGGCCTCGAGCCTGACGCCGGAGGACGTGCTGGATCTGCACGCCGTGATCGTCGGCACCTTGCAGGAAGCGATCGCGCGGTCGGCTGGCTTGTCGGCAGGCGACCTGAAAGCGGAGAAAAAGGCCGGCCTGCGGGTGCACGGCAGGACCGGCCAGCCCTGTCCCGTCTGCGGTGACATCGTCCGTGAGGTGTCCTTCGCCGACTCGGCGCTGCAGTACTGCCCCGCCTGCCAGACCGGCGGCAAGCCGCTCGCTGACCGGCGGATGTCCCGGCTGCTCCGGTGAGCTGTCCGGATCAGTTGAAGATCTGCCCGATCTCGGCCCACCGCGACATCCAGCACCCGCCCTCGTCCATGGTGACGGATACCGGCTTGCCAAACCAGGTGCCGGTCACCGTCGCCACCTTGGTGCCCGCCAGGATCATCGGGCACATGATGCCCTTGGGCAGTGGCCCGAACGGTTCCTTAACGCGCAGCAGCACCCGGCAGGCCCGGCCCGGGTCAGGGTCCGTGCCGCCGGCCGGCTCGCAGCGCAGGCTCCAGTGCGACATCGGGGTGCCAGGACCGTGATCCACCGTGATTTCGAGTGTGACCTTGGCGGGCTGCGGGCTCGCGCTCGGGCTGCCGGACGTGGGCGAGGCGCCCGAGCCGCCTGAGGCGGCCGCGCTGCCGGGAGCCGCCGTGCTGCCGCACGCCGTGACCATGAGCACGCACGCCGCCGCAGTCAGGAGATACCAGGTGCCTGCCCGTGCCCTACGGATCTGTAGTCTCATGCTCATTGGACGTGACCGCTCCAGGATCGGTTCCGTATCCAGCCGGTCCGCACCGGGCTGCCGGATGCGAAGCTGGCTTGATGACAAGCCTGGCACGGGACCTGGCCGAGATCACTGGCGACGCGCATGTCCGCATCGATCCGGACCTGATGGCCGGCTATCTCACCGACTGGACGCGCCGCTACCACGGTCCCGCGGCCTGCGTGGTGCTGCCGGGCTCGGCCGCCGAGGTGGCCGCCGTGGTGCGCTACTGCGCGGCCCAGGGCATCCCGCTGGTCCCGCAGGGCGGCAACACCGGCCTGGTCGGCGGGTCGGTCCCGCCGCCCGCGGGCGCGCGCTCCGCAGCGCACGCTGCGCCCGGAAGGCCTGATGAGCCGGGTGGGCCCGGCTCGCTGCCCGATGACCTGCCTGTGGTGCTGTCGACCCGGCGGCTGGCCGCGCTTGACCCGGTGGACACCGTTGCCGGGCAGGTCACCGCAGGGGCCGGGGTCACGATCGCGAGGTTGCGGGCCCATGCAGCGCAGGCTGGCTTCGACTACGGAGTCGACCTCGCCGCACGGGACTCAGCCACGGTCGGCGGCACGATCGCCACTAATGCCGGCGGTATCCACGTGATCAGGTACGGCAAGACGCGCGCCCAGCTGATCGGCCTGACGGCGGTGCTGCCCGACGGCTCCGGAGTCGGTGACCTGTCCGGGCTGGCCGCGGGGACTGCGGGCTACGACCTGCCGCAGCTGATCGCCGGCAGCGAGGGGACGCTCGCGGTCATCACGGCAGCGCGGCTGCGGCTGTGGCCGGCCGGGCCGCCTGGTGCGGTCGTGCTGGCCGGCCTCGGCGGTATCGCCGAGGCCGCCCAGCTGCATGCGCAGATCCGGGCGCATGCTCCCGGCTTGCTCGCCGCCGAGTACTTCGAGGGCGCCGGACTGGAACTGGTCCGCGGTCTGGCCGGCTTGCCGTTGCCGCTGAGCCGCGCTTACCCGGCCTACCTCCTGGCGGAGCTTCCCGGCGCTGCCGAGGACGCAGGCCGGCTGGCCGATGCGGGGCTGCCCGCGGATACGGCGGTGGCGCTGGACCCGCGCGGCCGGGCCGCGCTGTGGGCCTACCGGGAGCGGCTCACCGAGGCGATCAGCGCGATCGGCGTTCCGCACAAGATCGATGTGGCGGTGCCGCAGGGCAGGCTCGCGGCCTTCCGGGCCGCGCTCGACGATGTGGCGCGGGACGCGTCAGGCGGCGCTGACTGCAAGGTGGTTGTCTTCGGCCACGTCGGGGTGGGCAACCTGCACGTGAACGTGATCGGGCCCGATCCGGCCGGCAACGCCGTGGACGTGGCGGTGGCAAGGCTCGCCGCGGCCAATGATGGCTCGGCTGCGGCAGAGCACGGAATCGGCCGGGCCAAGGTCGGCTGGCTGGACTGGAGCCGCCCGGCCGGCGAGATCGCGGCGATGCGTGCTATCAAGTCGGCGCTTGACCCGGCCGGCCTGTTCAACCCGGGGGTGCTGTTCCCCCCGGTTCCGGCGGCAGCGCGGCCGATGGGCAGTGGAATGGGTGGCTGCGGCTGACGGGCCTTGGGTTTTCGCTGACGTGAGATTGCATCCCGGTAGACCATGGGGGCGTGGGGCTAGAACTGGCGGCGTCGGCGGGGCAGGACCGGATCGACGCGACCGCGCGCGCGATCATCGAATGCGCGGCCGACGCGATCATGGCGAGCGGCGCGGACCGGAAGGTCCTGGCCTGGAACCCGTCGGCGGAGCGGATGTTCGGCTGGTCCGCAGCCGAAGTCGCCGGCACGGAGCCGCCGATGGTCCCCGAGGAACTGAAAGCGGAGTACAACGCGGTCCTTGAGCGGGTCCGCGGCGGCGGCCGGATCTCGTTCGCCACGCGCCGGCTCTGCAAGGACGGCAGCCTGCTCGACCTGCGCATCGACATCAGTGCCCTGGTCAGCCCCGCGGGCGAGACGATCGGCTGGGTGAGCGTCTGCCATCAGACCGGCGATGATGAGGCGGTCAGGCACTACATGGCCGAGCGGGCCCGGGTGGTCCGGCGGCTCGGCGACGTGGTCGCCGACATGAACGCCCAGCTTCACCTGGAGGCCGTCCTCGACCGGATCGCGGCCAGCCTGCGCGAGCTGACCCGGGCCGACGCGGGCGGCTTCGTGCTGATCGAGGGCGACAGGCTGCGGCTGGTCAGCATGGACGGGCTGCCCGCTGGCCTGCGCGGGCGCACGGCGGACCTGGCGGCCAGCATGGTCGGCCAGCTGATGGGCTCAGGCAAGACGGTGATGATGGCCACCGGCGAGTCAGGCCGGTTCGATGACCTGATCTGGTCCGCACTGCCCGGGCTGCACACGATCACGCTCAGCCTGTCGCACGTAGCCGGCCGCCCGTACGGCGCGCTGTACGCCCTTTACAGCCGGCGCAAGGTCGGCCATGTCGAGCTAGAACTCCTCGAGTTGCTGGCCGGTCATGCCAGCGTGGCCCTCTCCAACGTGACCGCGTTCGAGGAGGTCGTGAAGCAGCGTGCGCACGAGCGAGCGGTCATCGACGCCAGCGCTGATGGCATCGCGGTACTCGACTGCGACGGCCTGGTGCGGCAGTGGAACCCGGCCGCGCATCGGCTGACCGGCGTGACCTTCGAGGAGGCGATCGGCAAGCCGCCGCCGTTCCCGCTGCCGGAGCCCGGCGCCAAGCTGACCCACAAGCTGGCCAACGGCCGCTGGCTTGACCTGCTCTGCACAGGGCTCACCGGCCGTGATGAGCAGGTGCTCGACTTCAGGGACGTGACGGCCGCCAAGGAGCTTGAGGAGGCCAAGGACCTGTTCCTGGCCACCACAAGTCACGAGCTGCGGACGCCGATCACCGTCGTGCAGGGTTTCGCGAGCACGCTGGCCAACCGGTGGGACAAGCTTTCCGATGCCGACCGCCGCAGCGCGGTGCAGACGATCGCCGAGCGGGCCGGCTCGCTGGCCAAGCTGGTCGAGCAGCTCCTGCTCGGCTCGCGGGCCGGTGCGGACCAGCTGGCTGTGAGCAACGGCCTGTTCGACCTGGGCGGACCGCTGCGAACCGCGGTGACAGCGTTCCGCCCGCTGTCGGCCCGGCATCCGGTGGCCGCCGACATCCCTGACGACCTGCCGCCCGCCTACGGTGACCCGATGGCCACCGACATCATCGTCGGCCAGCTGATCGAGAACGCCTTCAAGTACTCACCGGATGGCGGGACCGTCACTGTGCGGGCCCGCCCGAACGGGAACTGGATCGAGATCGAGGTCGCCGACAACGGCATCGGCATTGCGGCCGCTGACCGGGAGCGGATCTTCGAGCGATTCGTGCAGGGCGAGACCGGTGACCGCCGCCGGTTCGGCGGGATCGGGCTTGGCCTCTACATCGTGCGCCAGCTCGCCCGCGCGCAGGACGCCGAAGTGTCCGCCCGCGCGCGGCCTGGCGGGGGCACCGTCATGCGGCTGCGGTTGCGTAGCGCTGCGCCGCCGGCGATCACGCCCGGGGTCACCCGCGCGGTTCCGGCCCCTGCCTGTCCGGCTCCTCCCCAGCCAGGACCGCCGGCGCCGCCGAACCCGGCCGCGCCGGTCCCGGTCCCGGTCCCGGGGAGCCCGGCCGCCATCAATCCGCCGGGCCGCACGACGGGCTGACGGCCGTTGCCGTTTTGGTGATAGTGGCATCACCTAATCGTTATAGTTGCTAGGCCAATGAGAATCCAGATTGGTGCCCGGGGGCCGATCCAGGCGAACCGCGCCTGAATGCGGGCAGCAATTCTTTTACTGCTATTAACGGCCATCGGGGCGGACTGCCGGGAATCTGCTGCCGGACTGTCCTGGAGCTCGCCGTTGACCTTGCGGAGGATGCATGCGCGTGGCCAGGCGGTCGCTACGGCGGCCGGTGCTCGTGGCGTTCACGCGGCGGGCCGTCGCGACCGCCGGGCTCGCGGGGCTGGCGGTGACCGGCGTGACGGCGGTGCCCGCCATCCTCCCGGCGGCCGCCGCGCCAGGTCCGTCAGGCTCGGCCGGCCCGTCGGGGCCGCCCGGCTCCGCCCGGTCAGGGCAGCAGGTGCCCGCAGGTGCCCAGTTCGTTAATTCCCCGCGCGGCGTACCGGCCTCTGGCGGAGCCACGCAGGTGTGCCCTACCCCCGCCCGGCCAGGCCAGATGGCGTGCATGGCACTGGTGCCCAGCCATCCGGCCAGCGAGGCTGGTGGCGCCGCGCCCGATGCCGGGCCGCCGTCAGGCGCTTACGCCCCCGCAGACCTGCTCAGCGCTTACGACCTCGCTGCTGCCGCCGCCTCGGTCCCCGATGGGGCGGCCGGCGCCAGGACGGTGGCCGTAGTGGACGCCTTCAACGATCCCCGCGCGGCCCACGACCTGGCCCGCTACCGCGCCCGATACGGGCTGCCGAGGTGTGCCACGCGCGGTTCCAGCCCCTGCCTGCGGATCGTTAATGCCTCCGGCGGGTCGCGGCTTCCCGGGATTGACCAGTCGGGTGACTGGGAATTCGAGGAGTCTGTCGACGTTGATATGGTCTCGGCTATTTGCCCGCGCTGCCATATCCTGCTTGTGGAGGCCAACTCTGACTCAATAACTGACCTCGTCGCGGCCGAAGGCTACGCAAGCGGCCACGCGGGTGCCGTTTCCAATAGCTGGGGCAGCGGCGCCGAATTCACCGGTGAGAACGCCTTCGATTCGCGTTTCGACCGGCCTGGCGTGGCCATCGTCGCGGCCGCAGGCGATTCAGGTTACGGTACTCAGTACCCGGCAGCGTCCCAGTTCGTCACCGCGGCCGGCGGTACCACGCTGATCGGAGCGACTGCCACCAGCCGCGGCACCCAGACCGCGTGGAGCGGCACTGGCTCAGGCTGCTCGTCCCTTGAGCCCGAGCCCGCCTGGCAGTCGGGAATCGTACCGGGCGGCTGCCAGAACCGGACGGAGACAGACGTCTCGGCCGTCGCCGATCCCGGCACCCCCGTGGCCATTTACGACACGGCCGCCGCCACCGTCCCAGGCATCTCGTCGGGCTGGAATGAGGCGGGCGGCACCAGCGTGGCCACCCCCATCGTTGCCGCCGCCTACGCGCTGGCCGGAAAGCCCGCGGCGGGCACGTACCCCGCCTCCTATCCATACCTGAACCGCGCCGGCTTCACGGATGTGACGTCAGGCTCCAACGGGAACTGCGAGGCTGGCCGGCGCTATCTATGCCGCGCCGGGCCCGGCTATGACGGCCCGACCGGGCTCGGTACCCCCGACGGCACTGGCGGCTTCGCGGCGCCGTCCAGTGCGGTGACCGTTACCGACCCCGGCACCCAGGACATGGCCAGGGGCAGCCGGGTAGGGCTGCGGATCGCTGCGGTGACCACCAGCGGGACCGGGCTTGCCTTCGCATCGACAGGACTGCCCGCGGGCTTGCGCCTTGGCCGTTCGGACGGCCGGATCTCCGGGCGGCCTGCGGCAGCCGGAACCTTCACCGTGACCGTGACAGCGACCGGCTCGGGCACCGGATCGGGATCGGTGACATTCACGATCGTCGTCGTACCGAAGATCGCCGATCAGCACCCGGGTACCGGCCCGGTAAGGCTCGCGGCGGGCGGCGAGTGCCTCGCGGTCGCTGGCGGCCGGGCCCGCGCCGGTGCCAGGGCCGAGATCCGCCGCTGCGGCGGCGGTGGCCCGCAGGACTGGCGGTATGTTCCGGGCGCGGAGCCGGGCGCCGCCGGCTCGCTGAAGCTGCGCGGCCATTGCCTGGGCATTGCGGCGACCCGCCGCGGCGCCCCCGCGAGGCTGCAGTCGTGCACGGGCTCGGCGAGCCAGCGATGGCGTTACCGACCGGGAGACCAGCTTTACAATCCCAGGTCCGGCAAGTGCCTGGCCGACCCGGGCAAGAACGAGAAGAACGGAACGCAGGTCGTGATTTCGTCCTGCAGCGCCAGCGCCGGGGAGTCCTGGGCGTTGCCGGCTAGCCAGGTCCTGTCCGGGATAGCCGGCCGCTGCCTCACCGATCCTGGTCGCAGCGGCGCGCCTGGCACCCGGATCGTCCTTTCGCCCTGCCGCGGCGGCGGCGCGCAGCGATGGGCGATGGCGGGCAACACCACGCTGCGGATTCACGCCGAGTGCCTAGCCGTGAGCGGCGGCAGCAGGCAGGACGGCGCCGTGGTCGACCTCGCTCGCTGCTCCGGCGCCGGCAGCGAGCGGTGGCTTCCAGGGCCCGGCGGCGAGTTGCTCAACGGACGGTCCGGGCGCTGCCTCGCCGACCCGGGGAACAGCTCGGCGGCCGGCACCACGCTGGTCCAGGAGGACTGCTACGGCCAGCGCGGTGAGATCTGGGCGGTCAGCTAAGAGGCGGTGAGACCGGCGCCGGTCAGGCCTTCGCGTGCTCGCGATCGCTGAGGCGCTGGCCCGTTTCGGAATCGCGGGCTACTGGCTTGCCGCCGGAGGCGGCTATGTACCTGTCGATGATGCCGGCGACGTCCTCGCCCTCGGTGACAATCTCGCCGCGCTCCATCCAGATCACCCGGTTGCAGGTCTGCTCGACCTCCTCCAGGTTGTGCGCGACCAGGAACACAGTGCCAGCTTCTTTGCGTAGCTCGTCGATCCGGGCATGGCTCTTGACCCGGAATTCGGCGTCGCCGGTGGCCAGCGCCTCGTCGACCAGGAGCACATCGTGGCTCTTGGACGCCGCGATCGCGAACCGCAGCCGAGAGCCCATCCCGGACGAGTAGGTCTTCATCGGCAGGTCGATGAACTCGCCGACCCCGGAGAAGTCGACGATGCTCTGGTATTTGTCCTTGGCTTCCTGCTTGGTCATGCCCATCGCCAGGCAGCCGAGAATCACGTTGCGTTCCCCGGTGAGGTCTTCGAGCAGCGCGGCGTTGACACCGAGCAGCGAGGCCTCGCCGGTCGTATAAACGTTGCCACGCTCGGGCGGGAGCAGCCCGGCGATCGCGCGCAGTAGCGTGGACTTCCCCGACCCGTTCCGGCCGATGACCCCGACGGCGTCGCCGCGGTTGGCGATGAAGGAGATGCCGCGGATCGCGTGGACTTCGCGAATGGAACCACGGGTCTTGCGGCCGATGATCCGCAGCAGCGCGGTCGCAGCCGTGCCGCGGTCGCCGCCTGCGCCGTAGACGCGGTAGACGATGTGCAGGTCGTCGACGATCACCATCGGGTCAGCCACGGCCGTACTTCGCCTCCGCTCGCCAGAAGTAGAAGAACCCGACCACCAGGGCAAACACGGCCCAGCCTATGCCGAAGAGCCAGAAGTGATCGGGATTGGCGTAGTAGTGGCAGTGTGCGCTGTCATACCAGTAGGCCTGGTCCTTGGTATTCCACAGGTTGCACAGGTGCGCGTTGTACGGCTTGCTGCCCGGTTCGCTCCGGCGCTGCGACAACAGCAGCGCATTGCGCATCAGCGTGATGTAGAGAGCCGCGGGGTTGAGCTCTAGCAGCGCGACAGCCCAGCGGTAACTCCGGATCTGCAGGGTGGCGATGCTGAACAGCACGCCGGAGAGATACAGCCAGGTGCGCAATAGGAACGGGAGCAGCTGGCTGAAGTCGTTGACCTGCGAGCCGACCCTGGCGACGAAGAGCCCGACACCGATATTGAAGGCCGTCTGCAGCAGCAGGACGGGGATGGCCAGAAGCCAGTACCAGGTGATCGGCTCCCCGGTCGCCAGCACGATGATCACCAGCACCGCCATCGACAGCAGCATCTGCTGGAACTCGATCATGACGTATGCCAGCGGAAGCGAGGCGCGCGGGAATTGCAGCGCCCTGATCAGCGGCAGGCTATCGGTGATCACCTTCGAGGTGGAGATGAACGCCCGCTGGGTGAAGGTAAAGACGAATACCCCGGTGACCAGGAACCCGAGGTAGTTAGGGATGCCCCTGTTGATGTGCAGCAGCAATCCGAAGATCAGGAAGTAGACGCCTGCATTGAGCAGCGGGGTCAGCACCTGCCAGAGCTGGCCAAGCCTTGCCTCGGTGTACATCGCGATATTGCGGGCGGTGGCAAACGCCATGATGAAATTCCACCGCCGCCACAGATCGCGGAGGTAGCTCAGCGCCGGCGGCCGTGCGGCGCTCGGCCGCAATCCGTACTCAGCGGCAAGCTGTGCCAGCGGTACGTCGGACAGGGGCGCCGTCAGCGTCCCGTCAGGTGACGCTTCCTCGTCGACCAGCAGCCGGCCGGGCGCGCTGAGGCGCCGGTCGTTGCTCATCGGAGCGGATCCATGCTGGCACCCGGATTCACGCTGGCACCCGTGCCGGAATACCGGGAGCGGTGCGGGGCGACAATCACGTCGCGACTGTACCACCACGACAGTTGTGCGGTACAACTATAGGTGTGGTGAGTGACTCCCTGGAAGATACCGAGCTCGCTCGGTTGCTGGCCCAGCTGCTCCGGGTGGTGAATCCGGCGATCACTGCGGGTACCGCCCAGGCAGCGAGCGAGGCCGCCCCGGCGCTGGCCAGCTCGGTGGGGGGTCCGGCTGAGGAGGATAGCCGCAGGCCCACGGCAGACGGCGCGGGGGAAGGCGCCGCGCGAACGGCGAACGGCGCTCCCCGCCTGGACGAGCATCGTGAACCTGGACCGGCATCGGGCTCGTCCGGTACCGGGCTCGCTGGTATTTCGGGCTCGGAGGCGCGGGCGCTCATTGAGCTGGTCGCGGCGCGCGGGATCGCGCAGGGCGAGCTGGGCGGACTGCTTGGCCTGGAGAAGAGCACAGTCAGCCGGCTGGCATCCGGCCTGGAGCGGAAGGGCTGGATCCGGCGCGGCCGCGATGAGGACAACCAGCGTTACGTGCGGCTGTACCTGACGCCGCAGGGCCGTGCCGTGGCGGCCAGCGTCCTGAATGCCTGGCAGTCCCGGCAGGCGCGCATCCTGGCTGCCCTGACATCCGACGAGCGGGCCGGCCTGGAGGCTGGACTGCGCGGACTGGTCCGGGGGCTGGCCGCCGAACGTGTTACCGGCGACTCCGGTTCCGGCGGCGGGGCTCGCTAGCGGGGGCGCTCGCCTGCTGGCGGCAGGTTTCGCTCGCGATAGCCCGCCACAGGCGAAGCCGCAGCCGGATCGTGGTAACGCGCCGCTGGTCCGTTACTGGCCGGTGAATCGGTACACCGAGACCCCATCCGCCTGGTAGGCGAAGCGGAATCCCGCTGCGATCAGGTACCGGACCGCGTAGGGATGCCCGCTGACGTCCCACACCAGCGCCCAGCCGATGTGCAACCCGCGCGCGTCCCGCCGGGCGGCGGCCAGGCTGGCCGCCGACACCTGCATCCTGTGGCGGTTGACCGCCGGCGCAATCGGGATGCCGTGCTCGGACCTGTTCAGCTGCGCATAGAACGCATGGCTGGAGATGATCTTGATGGTTCTCGCGGGCACCCAGGAGGTGTAGGAGATCGCCCGTGGGTGACTGTCGGCAGTCGCGATGAGCAGTGCCTCGGCCGAGAACTGGCTTCCGTACTGCGGGATTCCGCCGCGCATCCCGTACGGGACGTCCACGACGATCGAGCCGGAATGGTCAGCGGCGACCGGGCCGTCCACGCGGGGCAGCGAGGTAGGCATGACCCCGATGCCGGCACCGCCCTGCCAGCCTGCCTCGAGGACGGCGAGTGCTGCCGCCACGATGATCACCGGCCGGGCGTGGCGGCTGAGCCAGTCGACGGTGAGTCCGGCCAGCAGGGCCGCGCCGACCAGGCCGGGCAGCGCGAATCGGTCGGCTTCCCGCAGTGCCGACAGTCCCGGGGTGTGCATGAGCCACGTGTATGGCATCAGCAAGGAGAGCCGGGCATCGTGCCACTGCTCCGCGAGCGGGAGGTACTCATGATTGCCGATGTACACGGCGGGGCCGAGCGCCAGCACGGCGCAGCTCAGCCAGAGCAGTGCGAACAGCCACGCTGGGCGGCGGCGCCAGCTGATGGCCAGGCCAGCTACGGCCAGGATGGTCAGTACCAGGCCGAACATCGGCATGCCCTCGCCGGTGCGTCCGTGCAGCGGTGAGGCCGCGGCAGCAAGCCCGTGCAGCCCGAAGTTGGCAACCTGGACTGTCGGCGTGAACAGCCCGGGAAGCCCGACCGCGTAGGTCTGGCCGGTGTGGGCAAGCAATGCCGGATCCACGCTGGCGCCGCCCGCGAGTGCCTGCTGGCTCATCGCGACCAGCTGGGGAGCGGCAATGACGGCCGCGACCAGCGCGCTCAGCCCGACGGCCAGCAGCGTCGCCCGGGCCGGAGCGGCGGTTGCCCTGCGGCGCAGCAGCCAGGGCAGCAAGATGATGGCGGCGAGGATGGCCGCCAGTACTGCCGACTCCTGGTTGACCAGGACCGAGCCGCCGAGCACCAGCCCCAGGATTACTGCCTGGCGGCGCCCGGGCCGGCGCCGGAGCCGGATCACCGCCTCCAGGGTCATCGGCAGGAACAAGGTGCCGAGCGCGATGTTGAGGTGATACCAGTCTTGCCAGTCCAGCATCGAGGACAGGCCGAACAGCGCCCCGGCGGCGATGGCGCCCGGGGCCGCCAGCCACAGCCGCGCCGCCCGGTACATCACGTAGCACGCCAGGCCGGGCGCCACGATGGTCAGCAGGGAGACGGCCGCCGACGGGCCGAACGCCAGCGTGACCGGGGTCATCACCAGACCGGCCAGCGGCATCGTGGTATCGAAACCTAGCTGGATGCCGGCCGGGGCGGCCATCTGCGTGGTGAACCAGGGGTTGCCCAGGTGGATGACCTGGTGGGCGGTCCACTGCAGGTCCCAGACGTAGCTGGCAACGTCCCGGGTCTTCGGCAGCAGGCCGCGGGACAGGTAGGTCGCCCGCGGCCAGGTCACGGCTACCCCGGCGGCCAGGTAAACGGTGAGCAGGGCCAGGTGCCGGACGACGGGGCGGGACGCCATCCTCCTGAGCCGCGCCGTTAGTGCGGCCGGCGGCGCGTCGCCCGGCTCGACCGGGCCGACGGCGCGGGGCTGAGCCGCGCGGGGCGGATCAAGCATCCCAGCGGAGCCAGGATCGGGCTGTTCCCGCCGACTCCGGTTCATGGGTTCACCCGTTCAGCCATCTCTCCGGGAGATCGCCGCCTGCAGCGATCACCGCGTCATTCCCTGCGGGCAATGATCAGGGCTCAGGCGGCGTGCCAGGGACATTGCGGCGTCGCCATGATAGCGGCAGGGCGCCGGCCGGCCGGCGCCGTCGTCTCGGGGAGTCCGCCACGAGCCCAGAGGCCGCCCGGAGGGAGCCGCGAAAGAGCGGCCAGAGACAAACAGGCGCGACCAGGCGGACTGCTGGTACTCAAGTGACCGGCGCCGGTTTCCATGGCGCCCCGACTGGGCATTTTCGCTCGCAGCGGCTGCGTTTCCATCGCGGCGTTGCGGCATCGGGGCGGATGCGCTGGAGGTGAGGAAGTCGAGCGTAGTGCTCCTGCCCTGGGCCCCCGCCAGCGTCGCTGTCGCCCGGCGCCAGCTCATGGAAGACCTGGTCGCAGCCGGCACCTTCGACTCCGTCATAGGCGACGCTGCGCTCGTGGTCAGCGAACTGCTCAGCAACGCGATACGACACGCCCGGCCGTTGCCCGGCTCGCAGCTGCAGGTGACCTGGGTGCTCGCCGCCGGATTCGTCGAGGTCGCGGTCCGCGACGGCGGTGGCCCGACCCGGCCGCACGCCGGCCATCCCTCGTTGTCATCTCTTGGCGGGCGCGGCCTTGGCATCGTCGCGCACCTAGCCCGCAGCTGGGGCATGCGGGATGACGGTGCCGGCCTGACGGTCTGGGCTGTGATAGGTACAACACCGCAGCCGTAGCGCTCCCGTCCAGCGGGCCCGCTGGAAACAGTCGGCAGGCCCATCCCGGCTGTTCAATCTCGGTGACCGTCCCCGCTGCGAGTAGTCAATTGCCCAAGGCCAGAGGCCCCCCGAGGCGCCGTGCCCGGCTCGGCGGCGGCTCGGGGGGCAAATAGGGCTGTACCTCAGGTAATCCTCTTGTAACTCGCAGGCGTCACCTATCTGACAGTGCGACCGGC
>ODAK010000576.1_pt1 | contig 42177 bp, 54 predicted proteins | sample 1539591 | NCBI WGS metagenome assembly ODAK01 (sample SAMEA3539303, study PRJEB22396) | soil metagenome | biome: tundra; feature: field; material: soil | place: USA | collected 2010-05 | depth 0.15 m
TGCAGCTTGGGAGGCCGACCGTGTGTATCGCCAAAACCGAGGGCCCGTGACACACCGCGGACGTATTGTCTATTGTGCCGCCCACACTTTCGGCAAGCGCCATGCCAGCCTCCTGCGCCTCGCAGGAAGTAGAGCTCCACCCATAGAGAAGTGGGTGTTTCGCGTTGACGAGGATCTCTGCCGCCTTGTTTATCGCCTCGTCCGTCGTACACTCGACAAGCTCGCCGCCTCTGCGGATGCGAGGATGCAAGTGTCGGTCAGACGCTTGAGCCGTCATAAACTTGTTATCACCGATGACGCACGCGTTTCGCGTCGAACAGATCTTTTCGGCGTCATCGACGTCAACTTCAATGTCATCGCACAGTGTTCCACAAAATGGGCACACGACATCTGTCACGGTTCTCATGCCTCTACTCCTCCTTGTGTCGTCATCTTTATGAGGGCAATAGCGCCTAGAACCTTCTTTCCGGGGGCAGGGGTTATAGTAACCATTATGCCTTTGTATGAAGGCATCCCCGTCGTGTCTGTGTCAAGGCCGATGACTTGATTTGCCCATGGCCCCATGGGAATAAACACGATTCCTGCATGCGGCCCATAGGGCGATCGAATTGCTCGTACCACCACTTCACCATATTCAGACTTGACAAAGACGTTCGATCCAGGCCACACTTTGAGCGTTTTGAAGTCACTGGGATCGATATGCACGAACGCAGCGGCATCAACGTACTCCTGCTTATCCTTCCATCCCTCGATGGCAACGCCCTGTTCAATGGTCCTTCCGGTGATGAGGTTAGCCGTCAAAACGTGGTCAGAACTCGTCATCCGCCGCGACACCTTCCTGCTTTAATGGATTTGGTCCAAGTTTCATAATCGATTTTCGTCCTTCCTCTCTTTTAGAGTATTCAAAGTCAACTAATTCTTATGTCGGTTCGGAATGTATAATATAAAATACTTTTCTGCAAGACAATAGGCGTAGCGCGGACACTCTAAAAGAAACTGGAGTTCTGAAGCATATCGAACGGTCGCTTTAAGGAGGGAACCGCGCTGCACCGAACCAACTAATTAGGTGCTGCCATCTTAGTTGTTTTTATTACTGAAGGATAATAACGCCCTAAATCGTTAATCGTTGGCTTATTGCTTCTAGTTTTAAAAGAGGTTCATAGGTCCAATAGTTGAAGGGGGGCTCCCCAAATGTAAGGAGTTTGGCGCTAAGATAGCATCACAACTAAGGCCTTCGGTTTGATCAACGCTACGATGTTTCACAAAGGCAGAGCAAAGGTGCACGGCCATCAAGCGCTTATTTTTTTTAAAGCATATTCGAACTGTGTTCTGAATCGCCTTAGTCGGGCAAGGCTAATCACAACGACTAAATGTCTTCCACTAGCCTCATTCTCCACTATGCTAGCCGCTGAAAATTACCCAGAAGTGTGCACTGCGTCGCCGTCAACACACGAGCTGCTCGAGATTCATCGCAGCAAAATCTCACTCCACCACGCAAAATCGGGTTACGATTACCCTTCGATCCGACTTCCCCACACGTTCACCACGCTTGCAGGGCCGTCTACACGAATCTATCAAACTATTCACGAAGGGGCGCTTGCTTTTCTTGTTGTTGTCTCTTCTTCTCACAAAGGTGAAGAAAGAAGAGCACAGAAATCAGAAAACTTCGCCACTAGCTCTAGAAACTCGCCTTTACACGGCGAAGGTCGGGCGTTCGAATCGCCTCGAGCCCATCTTTTTTTTGATTCGGAGGCTCACACGCTCAGCTTTAAAGCTCTTTTTTTAGCCACCGTTCTTCGTATTCTTCATCCTCGCGTTGCGGGTGCGAATCCACCACGCCCATAGTATCAGGCGCGCGGCGCTGAAGGCCACGAGCAGAATGAGAAGAAGAACCACTGCGTTCACTGCGTTCATAATTCACTCACATTTTAACCGTGCTTCTTGGTTTGTTTGCTCATAACTTTATATATTGGCTGTTCAGAATCGCGCCGTAGGTGGGGCCGCCAGAAAAACGAATATCAGCCTATCCAGAAAAAAAGATAATGAACGATACGCCCAGGGAGATGCCGTATCTGCACACAGCACACAACGGACCCCTATAGTCCCAACCCAGTTCGCGGTAGCCACATAAGCATCGCCAGGTAGCTACCGGCGCATATGAATAATAAAATTAGAGCTATTCGTAACCAGCGCAGAATTGTTATAATTCGACTTTATCAGGTTCCACTCTAACGCTAAGGTGACCCTGATTGCCGGCTGCGAGTAGTGGCAGGATGTGCGACAACAGTTGCTCCGCGCTGAGCTGGCGAACTACGCCATTTGAACTGGTTTGTTCCCAACCGCTCGGCCCTTTGCGGTAGCGCTGTGTCCGGCCGTGTTTGGTCGTTATGTAAATCGTGCATTCAGCGTTCTTCACGTTGTCTCCTCATTTCGTAGTGCTTACACCGTAACCTATCCCAAAGGCGCGGCTTTTTTGACGCATTTCTTTTTACAAGGTTGCGCTCGCATTAGCCACGTTAATGACGTTATCGTATTGCGTGACTGCGTACACCTTCTCAGATGCGCCTAGTATACCCCTCTCGGTATATGAGTAGGCTTTGTAAACGCTTGGATAATGCCCAGTTGCGTTATAATAGGCGTTACTGGTTGGGTCGCTCGTGTAATCGGTGCTCCTAAGGCTATAATTGGCTTTGTCAAACGCGGTTAAAAAGCTTGTTGCGTCTTGCGTTGTAGGAAAAGAGCGCACAGTGTCGTTCACCGAAACTGCAGCGGTAAGGCCAAAACTGCCATTGCCGGAAGTCTCGAACGTAAAAAGAATATTGGCGCTTGTCGCATTGTTCCAGGTCACGTTCCACGTGCTGACTGTGGTCGATTGATTTCCCTTAATCTCTTGCTTGTACGCATCGATAAGCTTCTCAAGCGTTGGGTCGTGCGCTTGCGGTGCAGGACTCGTAGCGGGGTTATTTGTGCTATTTGTGCTATTTGTGCACCCCGCTATTGATAACGAGGCAACCATCACCAGCACCACGATAGCCAACAACTTTTTTATCATCCCAAGTTCCTCCTGACGGAAAAATGAATCAGAAGTGTAAAAAGGCGGCGTGTCGGTTTAAGCGTGTTGTTTGGCTGCGGTTAGGTTCCCCCCGCACGGTAGCACTGGGGGGCCTGGGCCTCTTCTCCATGACCCAGGCGATTTGCTTCACCAGTCCTTTCTTCGAATCATCATCGCCGCGAGCCCATATCATGCAAACCTGAGCTGTCGCTCTTAGGACAAAAGCGAAAGAGTTAACATCGACGGAGACCTAGCTGGCGGTGAGGCAGGGAGCTCACGTAAAAGCGCATCACCGACTAGATGAGCCGATGAGGTGCGATGATTGCTCGATACCGCAGCCACCTGCATACGTGATTAATTGATTAAAACGTGAAACTATGCGCCCCTCTCACTGTACCCAATGCGAAGTAAGACTTGGGCCCAGAAACGCCGAGCTCGGCTCTAAAATGTGCAATAAATGCCGCATGCAGCAAGTAGGGATAAGACCACAGACTGACGATGTTCACACACGGCCACAGACGACTGGCCCTCAAGGATATCGGCAACTCGTATGTAAGCTTCGACCGGCAGCCGCACCACAGGGATATCAGCAACTCGTATATGAGCTTCGGCCGGTACCGCACTGGCATTAGCTCTCGCGTTTGTCCGTTCGACGCTATCTACCGATAATCGTGCCCAGGAGCGGTTAGTTTCTAACCGCGCGGGTAGACCTCTTTATTCTGATCGTCCAAGAAATGCACCTATGATGAATTGTCAGCGGTGCGAAATACGCCAACTGCAGGTTGCGCGGCAGTAGGGAGTACGTTCCGTATTGCGAGTACGTTCCGTATTGCGAGGAGTTCCGCCGTCCGCGTTACGTCAGAGACTAGTGCCATCTACCTGTTGAAGCTTGTTAACGCTCGCGTATGCGGCTAAAATAGGAGGGCCTGGGCCTCTCCATGACCCAGGCATTTGCTTCACCACTGCCCCTGCGACAATCCTGCGGTGTTGCAAAAGTAAAGACTCGTGAAGGAGCATAAATGTTACTAACGGTTCCCACCAACGGGTAGACCCCGCCGTAACGTACTAAATTTGTAATAAAGTTTCAAATAGGTTTTAGATACACTAAGTTCTGCCTCGGTTTAGTAGTTCTAAGGCTGTGAAACCGTCACGGTTGCATGGGTCGATGCTTGGTCAAAAAGTCTTCCTTACGACTTTTTTATAAGTACACGGGGCGGTTAACAGCCTTAGTTGCTACACTTCCGCTCTGCTTTTAGCTAACAATTACCCAGATAGACCTACCATCTTGTCCCATGAACAACGATCGCGTAGAGGTCGATGAACTCATCATTGAAATCGCGGACTACAAAAACGATTACGCGGACGTGGCCGCCGAAAAGCTTTTACGAAAGTGCTCTACCAGTTGGGAAGCCTACCAATACATGCAAGACCGCGCGCACGATGCCTGGCTGCCCGACAGTGCACGGCAGCAGTTGCGACGGATTATCAAACGGATACAGGTGCGATTGGTCCAGCAGCGCGAATATGGCTGGGCGTATGAGCAATCATGAGCTAACGGGAAGCCGCGCAGCTAAATGACAACGCTTAAACCAACACGCCGTCGACGCCCTCTCTCGATTTAAAGCGATTTCGATAAACAAACAAGATCATTAGCGCCTGCTATACCCTAGGATGCTAAGAAATACAGGAGCGACGATCACAAGTCCGAAGTGCTGCTTGCAGTCAGCTCCGCCGCAAAGCTTCTATAAGATCGATTTGCTCCTGTAAGTTTTTGTCTTCTTCAGAGGCTCGTGACCCCTCGAGTAATTTTTTCAAACGGCTTATTCTCATATCCTCTAGAAGATGCACCCGCTTTTTAAGATTCTCAACTTCATTTTTGAGGTCTTTGACTTCTTCTTCGTCCAAGTTCATTACCTCCTTTCAAGCTGCAGCGTCGAACACCACCGTCTTTGAAACTGATTAATATACGCCTTCCGCTCTTAAAGGTTGGGTTATTTGATGTGGTTTCGACTTAGTGGATATAGCTGAGCAGCGCACGTTTTTAGAGACTAACAGACGTTTGCTATGCGTTATTTTTTCCCATGCTGCCCCCTCCTGCCCTCACTGCGCGAAGGCATTTGTGTAACACAAGTATAAAGGTGCATTGGTAAGGTAATTTAGAAAGGGTATAGTTGTGGGCCCTCCTACTCACTGGTGAATTACATTATGCCACACGAATGGACTACGAAAGAAAGGGCGACTAACGCAGCGAAAACGCTCTGTCAGATCGCCCAGGATAATGAGGGCAACGCACCGCACGAAAAAGGAGAGCGCGTTACCGCTGACGAGGCCATTAATGAACTGCTCGAGGCGAAGGGCGTTGAGTAGTTGTATAAAAGAATGAGACTTATACCGATTAGTTACGCGTCATTGGATGAGCTGCCCTATAGATATAAGCCGCCACTCACGCCACGACAGGCGGCCCTCCGGTTATTGTTTTATGGCGTGGCTGTGTGTGGGTTGCTCGTGGCATTAGGGTTTATTTTATTGCTTCTCATCTGATGGCATCGAAAAAGGAAGTTGGTGAAACAAATGGTCGAAGGCGTTGAAGCCAAAGCCGAGCAAAGTTTCCGGTTTGATGAGTCGCACTTACAGGAAGCGGAACAGTATCTTGCGAATCCACGAAAACACGCGGAGCATCATATGATGTTTTTGGATGAGTCCGACGAGCATCTCACAGAGTACTGCGACCTCAAGGATGAGGTTGATTATCTGCGCAAGGACGTCGATGAACTGACCAAAAAGGTGAGCGACCTCTCCACGTTGTTAAACGAGCTTCAACGGATAAATGGTCAATTCATGCTATATATCGCTCCTTGATTACTTGCCACCCCTAAACAAGCACAACCGAACCTTTACGCTTATGGGGCTCTGCAGCGTTACCGTTATCGTGCTTCCAGCGGTAATGGCATCATCGACGGCCCGTGGGAAATGGCGGCCGCTCGCAATCGTTCTGGGACTCAGTATGTCATTCACCGCTATGGGGTTGTTAGCGTCCGCATTCGGCTCAGTATTTCAGAGCGTCACATGGTACCTGGACGTAATTGCCATAATCATCGTGATGATCATTGGCGTCTGGATGTTGTTCGACTTGCACTTGCCGTATAATGCTCCGCGACTGGGGTTTGTCGATGCCGTCTCGAAACGATCGTATAAACTCCCGACTGAAGGAGTTATCAGCGGCTTGCTGCTCGGCATGTCGCTCGGGATCATGTGGTTACCGTGCACCGGCGCTGTGTTAGGCGCGATACTTACCTGGGTCGCAGCACGTGGAAATGTGCTCACGGGCGGCCTCCTCCTTCTGGTATACTCGCTCGGATTTGCAGTCCCCATGCTAGGCGTTGCGTACTCGACGAAGCTGTCATCATCTCTCGTTGCCAGGACTGCAAACACTATTTGGATAAAACGAGCCGCAGGATTGGTGCTCCTTATCGTCGGCGTCTACATGATAAACCAGCGTTTTTTATTCTATTAGGCTGAGAAGTTTGCTCGTGATACTGACGCACGACGTAGCGGCACATTTTCTGGAGGTCCAAAGTCAGCGTGAACACTTATGAAGCCTCTTACTATCTGACAGATCAAAGGAAGCAATACGAGAGACGAGCTTTTCAAGCTGATCTCCTCAAGCTTACTGTCGCGATTGCTGCTGAGTTGGTTATTTTTCTCCTCTGGTTTGATGGACCGGCGAGAGAGCGCTACGAAATCCTCGTCCACATAGCGCTGCCTATATGCATCGTCCTCCCGCTCCTAAATTATCGCTACCTGATCGTGGTGCCGTTCATAGCCTTCTTACCGGACGTGGCACGAGCGCTTGGCATCGAGATCTCGCATTCCCTTGCTTTGCTGCCGATCGTCTTCCTCGCAGCCTTCGTGCCTTTTGTGCGTCGCCCGAAGACTGCGTTAATCGCAGGTTACGCGGCATTTGCCATCGTGGCCAGCCATCTCATCATTGATTCACGTAAGTATGCAATTACTGAAAATGTCGCCGGATATCCGTGGAGTGATCTGGTGCTCTATACAGTCATTTTGACCGTGCTAGGGTTTTTGCTTGTGCAGGTCTTGCGTTTCGGGGACGGCCATGGGCCTGGAGACAGCAGTTCAAGCAATAGGACTCCGCTCAGCGGCGAGTCCCGGGTAGTTCATCACACGGATGATAACCTATCAAGCCTTAACTCAAGGCCGCGGCGATCGAGAAGGATAGAGGTAACTGAACCCGAAGGGGCCGCTGAGATATCGGAAGTCAATAAGACGAAGGATCCTTCGAGTTCGGCTGATGATAAGCTGCAATTTGATTATGACGGGTTTGTTGTTGGGGATGTGACCTCAAAAAAGGCGTTGAGGAGCAAGATAAGGGGTAAAAAAGGCTCATAGATGCTCTTTATCACGCAATCGCTTTTGATGCTGACTTAAGGAGCGCCTATTTGGCTGGGTAGCGCGCGTCACGCTTTCCATCTATTTTTTTTGCCTAGGTACGTGTTCGCTGGCTCTTACGTTGCCAAGTCTGGCAAAAACTCCTTTAATTTGGAGCGATTTACCTCAAATTCCTTTTTGAGAAGTAACGGACACTGGATTAATTTCACTTTGTCATTAACCAAGTTTAAAGCGAAGGCCAGACAGGTTCGTTCCCCGCACTCTTTACAGTTGTTTCCTGGAAGTAGTTTATAGATATCAAGAGGTCGGGGCATCGATCTGGTGTGATAGATCGGTTTGATATGATCTCTATTCGCATAAGCCTCATTCACGATCTCTTTCAATTCTTCAACAACCAACCTTGCTTCATTTTTATCTCCCAGTTTGGTGATCGCTATCTGTTGTGGCCTGAAGGTAATTAAGCGCCCTTCTCTCTTCACGGTTAAAATCTTCTCATTCTGATCATACTGCAATCCTTTCAGAATGGTGTTGAGATAGGGAAGTACCTCGCTAATGTCTTCAGATAGATCCACGAGTGCGTTCACCTCTTGAGATGAAGGACAACAGTCTGAGAGAACTAACCTCAACGTATAGTCTCTTAGTAACATTGTCTCTCTTCTCGACGGTGGTCAGCGGCATACAATAATCTGTTCATAAGGGTCAATACTACAGTCACCGATGTGGTGCGCTCGGGCACGAAAGCGAAAGGCATCAAAAAATTCGCATTTTTTTGCTCATGACTTTCTGTTTAACCATATCTAGGGCGGTCTCTAGTGCCCCTTTGACTGCCTCATTTTCTTCATATTTCAACGCGTAGGCGAGGGGTGCCGTCGCGCGCATATCGCCTATCATCCCCAGCGCAAGAGCAACATGTACACGCACGTTTGTATCACTATCCTTTAAGGCGCGTGTTAAGGGTTCAACCGCCTGCACCTCTTCCAGCTCTCCGAGAGTCTCTGCAGCCCTCTGTCGAACTGCCGGGTTTCGATCATTCAACGCAGCAATTAACGCAGCAACAGTTGTTGCAGTTGTCATGGTGCTCACATCGTTAGAAACTGAATGCGCTGTCTAGCAATATTGCATTGATATATTGTCATATATCAATATTCTTAATGAGAAGTTGAAGCATCAATTACAACCATCAAGCGCGACCCTCCTGACGTTCTGCGCTGTATTTACATGCCATTCATTTTGCGGACAAACTCGTGTTCATCCCCTAGCGCTTTTATGAGAGTGGTACTGCTCGCCATACTGCTCGCTATGCTCTAGCTACGCCTAATGCCTCGCAGCGGTACGAACGCGCTGATCGCGTTTGTAGTGCAGGCCTTATAAGTCCGGCAATGTCTCCGTTCGCAGCTCTTTTTGCTAGGTTTGGTTCGAACAGTGAAAGAACCATTATCTCTACTCAAGAATGAATGAGTCTCACGCATTTAATCGCTCAGCTCTATAAAGATCATTCCTACTGCGGCAGCACGATAGCACGATCGTGACCCTCTATGTTACCCTTCTCTGGTTCACCGCACGTAATGTACCTCTCTGACCCCACGCTACTAAAAAGCCTCGTGCGGTCAAAAGGTCCGCAATTTCTGGGCCGTCTCGGGCATACGTGATGAGTATGATACCGGCCCGATCCAAAACGTCTTGTGGAGCATGCGTAAGGATGTCGAGCTCAGCGCCTTCACAATGCATTTTGAGGAAGTCGATGCGGTCGAGTCCATTAGAGCTGAGGACGTCCGCGAGCGTTACAGATTCGACGTCAATAGCGTTAACAAAATCACGGCCGTTCGATGGATAGAACGTGTGCCCGTAACTCTTTTTCTCAAAAACCGACAGTCTCTTAGTGCCTCGCGCATCACTGACCGCTTGCCGGAACGCCTTAACGTTGTTCAGCGCGTTAATAGCTATGTTTTTCTCCAAAAGCTCAAAATTGCGGGGATGCGGTTCATAACAGATCACAGTGTCGCTTGACGCGCTCGCTTGTACTGCAAATACTCCTATGTGCGCGCCGATATCTACCACTGTTGCGTTCACAGGGGACTGTTGTGAGTATAGCTCGTGGCGCAGGATCTCGTTAAGGATTGACAAATCCCCCATTTTAGGACGGAGAAAGAACTTTAGACCGTTTCGCGTGGTTACCAGCGCCTCAGTGTCCATCGATGCAAATGGAGAGAAACGGATGAATATCGGCAGATACCAATTTCGCACGAGCGCGACGAATCCAGTGGACGCGCTTATAAGCGCAGCCATTCTCTTGACGTTCGAGAACCACCGCTTGAGTTCACGCACTAATATCACTTTGAAGCACATAGACAGATCACAACGACAAGATGGACCGTGGAGAACCCACGTGTCTGGTGCACTCAAGAGAGCTACCCCGTACCACAGCTGGCCACAACCAATGTGATTTTCAATCGGATGAGTTGACACGCTCGGTTCGGACGCAACAGAGGCTGCTCTGTCGGCGTTATAAAAACCGAAAAGATGCACAACGTAAAAATGCGGCAAGTCCTTAGAAACTTCTTTATTGCTCTTCAAACCTCCGTTTGAGTTCTGTTAGCTAAGTATTCCTTGCTACACAGGGAGCGTGCAATAAGCGAACGCAGTAAGTGACTCAAGACATATGAAAACATAAAAATGTGTCGATATATCGATGCAATGCTAAAAACGAATACAGAAATTCCGCATAAAAGACTTGTTTGTCGAATCGCGATTTCACTCGTCTCGCGCGGGGCTCATTTAAGGATGACGATTATGGCTTCGATCATGCCGAAAATTACTATCAACGCGAGAAAGGACATATGATCATACATTTATACTCGAAGGAATATACCAGAAGAGCAAAAGAAGTTATGGAGATCGATAATTCGCTCAAATCGCTGCAGAACTTAGCGCAGTGCTACAATGGCAGCGTCGAAGATCGCCAACTTACGCTCAAGGAAATTGCCGAGGAGATTGGCGCACGCGACACATACAGACAGGCACGAACGCTCAAGGCTGTAGCCGACCCAACAAGACTTAAAATCATCAAAGCTCTGAGTCAACATGAGCTCTGCGTTTGCGAACTTATGTTACTTCTTGATGCACAGCAGTCTGCTGTGTCACACCACCTGCGCATACTCAAAGACGCCAACCTTGTAGTGGAACGACGCCAAGGCAAATGGACCTTCCACCGACTTGCGGGCGATCGCCTTAAAACGCTTTTAAAAGCACTCGACGAGTTGGAGTAGCGCGCGAATATAGCTCTTCTCTGATCAATTTATTCAGAACGCAGCTCCCTTCTGATCGGTTTCATAAACGTCGTTTTTACTGAACGAGAGCACCAGCCCTAGACATTCTATTCATGAGAGTTTTACCAAGAACCGTTGCCAATGACTTTCTCAAGAAAAAGGTATAACTAAGTAATTACATATTTATATGTGTTCATATGTTCTATCTGATTGAGATAGACGTTCCAAATCTCCGCACTTAACGTTTAAGGTGATGATTGTATGGAAAAAATTGATCTAATCATATACGAGGGTGTCATGTGCTGTTCTACAGGTATCTGCGGCCCAGAACCGGACAAAGTGCTTATTGAATTCAATGAGACGCTGCAAAAAATACAGCGTGAGTTTAATGACGTGAACGTAGTGAGGGCCAGCATATCCTTCAACGTAAACATGTTTCTCGAAAGGAACGAGATTATAGAATTGGTCAAAGACCGTGGGCCTGATATTTTGCCCATTACGACGATTAATGGGAGCATCATTGCCAAACAGCGCTATCTAACTTACGACGAACTGAAAAAGGCCCTTGAAGAGCGCGGAGCTGGAAAATGAATGAGCTGATCGAGCCAACACAACCGGGTAAGACAAAATTCTTATTTTTCAGCGGCAAAGGCGGTGTCGGCAAGAGCACGATGAGCTGTGCCACCGCTGTGTGGCTGGCGAAGAAAGGGTATAAGACAATCATCGTCACCACTGACCCTGCCCCCAACCTCTCTGACATATTTGGTCAAGATATCGGCCATAAGATTACCCCCATAAATGGCGTTGACAATCTCTCTGCCATTGAAATAGATCCAGATATTGCTTCTAACGAATACAGGGAGCGAATGATCGCTCCACTGCGAGCACTCTTGGATGAAAAGAACTTGCAGGTGATGAAGGAGCAAATGAACAGTCCCTGTGTTGAAGAAGTTGCAGCGTTTGATAAGTTTATAGAGTTCATGGATGACCCTCTTTACGACGTGGTGGTATTCGACACCGCGCCGACGGGACACACGATCAGATTACTGGAACTTCCAAGCGGCTGGTGTTCAGAATTAGACAAAGGGGGGTCGACGTGTATAGGGCCGAGTTCCTCGTTGCAGGGGGCCAAACTGAAGTACGAAAAAGCGATCGCGCATCTGCAAGATAGGGATGGCACATCCTTTGTCTTTGTCCTCAGGCCCGAAAACTCATCGATTCTGGAAACGAAGCGGAGTGCTGGCGAACTGTCCAAATTGGGGATAACAACAACCTTTTTTATCGTTAACGGAATGCTACCAGAAGCGGCAAGCACTGACAGCTTTTTCAAGAAGAAATGGGACGCTGAACAAGCTATAGTGAAGCGAATTGAAGATGAATTTGAGGGAAAAAAGCTTTTTTACCCCCTGAGAGACTCTGAAGTCTCCGGCCTAGTGTTGCTCGAATCAGTAGGACAGACTTTGTTCGAAAATCGGAAAGATGAGACGGTCGTCCGAGAAGAAATTACGATTGACCAGTCAACTGGAGTCTATCAAACAGCATCCAGCGTGACGGGTGACCGCAAAGACTTGTTGCCCTTTTTCACCCCGGTTAACGGAACGCGCTATCTTTTCTTCACAGGCAAGGGTGGGGTCGGTAAGAGTACAGTTGCCTGCACAACCTCCGTATACCTGGCAGAAAAAGGACTTAAGACGCTCATAGTGACGACAGACCCAGCATCTCATCTGCAGAATATTTTTGGACAACCTATTCAGCCTGAACCGACCGCTATTGCTGGCTTTGATGATTTGTTTGCGGCGAGAATCGATCAAAAGAAGGCGTGGGAAGAGTATAACAAGCGAATATTAAAAGCAGTCCAAGATAAGGACGAAGAGATCCGAACAGCCGTTGAAGAGGATTTAAACTCGCCTTGCGCTCAGGAAATGGCCGCGTTTGAGAAATTCATGAGTTACTTTGAACTGCACGGCTATGATGTGTTAATCTTTGATACGGCCCCGACAGGACATACGTTAAGGCTCTTGGAGCTGCCTTCAGATTGGAAGGGGTTCATTGACTTGGGCACGTTGACAAAGAAAACCTCGGACGAGACGATGAACAAATATGCGCACGTTATTGAAGCGATGCGTGATCGAGAGAAAAGCACGTTCGTATTTGTCATGTACGCTGAGTATACTCCAGTGATGGAAGCGTGGAGAGCGTCGGAGGACCTGAAAAAGCAGGTCGGGATAGAGACCGCTTTGGTTGCCGTCAACTACGTACTCCCCGAGGAGTATGGAAGAAACGTATTCTTTAACAACAGACGGAGACAGCAAAAAAAGTACATCGGAGAGATAAAACAGCGATTTAAGACGCCAATATTTACCATCCCCCTCTTAGATCATGAGCCAGAAGGCTTGGCTGATCTCAAAAGGCTGCAGCAGGACGTTTTTAATTGAACGAGGGTGCGGAAAATGAGCTTGCTTACAACAAAGTTGGGGACAAACACCGTGTCTACCGGAACTATCGACAATGTTATAGTCTAGGGTTCGGAGGGGGTGACGAGTGGACTTAGATGTTAATATTGAAGCTCACGACCTGCTATGGCGGCTTATGGAGCCTGCGGTTAAAAAGCGCTATACTGAAAGCTACGGCGCGAGAAAGTCGCAGATAGTTGAGACTGAGATGGCTAAACTTGTCGAATCCGGGCTCGTCTTAGAAAAGGACAATCAATTTGAGCTTACACCCAAAGGACACACACTCTATAATTTGTTGGCGAAAAAGAAGGGTTGCCGTAAACCGACGTAATCGCTTAGATGCAAGTCTATAGGAGCCGTAAGAAGCTATCGAGAAAGTGCATCAGGCGAGATCTTATTCAAATTGCGGGATTATTGAAAATGCGCGAAATGAGGGGCTGCTTACATGGCTGAAAAACCCAAAGGACGACTATCGTTCCTAAACGAATTCCTCACTCTCTGGATCTTTCTAGCGATGCTCATAGGAATAGCGATAGGGTACTTTGTCCCTGGCGTCCCAGGCGCGCTCAACCACTTATCTGTCGGAACGACGTCAATCCCCATCGCCATCGGGCTCATCGTAATGATGTATCCGCCGCTGGCAAAGGTTCGCTACGAGGAGTTGGGAAAGGTCTTTCGGGATACCAAGGTCTTAGGCCTGGGGCTTGTGTTCAACTGGATCATCGCACCCCTCGTGATGTTCGCTCTCGCCGTCATCTTTATGCGCAATGATCCTGAGTACTTCGTAGGGCTCATTCTCATCGGCATCTCGCCTTGCATTGCAATGGTCATCGTCTGGATCAACCTCGCTGGCGGCGACAGTGAGTACGCGGCGGCCTTGGTGGGCCTGAACTCCATCTTGCAGATTCTCTTCTACTCAGTCTACGCCTTCTTCCTCATCACAATACTGCCTCAGTGGATTGGCATCACTCAAGTGGCGACCGTGGTGAACGTATCGATCTTCGAAATTGCGGAGACCGTGGCAATCTATCTCGGCATACCGTTCATTCTAGGAATGGCTACCCGATACGTAGGGTTGAAACTCAAAGGGCGGGAATGGTACGAAACGCGTTTCGTCCCGAAGATCGGACCTGTTTCGCTCATAGCGCTGCTATACACTATCATCATAATGTTCTCTTTGAAGGGGAACCTCATTATATCGCTGCCACTCGACGTGGTGCGCATTGCGATCCCGTTGCTCTTCTATTTCCTAATTATGTTCTTCCTCACGTTCTATGTCTGCTGGCGGGTCAGGATCAACTATGCTAAGACGGCCACCCTGGCATTCACTGCAGCGAGCAACAATTTCGAGCTCGCGATAGCGGTCGCCGTGGGGGTGTTTGGCATCGGTTCGGGGCAGGCGTTTGCCGCGGTCATCGGCCCATTGATTGAAGTCCCCGTTCTCATAAGCTTGGTGAACGTGGCGCTTTGGTTTTCGACCCGCAATTTCAGTCAGTCTGGAGAAGCGATTTACCACTGATGAAACATCGTACTTCTCAGCGTTTTTTTACCCTCGAGCAGGTCTATTGTTCTTTGCCTCTAACGTTTTTTTGACGATTCGTCCCTTAACCCGGTTTGAATCCTATATCCTTCCAATATTGCGTGTAACCGTCATACATGCCTCGCAAGGGCCGTGCACAACTACGGCGCAAGCAGCGGAAACAACATATATCGCATCGCGCATCCTTACTCCCGACCGCCACGGACACGTCTCCTTACGGGCAGTGGCGGATCAAACTGCCGGGGTCCGTTCTTGGCTCCGGCTCAAGCTTTTTAGCCGCATGCGGCTAGCGGATTGCCGGCTTGTCTACTGATTTCTTCGCACAGCAGCACTCTAACGAATCACGTTCAAAATCACAACCGTTATTGCCGATAACTTGCCTTTTCGGCACTGCAGATGAAGAACATCACCGACTACCTTGAAAAGGAGCAGGTTGATCGTGTGCTTACAGCGGCGCAGCAGTGCAGCACGCGTGACTACCTCATGCTGCGGGTGCTGTGGCGCACCGGGGTGCGGGTCAACGAGTTGCTCACCATCACGCCGCGCGACATTGAACCAAACAACAGTGTGGTCAACGTCACGAAAGCGAAAGGAGGAAAGCAGCGCAGGGTGCATTTAGACGCAGAGACGATCAAAATGCTCTCCGAATACGTTTCTGCACAACAACTCCCCGATGACCGGCCTGTTTTTGCCCTCAAACAACGACAGGTGCGTAACATCGTCAAGCGCTATGGTTCGGTCATAGGAAAAGACGTCCATCCACATACCTTCCGCCACTCATACGCGATCCACTGCGTGCGAAACGGCTGGGATATCAGGCGGCTGCAGCAGGTGCTCGGGCATTCGAGTTTGAACGTGACGGCGGTGTATCTGCAGTTCAACGACCAGGATATCAAGGAATTGTACGATAAGACGCCGTTCTAGCCAGTTATTCTCACCTAAGAAGTCAGCGTGTAGTCGCCTGGGATCGCTCTAGCACCAATGTTTTCATGCTCATCTAAAAGAGAAGCAGGCTATTCACATAGCGAAGTTAGAGGATGTACAACGATCGCCTCGGTGAAAGCGCAATGGAAAACGCCGGAAAAATGGACAACGAAAAAAAAGGGAGCGGGGGCTTGCGGTCTTCTTCCATGAAGCTTCGGAACTTCTCGCGGTTGCGAACGGTCTTCGCGCGGCGTGGCGTTGAATCTGATATGCGGCCAGAAGGACTCCACGAATGTTGCTCGAATGTCAAGCCTGCAACGACGAAAAAGCAAGGCTGTCGTCAACCTACGTAATCACCGAGGCGCAATTACGATTGCAGGCGGCGGGAGATATCGGGGCCAGTAATCAAACAAGACCTGTTTGCGGGTCAATCTTTTTTAGACTGCATTCGCCGCAATTATCACCCCGCAGCATTTTGGATATTTCAATCATATCTAAACCCTCGCCTTCTGCTGCCGGACAAAGTGATCCCAGTTCCAGGGCTCATCAAGGACCTTAACCTCAACCTGCCGGATACCATGCAGACCTTCCACCCGGCGCTGCACCTGTTCGGTGAGGTGGCTTACCATGGGGCAAACCTGGGAGGTCAGCACCAAGTCCACCTCCACCGTATCGTCGCCACGTATGATTATATCTTTGATCAGGCCCAGGTCAACGATATCGATGCCCACTTCGGGATGGAGCACGTCCCGTAAAGCTTCCCGAATCTCCTCTTCTCGCTCCATCTGGGCCATAAGCCTCTCGGCCTCTGGTCCCGGCAGGGTTTTTTGCATGGAGCGCAGCCGCTCTTCCAGTCGGTTTTGCCGGTCGAGTAGCCTGCCGACCACCCGCAGCATGGGATCGGGCAGATTGGCATAATTCAGGTCCGCTCCTGTGGCTGGACATTCGGGCTCTGCAATTCTCCCCGGAACACCGACAACGGTCGCTCCGGCCGGAACCGGTCGAACCACTACTGAGCCCGCGCCGATCTTTGCACCTTTTCCCACGGTTATCGGTCCGAGGATAGTGGAACCTGCGCCTATGACCACGTTGTCCTCGATAGTGGGATGGCGCTTCACTTTGTCCAGGCTTGTGCCGCCCAAGACCGTTCCCATGTACATCAGCACGTCATCTCCCACTTCTGCAGTCTCGCCGATGACCACCCCCATGCCATGGTCTATGAAGAAACGCTTACCGATTTTTGCTCCAGGGTGAATCTCTACGCCAGTCAGGAAGCGGGCTATGTGGGAGCTGAACCGGGCGAGAAAAAAGAGATTATGAGTCCAGAGGAAGTGGGAGATCCGGTGCATCCAGATGGCATGCAGGCCCGGGTAGGAGGTGATAACCTCTAAAGAGGTTTTGGCAGCAGGATCTTTAGCAAAGACCGTCTGGATATCCTCTCTAATGTTCATCTTCCGGCCACCTCTTAAATCTCGAAGAGCTCTGTGCTCAGGTATCGCTCGCCAGTATCGGGAAGTATTACCACTATCAGCTTGCCTTTGTTTTCAGGTCTTGCGGCTACCTTCAAAGCAGCCCAGGTAGCAGCCCCGCACGATATCCCTACGACTAATCCCTCCTCTTTGGCCAGTCTGCGGGATGTAGCGAAGGCATCTTCATTTGTTACCGGGATGATCTCATCAATCAGATCGAGCCGCAGAACATCCGGAATAAAGCCTGCACCGATTCCCTGTATCTTGTGAGGTCCTGGCTTTCCCCCCTCCAGGACAGGGGACGCGGCAGGCTCGACGGCAATGGCCTTAAAGCCGCTCTTGCGGGACTTTATTGCATCAGCAATTCCCGTGATCGTTCCGCCCGTGCCCACACCTGCCACCACTATGTCGACCTTGCCGTCCGTATCACGCCATATTTCCTCGGCAGTAGTCGTCTTGTGGATCTCTGGATTGGAGGGATTCCGAAACTGCTGGGGTATGTAATAGTGGCCCGGGTTCTTGGCCAGCATATCTTCTGCCGTTGCAATTGCCCCTTTCATTCCTAAGGGGCCCGGAGTTAGCACCAAGTCCGCCCCTAGCGCTTTGAGAAGCTTGCGCCGTTCGATCGACATCGTCTCAGGCATAACCAGAACTAGCTTGTAGCACTTAGCAGCGCAAACGAAGGCCAGAGCTATGCCGGTATTTCCACTCGTCGGCTCCAGGATGATGGTGTCATCTTTAATATGCCCCGCTTTCTCGGCAGCCTCGATCATGGCCACTCCTATTCGGTCTTTAACGCTTCCTAGGGGGTTGAAGTACTCAACCTTGGCAACGACGGTTGCATCCAGGCCCTTAGTAACTCTATTCAATCTGACGAGAGGCGTATTACCGACGGTCTTGGTGAGATCTTCGTAGATCTTTCCCATAAGTCAACCTCTTTTTTTTTGAAAATGCAACGATAGATTAAGCAGCCCTTGCTTCTTGGTCGTATTCTAGTACCCTTTTCGAAAAGATAAAGGTCTTTATAGCGGCAATTTTGATTTATTTTTAATTTAATTATTATTAATTACATGGCTGGTTCCGCCTATGCGTGCTCTGCACTAGTCATAAGCTCACTCGTCACCACCGCTAACGCCCTGCTAAAAGCAATTTCTTCATTGTAACCTTCTGAAACTATGTCGCTAATGTATAGCCCTGAAATTAAACATTGGGTGGTTATGCGCAGCGCTGGGCAAGCTATACTTGAAATATAGGAGTAGGATCTCACACAGGAGGGGGGGAAGTATGCTACACGACTAAGTTGCTGGAACGCTTGTGTTTGGAATCAAGCAAAATACGAAGCCTAAATAGATTCCTACAACACCTTTTTTGAGCGCGCATGAGCCGTATAGTCAAGACATTAACACCGTTAAGTTGCGGTTAAACTTTTATCTCCACCCGCGTTCATTAACAAATTGTTATGCTTTCGATCGACCTATTGTATTACGAAGATTGCCCCCACTACGAAGAGGCTGCGCAAGCCCTTAGAGAGGTTCTTGAAGAGGAGGACGTGGCTGCCGAGGTACATATGGTAACGATTGCGCCCGGTGAGGACGCCGAGATCTGGGGCTTCATCGGTTCACCGACCATTCACATCAACGGGCAAGATCTAGAAGCGGAAGTCGACAAGGAAACGCCTTATCAAGGCCATTGCCGGGTGTACATCTACAAAAACAAGCCGTGTGAATTCCCCCCAAAGGAGATGATACGGGAGGCGCTGAAACGATTTGCCTAAGCGTAAGCTCTCAACGCTCTTGTTTCACATTTCAGGGACGCAGATAAGGTAAAACCGGATAAGGAAGCACGTCAAATAGTTAACCAATCGAGCAAACGCCTTTTTCTAGGGAATATTATCGGTAGAGGGGGTAGCACGGACACGACGAGCGGGTCCCAGGGCTGACCGCGCGGTTTATACAATTTCTATATTTCTTTTTTAATCCCATAAAGCATCTAAGTGCAGCCTCTCGGTGTCATGACAAAGTGAATCCTGGATAGCGCGCGAACGTGTTTCTTTTACCCGTTCCTTAGCTCCTAGTTTCGATTTCCGGCCAACTATGCCCTTATTTTCCAAGTCGTGCATTAACCCTATAGATTTACGTGCTTCTTAGCGTTCGTGATCAAGTAAACATAAACGAGTCTATTACCTCTTGCGCTTGTGCTAGGTACTTGTCAAAGTCTTTAGGCGTCGCTTCATAGGTAATCCCGTATCCCTTTTCATTGTTCACAACAAAAATCTGCATCGCCTTGATTTGCGTATCCTTGAGCTGAACGGGAATGGTTGCTTGCCAAACTACTCTGTAGGCGCGGCGAGTCGCGAAGGTAACATCCTCACTTGAGATGAGTGTGAAATCTCTGAGATTCGTCAGATTCTCGAGGTTAGAAGTGATGAAGTCGTCAAAAGTTGCGCCTGGTATAAGGTCGGCGGTCTCGACGCTGACAGCGCCCACGCTGGCGTGAGTCGCATAGATGTAGAGTTTGACGGACGTGGATGGATCGGTCGTATCGATCATCCATTCTCCGGGATAGCTAATACTGAATCCTGCATCGCTTGAGAACGTCATCTCATGTTCGCCCGTTTGGCTTGCGGGTAGCGCATCGCCGCCCAGGAGCGTGAGCATCCGCAACATTGCATAGTTGGTCAGAGGTCCGGTATAATGCAATACATAACGCACTTTGGAAAAAAACAATTTTTGGAGTAGTTCATCGGTCTTTAGGTCTGCCACGGTGAAGGGGCCATATGCCCTAAGGACGTTATTAATCGCCCCGAGCAATCTCAGGATGCAGTAATACGTGCAGACGGCGAGTGTATCCGAAGAGACATAATCACGATCGAGTTGCCTGCAGACGGCCTCGATATCGTTCAGGTCACGCGCTGATAAAAAGCCGTCTCTTAGGAAGTAGTCCTCACCTAGAATTCTTAGCCCTACTCCTTGCCACTCTAGGAGATCCCCAAGGCTATACCCCCCAACTTCGAGCTCTTTTACGATGTCTGCCACCTCAGGCCGTTCAACGGTGTCTTGTATCATTTTTCTCAGCGTTGAATGGTCAAAGATGACGGCAAAGAAGAAGCCGGCACCCCCATAATCGCGGAACCCTAATTCCGATTCCTCATCGGAGATGATTGCCGTGTATATATCTTGCATTCTTTCTGACGTTATCTTCACGTCTTCGGAATACGGTTCACTGCTGGGTTTTGATGGCAAGAAGCGGCGCAGGAGGGTTTGTATTTGTGGCCGATCTAATGCGATTGCTCTGAGGACGTGCGAACGCACATAGATATGTGCAAAATCGTAGAGGTCTTCTACTCCGTTCTCTTTTTTCCATTTATCAACAAAATACGAACTCTCAGGTCCGAGGAGTCGGATCTGGGGCACAATCGTTATGTCCCTCGGCCCTTGCATTTTCTGGGTCATTTTCCGCCTCTGTCATTTTTTCGGCTCAACTAGCTAATTAATTGCGCGATATGTAAAATATATACCTCTAAAACGGAGTGGCACGAGCCGATAACTACGGACTCAAAGCTTCTTTGACAAGGGATCTGTCTCTGACTACAAACGGCATGCCACTCTCGAATTCGGTGGCCTTCTCCTCGTAAGCTTCTTCGTTTGCGCTCAAAAAAGAGAACTGAGATTCATAAAATATCTTTGCGTAGCCCAGTTTGTTCATTTTAACGGTGTGTTCTCCGCGGCGATTCTCTACTTGCTCATGCAGAAACGAGACATAATGTTTGCGACAATTTGGCTTTGAAAAAATTATATACTTGTCTGCATTTAACGCTTGAAGTTTATTCAGCTCATGCACGTCATCCTTTTTTGATAGAAATACGCTGTCTTTCGCGCTGCTATTCGGCTCATACATTTGCTGATCGAATAACCAAAGTGCTATTTCTTCACTAAGAGGCAGAAATATCATTAGGCCTGGAGCTTGCCAATTAAGTATGTTCTTCCAGCCAGTGAGAGCGCTTATGCTCGGCACCTTTAATCCTGGAAATTGCCAAGCCATCGGGGATATGAGCGGTCCGATTTCTGGTCCGGCGTGCAGTCTGCACATGCCAACATTCTCGTACGAAAAAAGAAAGAAGTGATGGCCCGGTCAAAATCGGCCATTCCCGTTATGTGCTCGTCCGGGGCGTTGCGCTTTTCCAGTTCAGTCAGTCGATGTTCCTGCCTCATACCTTAGCGCCTCTTTTACGATTACAATGATGCCGGAAGGCGCTTCAAGGGCTTTTCCTTCGCTGTTACGCCAAACGCCCTTATCATCCTTGATAACGACGTTACGATCACTGTCTCGATATGTGCCCTCATCATCGACGTAAATTATGGTTAACGGCGTCTTACCATTCCAGAGTATTTCGCTTGTCTCAAGTTTCCGCATCCTGCGGACAATATCGGTCATTTTCGTATACCTCCTACAGGCAACATGCGGGCCTCTAAAGCATCTAGCCTGCGCTCTATGTCTCCAACTTCGAGCAACTTGCAGCCGACTGTTAGCAACTGAGCAATGACCCGGCCCTTAACGCCCAGGTCTAAGTCGGAGGGCATTAGCTCGTTAATAACTGATTCTAAGACAGCTTTTAAGTCCTGGGCCGTTTCAAGCCGCCATTCAAGTGTGGGTTCGTCGCTGCCTGACGAACTAACCCCGCACCGCTCGCGCTGCCAATTACGCTGATATACTCGCTGCTTATCCCGGTTCTTATACGGGCTCATCGTAAGCCGCTTGCCGCCGCCACAGCATTATAGCGGTGTTGTACAATTTCGTCTATCTTCTGAAGCCGCGCCAGGATGTCGCTTTGCTTCGTATTAAGCATAGGTCCGGACGGGTTGTTTTTTAGTTGGGCCCGGACCTGCTCAAGTTGTTCGTGTAAGTTGTTTTTTTCTTGCACCAGGTCCTCTTCGCTTAGGCCGGTTATGTCGTCGTTTGCCATCGTTAAACCTCGCCGCGCCATTGCGCTATACGGGCGGCCTCTCTGTAGTCCGCTAAAACAGCGCTGCTTATCTTGCCCTGTTTGTATAGCTTCTGGGCCTCTTCATATGCCCTTATGGGGTCCTTCGCTGGCCGGTGTATTGATGCAAGCCTAGCCTCGGCCATGCGAACTTCGTCTTTTAACTGTCCGACTTTGTCATTTTGCATCATCTGTTTCCGCTAAACAATATCTCTAATGTCATCGGAAGCGTTATGTTTCCGGCACTTTCGATAATTCAACAAGACAAGGAAATGGTGCGCGAAGCGTATATTACCGCTAACCGTTACATTGCCGCCTTCTGTTTTCCGTTGATGATATGGGTACTCATTACTGCACCTCAGCTTATCCGAGTGGTTTTCGGTCCCAAATGGGTAAGCGCAATCGTGCTCGTCCAGATCTTGGCCATCGCATCAATAGAACAGTCAATAGGAACAAATGTAGGGTGGATATTCCTATCACAGGGCAGAACTGATGTCTTGTTCAAGGTGGGCATATTTACGACTGTTATAGCTGTTATTTCCTTTGTTGTCGGGCTTCGTGGGGGGATCGAAGGGGTTGCAATCGCGTACACGATAGCGACATACTTGACAGCATACCCAGTTTTTGCAATCGCATTTCGATTGATAGACATGAACGCAAAGTACGCGTTGGCAACGCTGTGGTCAGTTACAATGGCAGCGCTCACGTTAGGGATTGTTGCGTTTCTCCTTCAAATCTCGCTGGAGAAACTGGGAGTCACACAAGACTTGACTATATTAGCCATCGTGACAGCTGCAAGCCTATTGGTCTATTCAGTGGTCCTTTTGTTATTAGACAAAGAGCTCTTCATCGGAATCGTGAAACTCCTCCGCCAGCTAAGATCGGCTGACCGTGAATTGACATAGGGCGAGCTCAAAGCATGCGTGACCATAACAGAACAATACGGTTTTTCGAATGGCGCATCATGCAGTGATAAAGCAAAGAAGCGAGTCGCGATCTCTTCAACAAGGCGGCTGCCAGATCGACGGGCTAACGTTCGCAAGAGCCCCGCGATCGCCGTGGATCGATCTGCACCAGCACGTACGATTGCACACGAAAAGACGCGACGGCCGTTCAAACCTAAAGACTATCAGCTGCTATGTTGCTGCCGTCTGAATAATACCGATATACATATAAGGAGACGATAAGACGGATTTATTGTGCCCTCGAATTTATGGCGCGGCACTATTGCGTTTGACATACAAATGTCACTGCGCTATCTACAAGACATTACAAATTGTTGTTTGTTGTTTAGTTACTGCGAAAACAGAAAGGAAAACCGAGTATTACGGCAATGAAACAACAAGTCAGAAGAATAATCAATTTTTTTCCCGGCGGTAAGACGATTCTGCAGGAGTGGTACCAAGCTTTGGAGAGACGCAGAGTTCGTGCTATAGATGTGCAAGGTGTGTTCACTAAGATTTATGAAGAGAACTCTTGGGGAAGTGCGGAAAGCGTATCAGGCCCAGGATCAACGATTGAATATACAAAAAACATAGTGGAGGAATTTCCCCAGATCGTAAGCTGCCTTGGGGTTAAGCAGATATTAGATGCGCCGTGTGGGGACTATAACTGGTTTCGCTTAATCGAAAGAGGAGAGGATATTAGCTATATAGGCGGAGACATCGTTGAGGCTCTTGTAATTAGCAATCAGAAGAAATACGGAAATGATAATACTCGCTTCATATATCTTGACATCACGAAAGATAAGCTGCCTGAGGCCGATTTGTGGCTTTGCCGTGACTGCTTGCATCATCTGTCCAATGATGATGTTTTCAAAGTAATTAGCAATTTCCTGAATTGCGACATAAGATACCTACTTACTTCGAGCTACGTAGAATGCAAAATGAACACAGATATTCTGACAGGACAAGGCCGCCAGTTGAATTTAGAACTGCCCCCTTTCAGTTTTTGCAAACCACTACTGTCCATAGATGATTCGACTGAAGGGGGGCCGGTTAGACACTTGGCCTTGTGGGAAAAACATCAGCTTTCTCAAAGTCTGATCTCCAACAAAGCGCTTCAGCGGGCAGTCCCCCCTAAGTGAACAACGAACCGGACAAGGCGAGACCACAGAGTCGGAGCAATCCGGCTCAGTCTTTTTTATTTTTGAGTATCTTTGAAGGCCCTGCTATTACTTTCAGGCACATACTAACACGCGTTAGTCGTGAGCGGCAGGGTAAACCGTTTTCCATTCGGGACGGTTTTCGGGTTCGTCGTCGTGAGCTGGTTCGGCTGCCTCCTGTATGCCAAACCACTTATCGGCCTGCTCCTCGGTGAGCCATCCGTTGTTTAGCATTTTACGTACCGCGCCGTAAGAGGGTTCCCAGTTTGCCACTTTGATGTGCGCAGGATTAATGCAGCGATTATTAGAACATCGCATACGTGTAAGCCTCCCAATAGGCAAAACTTCGCCGTATGCTATCTGAAACAGAATATGACGTATCTGAACTCGACGCTGCTTTTGTATGGCCTCGGAACTGCTACTGACTAAGAACTTCTTAGGTAGGTAGATGCTGCCTCTATCTTCTCTCTTTGCGCGTCCATGCTCACGCCTTCGCTCGCTTGCTCATCAGTCGAAACCCTGGCATATCCGATAACCCTCATTAGTCAGCCCCCTTCTCTCCTTTTTTTCGTCTGAACCGAGACCAAAAACCGGCCCTGGGCTTAGGCGGTGGTAACTGATATTGAAGCAGCCGCGTGTTAGCCTCGTGCCACTCCTGCCATAAGCGCCCGTTTAACTCTTTGAGGTCCGCTATCTCAGCCTCACGCATTGCCATTAGCTCCTTAATGTGTTCTAAGTCCTTTGTAAGTAAAAGACCTTCATTAGTTAATGCTTCTTTAGGGGAAAAGTATGAACGTATGCACTCGGCTATGAAGCGACTTCGCGATAATTCATGCTCGAGAGCCGCCTCGTCTACTTCTGTCAACAGCTTAGGATCGAGGTTTATAGTGACTTGGACCATTATGCGGCTAATTGAACCCACTTAAATGATAAGGGTTGTCTGTTGATGCCACTTATACAGCCCTCAACCCGTAGGGTTGCTGTGGTAGCTGAAAAAAGAAGGACGTAGTGAACTCCCAGGGGCCGAAATAAGTATATCTGCTGTGCGCTGTCGAACGGGTAAAAGAAACACGCTGTGCTACCCTAACTTCGGGCTTTTAAACGTAGTGTTTTGAACCGACAGCAAACATATAGAGATAAAAGGCACAATTAACAAGGCGTTAACGCCCAGAAGGAAAACTGACGAGTAACTGGGAAATGAGCAGCGAACAGGAATTCACTTTATATAGCCTATTGCCTCTTTGTATGGTTTCAAAAAACTTTCGATGATAAACTCCTTTGTGATTCCTTTGATTTCCGAAGCGCTCATCGACTCGGTTGGGGGGTTGAGGCTAGATTGATAGCTATAATGCTTCCCGTCTCTTTTGCTGGTAAAACTAAGGTGTTGCTTAACAGTTATGCTCCCACCAGTCACTGCTGCAGTGATTCCATAGCTTATCTCCTCAGCATCACTTTCGCCGAATACCCTAATAGAGTCAGCACCAACGCTATGCGTACTTTCCACTCTTTTTCCGAGCTTCTCCAACCCCTGTTTCAGTTCTATAAAAGCCCGCCCGACTACTGACGCGAGGAACTCCTCAACAATCGGCGTCAAACTTTCTTTTTTTTCTTCTTCAAGAAGAGAGGCTTCTTTCTGCCCCTTAAAAAATTCATCTAGGTCTTCAATCCATTCAGCCACGTTTTTTACCTCGACATTTGCCTCTTGCAATGTTCTTAGACGCCTACAAACGTATCAGGAGACACGATAAAGGCTCCGATTTAACCATGACAGCGAGAGGCAGCACTCAGTTGCTCTAAGGGCTTGAAATCGAAAAAAGAAATAATGAGCAATGAGCTACGGAACGGGTGAAAGGAACACGCTACGCTATCAACCTTTTAAACACAAACGCGTCGGGGATTATCGCATTATCTATTCTTTTAATAACCTAACGCAAACGGTGACTATCAGCCACGCATCGCGACAAGCACATCTACAAGGGCCCAGTTCAATTGGGAACTATCTTGCTAACCCCTAGCGCACTGACCGCCTTTCGCTGACCCGGGGCGAACATACTGAACTAGAGTCTTAGAGCGGAATGCAAGCTCCAGCTGATACAATCGGTGCCTTTTGGGCGCTCTGATTCAGGGAGTATCATTCAGCGTAGAAGGCTTACGCTGTTAAGCACCTCAACGATTCGATCGACCGCATTGACCATATCTTCGGGCTTTTTCCCGCCGGTTACAACCAGTTTACCGGAACCAAACAAAAGAATCACCACTTTAGGATCCGATAACCGGTAGACGAGGCCGGGAAACTGTTCGGGCTCGTACTCAATGTTCTCAAGCCCGAGACCGGTGGCAATTGCATTTAAATTCAAAACTGAGTGAAGATCTGCTGACGCGACGATGTTTTGCACCTTAATCTCCGGCGTTCCCTTTACGTCGATTCCGATATTTCGTAGACTTTGAAATACGTTTTCAACGCCTTTATGAGCCTCATCTATGCTCTTTGCACCCGTACAGACAATTTTTCCCGACCGAAAGAGTAATGCAGCGGTCTTTGGGTTGCTGGTGTGGTACACGAGGCCCGGAAACCGTTTAGGAGCATAATCTGCGCCTTCTAACCCAAGCGTTACTTGCTTGAGGTCTATTTCTCGTCCAATGCCGGTGGATGCAACCACATTTACAATTTTAATGGTGTCCCGCGGTTCAACCATACGCTTCCCATGTTGGTTTATAAAGGCTTAAGCTGGAGAGCATGGAGAGCTACGCGCGTTTGATAGTCGAAAAAGAAGGGAGTTATCAAAACTACCTCAGCGTGCGCGTTGCATGCTCACACGTTGAGATAAACGCCCTCTAAACGGTCGCATATACATCCTTCTTTTGTGCCGAATCATGGCCTATTACATCGTGATATTGAGCACAATCGTAGTACTTTAGCCGCATCCGACCACCGACAACGGCCTCGAAAACCGCGGGGCGCGTGGCGGCCTTAATCACTTCTCAAAATAGTGAAAATGTATCCTAAATCGTCCTCTTGTATAAGGTCCATCGTATGTGTATGTGCTATCTAATGGGCCTCTGATGGCTTTTGCTTGGCTTGCCGTTGATGTTCCTTTTTTCTTTTTTTATATTCTCGATTCATCAAACGTGTAGCTAAGTTCAAATGGTCGGGAGCGATATTAACGTAAGCCGCTGCCCTTTCCTAGTTTTATTCTCTCGTCGTCGTCTTCAATCTCCTTCTTTCGAGCGTCGGTCAGAAACCGCCTATAGCCCCCATCTCTATCCATAGCCGCATGAGCGGTTTCGGTGCTAATAGGTTCAATTCCTCCGATACCGTAGAAAAAGTAATGCCCGTCTTTTGTTCTCCAGAGCTGTTTGTGGTCTGTGTAGAGCTTCTTTCGATTTGCGCCTTCGCCAATATATTCGGCGCTACCAACGTTTATTTGGCCGATTAATCGTGTCTCAAGATCGCCCGTGTCATATACAACCGAATCCCTCTCTATCTTAATCGATGGAAACCTGATTCTCTCCCGATTTTCATCGAATAATAAATGACCCCGATCTTCCTTTTCTTGGCGATTTTTCTTTTCTTGATCACTTTCCATTCTATCACCTCCCCATCTTTGTTGCAGTCAATGTTGCGGTCAATTCCACGCTTTTGATATACCGCTTCCATCATCCTAGTTATTGGATTCATACTTCTGCCACCAAGTAAAAACAAATACGTTACATAGGGGCGATGAAGCTTAACAATTGCTCTTTGTGGTCTAGCGGATAATGGTCGGCACGGAGGTCGGCGCGATTATGGATTCGTCCACGTCGTCGCCGCGTATGCGACTATCTTGCCGTTGTCAACGAGCGTTATCCCGCCCGAACCGCTACCGTGAACGAAAAAGACCACGCCCTCAAAAGTGAACGTATATCTCCCGTTCCCTAATGATTGCATCGGAGTCGTTGACCCGTGTGCCGTGCTTCCGATTGCTACTGAGGGGTTTGACGCCCAATTCGAGACGGTTGCCGTAACAACGGTGCCGTTAGCTACTACATACGTGCTTTGACCAAACGACCCTGTTACAGGTTGTGTTGACGGTTGTGCTGATGGTGTAGGTGATGGTGTTGCTGATGGTGTTGGTGATGGTGTAACTGATGGTGTCGGTGAGGGTGTAGGTGATGGTGTAGGTGTTGGCGTAGCTGATGCAGACGCTGAAACAGAAGTCGTGGTATTTAGCTGATTATTAGGCGCTGGAATCTGAGAGGTACAACCACTAATTGATACGAGAACAAGAGCGCCGATAAAAAGCAAAGGCAATGCATATTTGAGCGGCGTTTTGATGTACCGCTTCATCATCCTAGCTATTGGATTCATTGATTCATCCCCCTTGTAAGTAAAAACAAATACGTGAGATAGGGCCAATGAAGCTTAAGAATTGCTATAAGGTATTTTTGACGAGTGATTAAGCTATCACCTAATTCGTCTAACCGTGTTTTGCGTATCCTGCAAGCTGAGCTTGTTCTTTCACATATTTCTCGACCAGCGCTCCTATTTTAGCAGGTGTCATTTTCGCGCTGAGTTCTGCATAATCTCTTTCAAGATCCGCCACACGGTCCGCTAGTGCTTCAAATTCTTCTTCTTCGATCAATTCTCCACCCCCTTTGACTTTCTTTCTTGAGCTAGCTCTCAATGTTCACAGAATCGCGGAGCGTGCCACAGTCTCATACATAGGGTATTCCTGCTTTTTCCGACAATCTTTCAATTCTCTGGTTCACTACGCCTATCATCCGCTGTAGGCGATCCAAATTGGAGACGATGTTTTTAAGACCGTCAGCGATGTCACTGTCGATGTCAACACGCTCTGCTATTTTCATCCTCTCCTTATCTCCAACACGCTCTGCTACTTTTATTATCTCTTCATTTTGTGATTCGATCTCTTTAGCAATGTCCATAATCCATTGTTTTACCTGAACAGGTCCATCTATATAATCCATAGATAATCACCTTCTCAGCTGCCTCGTATCCGAGCCCAAAATTACTTTGGGAGTCAACTCGGTGAGCAATAGCGGTGCTTGATAGCTTAAGCGTTGTCGTTTAGCTCCGGTTAGTTTCCCCCTGCACGGATAGACTTCTTTGCTCTGCCATTCATGAGACGCAACTATGATGAACTGCCAAAGGTGCGAGAAGTACGCCCATTGCAGGTTGCGCGGCGATAGAGAGCACGTTCCGTATTGCGAAGAGTACCACCGCCCGCGCTACATCAGAGACTAGTTGCGACGGCCATTTACCTATTGAAGTTGGCTTAACGCTCTCCACGGAGAATAACGGGCATTTAGAAGCTAATATGGCAATCAGAAAAAATCGATCACGCTATAATGTCGCGTGTTCATGTAAGAGATACCGATAAAGGAGGGAGAAAATGATCGAAAATGGGCTAATTTTAACGGGCAACGATGCAGAATTGTTGAGCCGTGCGCTTTCAGAAGTCAAAACAAAAGTCTATGAGGAGTCCGAGGCTAGCTTAGATGATACCCAAGCGCTCGATACCCTCATTTCGTGCTTCAGAAATGCAAGGGAAGACGAACCGAAGAATGACAGACTTCGCGCGTATCTTAGCCCCTTAGGTAAGCGCCTTATGCTTGGCACGATTATCGGCAGGCAAGGCGACTCGGAGAGTCGCGAGAGTTAAACGCGTTCCCGAATGGGCGCTCCCTTTGGTGCTGCGTAATAATTGCTTGCAGGCTACTTCTTGGGCCGTTACCCCGTAGGGTTGTAACCCTTTTATGGTTACCCCTCAAAGGGGTTCAAATTGAACGCCGTTAGCCAATTTGGAAGACGAGAAGGCCGTTAGAGAGGGTGTTTGCTAAGTCAGGCTAACCGACTGACGGCTAAAGTGTTTTCCTTTAGCTGCCGATATTACATGATCTCAAAGATCATCACAGGTCACGCGCAACATACAGCAAATGCTCGCGCGGCAATAACCATGCTGTGAATCGTAGGGTAGCGCGATTGATTTTCAACTGGCTTCTCTACGTGCTCCAATCGCTAAAATAGGTAGGGTTCCTCCGCCCTAAGGAGATGAATCGATCCTCAATGAGATGGCGCAGGTGGTGCACTGGCACACTCGCGCCATGAATAAATCGCGTTCAACCGTCGCGCGGGAGCTAATGATGAAAAAGTTATTCACCATGCCAGATTTCCCAAGCCGAGCACGTCTTGCCGGGCTCCGTTGGCATTTGAAACTCAAGCTCGCACCTGAAGCCATCGTCGCCGGGCTTGAAGTGCGCACACGTCATACACTCCTTTGTCGTTATTCCATCCCCCTATAAGTAAGAACAAATGCGTAACAAGGGGCCAACGAAGCTTAAGAGTTGCTATCCGCGTTCGTAGAACGCGTTAGCGGCCTGTATCCGATCCCAATATGACTTCTTGTGCGTGGCCTCTGTAAGTAGGTGCTATGCTAACAAACTCATTTTTTCAAAGCCATCACGCTAAAAGGCGAGTCGCAGTTAAATAACAACACTTAAGCTGTCAGCATCGGCTTGGATGCGTAGTTTATTTTTTCGGCTGAACGATCGAAGAAGGGGAAGTATATGATAAAAAAAGTGCTGATGTTTTGCGTCGTACTCATGCTCGTGACTGTTCTGGTGGGAGTGGCGGGCACCGTCTCAACGCAAACTCTAAGTAACCCGTCGGCGGCCAGCGCAGCGACGGTTAAATCGACCACGACAACGACGACCGAGCACCCAATCTTTCTTTCATACGAGCAACCGACGAGTCTTCAGCTTCAATCCTACACTGGCCCGTTCGTTGGAAGCATTAATTCGAACGTCTACCACTACCCGTGGTGCTCCGACGCTAAGAAGATTTTACCAAAGAACCTCGTCACATTCGCCACAGTAGCAGACGCATGCAACGCGGGCTACCGACCGTGTGAGGTCTGCAAGCCGCCAGCATGCGGTTCGCCGACGCCAACTGCTACGCCAACTGCTGCACCATCCGCTTCTACTGTTGCCACGCCTACGCCAACTGTAATGCCCACGTCAACAATAACGCCAACGTCGACACCCGCAGCGGCGAGTCCCTCTGCCACGCTAAAACCTGCAGCGGCGAGTACTTCTACGGCCAACGTCGCTCAAGCGAGCGTAGCTGCAAGTAGCTCGGCCTCGACTCCCGGTTTTGAAGGGTTGTACGCACTTGGTGCTCTTGCTGCTGTGTTTCTGGCATTACGGATCATCCGCCGTAGCTGAAGGTTGTAGCGCGAAGGATTGCTTCCTTTAAAAACGGCTCCTGAGTCCCCGCCACCGCAATTAGAACCCGCCATTTGCTTGAACGGCAGTGTGAGGATAAGTTGTCGTTAGCTGGCGCGTTTGATACGCGCTTAAAAAAGGGAGTTATCAAACTACCTTGGCATGTGCGTTGCATATTCACACGTTGAGATAAACGGCCGTTTAAATGGTCGCTTACAAGCCCTTGTTTTGTGCCGAAAATAACTATAACATCGTGATATTAAGCAAAATCATGGCACTTTAGCTGCATATGACCACTAAGAACGGCCTCGAAAATGGCCGAGCCCGTGACGGCCATAATCACTGCTCAAAATTAGTGAAAAAATGTTTACTAAATCGTCCTCTTTTATATGCTCCGTTATATGCTTTCGTCTAGTTCATGACTACTTCAAATTGCCAGACGGTTGTTGTTGAGCGCGCTGTTGCATCATTCTCGCATTCATCATCCGCTGATAAATGGAGGGTTGAACCTCGTTGATTTTATCCTTCTCGATATGGAATACAGGATTCTGTAACAAACCCAAATCATCTTCGTAAGTCAGCACCATAAACATCTGCTTTTTCTTCCAAAACAGCGGACCTAGTATCAAACGTGATGCAGCTATTTTGTCTTGCGAAGTACTAGCAACGTTTGTTATGTTACCATACGGAATCATTGCAGGGAATTCTGGTATTTCTAGATAATCCGGCTGAAGTGCTAGGTTAACATCCATTTCGTTCGGATATCCAGAATGCCCACCGAGATACTTTGCCTTATAAGCAAAGCCCATTCCTTTTTTTCCAAATAGTGCCATGGTTTACAACTCCTTTCAAATGTTCTCCGTCTACGAGGAACACTGGAACTGTGTTTGCGCGTGCCAAGCCGTAGCTTGGATTTGTTAAGTCGTTTGGTCGACGCGTTGAATGATAAACCTATGGATTTGCACTGATCGACATTGTAAACGCGGTCTCGCCAAGCGGCGTATCATAGCGGTGTGCCTCTGACGCCGGGCGCCGCTTTTTCGGCCAAGCCCTGCCGCTAGCAAGTGACGTACCGCCCGCGTAGATGCGAGCATTAGTACGCCAACAGTTGTTTAAAAGTTCACAGTCAGAGAGCCCGAAGACAAAGAGGTCTGCTCGTCATAGACAATCTTCATTGGAGTATTTCCCGCGGGCATCTCGAAAACGATAACTCCTGCCGTCTTGTCTCCTGGTTTTGAATTGTCTAATGATTGTAGGCTGTTTGGTGCCCCGAAACTCGCAGTTGCAGCCTGATGTCCTATGTTCTGATTGTCGAACAACGTAAACTGGAACTGATTTCCCATCATGGCGTTTTGCGCGTTCTTATTTGTCATCTCAACATAGATTGAGACATATTTATCCCCGGCAGATGGCTGCTCAAATTGGTTTGAATCTACGTATGTCCCCTGATTCTTAGCCGTCAAGCTGAAATTATTACGAGACATTGGCCGTATTATAAAGCTGGTGTTCACCGCAGCCCCTCATCACTGTATTCGTTGAGATTCTATAAGTTGGCTTGGGAACAGCACCGCCACTTGCTAGATTTACATGACCAAGGGATGCTCATAATTGCTAGACTCGGTGCCACGATCCCCAAATCAACTATAAGTGCGAGTGGCGTTCACGCGTGATTAAGAGTCTGAGAAGCTTACATGGCTCAACAGCACGACCTGCGTCATCGAAGGTGCAGGCGACGCTAAGGTCGGAACCGACGTGTTCTACGAGTGGAGTTGAAAATGCACATCCGCCCAATACTTCATATACGCGTCATACACGTGCTCAGGCAGCGGATGCTTATAAAACCGTCACTCGACACCTGCCCTTTTGTGAGCTGCAATATAGGTGCCTCGCCAAGCTACCTGAAAATGTGAACCCAGAGATTGATCGCCACGGGTACCATCGTCACTATGATAACCAAGATGACGAACAGTGGCGTTATTTTTGCTTTTCCACGCCAGACAACATAAAACTCAATAGCATCTGTGACAGCAACGATGATAGTAGTGACAATAAGAGCTCTGACAAAGAGGTTGACCATGGTGTTAATCCAGAGATTGATCGCCATCGGTACCATCGTGACTATGATAACCAATACGACGAACAGTGGCGTTATTTTTGCTTTTCCACGCCAGACAACATAAAACTCAATAGCATCTGTGACAGCAACGATGATAGTAGTGACAATAAGAGCTCTGACAAAGAGGTTGACCATGGTGTTAATCCAGAGATTGATCGCCATCGGTACCATCGTGACTATGATAACCAATACGACGAACAATGGCGTTATTTTTGCTTTTCCACGCCAGACACGATAAAAAACAATAGCATCGGTGACTGCGACGATGATGGTAGCGATAATAAGAGCCCTCACAAAGAGGTCGACCATGGTTTCACTCCTTACGCTTCAGTGTTGATATTTGATTCAAAAACTGTTAGTGACAGTTTAGTTGCCTAGCTGCGTATTTTGCCAATACTTCATATAGACATCGTAAACGTCTTCAGGCAGCGGATGCTTGTAAAATCGCCAGTCGACTCCGGAAACGCCGTGTGTAAGTATATAGTTCTTGTTTGACTGATCCCACTGCAAGATGTCGCTCATTTGTTCACAGAATCTTCTTAGATCTCCCGCACGAAATGATGGCTGGCGTGCATAGCGTTCCTTCTGTTGCTTCAGCCATCGTTCGAATGATCGCCGGCCCACGTCTTCGGCGTGCATTGGCGTACTCCAGCTAATTTTTGGCACGACTCGGACTGGCGACTCTATTAAGTAGCAAGCCTCGTATCTCGACCTATGAAATCGCTCGTAGTATTTTACTCGCGAACCGGAAATACAAAAATTGTAGCTGAAGCGCTTGCAGGCGCGCTCGGCGCCGATATAGAATCAATCGTCTCCGACACGCGGGGAAAGGGCATGGGTCGGCTCGTTTTGCAGACCTTGTTCAAGACTCGCACGAGAATCGACGCTCCCAAGAACGATGCCTCATTATATGATTTGGTCGTTATCGGCACTCCGGTGTGGGCAAGAAACGTATCCGGCCCTGTGCGAACGTATCTAGCGCAGAACAAGAGCAAGTTTAAGACCGTCGCCTTCTTTTGCACGTATGGGGGTTCCGGGAGTGAAAAAGCACTCAAAACCATGGAAAAACTTTGCGGAAGGCCAGTAGCTGGCAAGCTTGACGTTCGTGAGAGCGATGTAAAAAGCACGGCGTACGCAACAGACGTGAAGCACTTTACGGCGAAGATTCTCGAATCACAGCACTAAAGAATCTCACAGCGCTAAACTCGCAGGTGCACGACGTTCATCGCTCCATTTCTGTCTGAGCGATCCATCCATCTCGCGACTGACCTACCCCCCGCAGGGTCTCGTGGAATGTCTTTGAACAAGGGGAACTGATCCAAAACCTTGATGCGATTATCCCATTTTGTTATCGTGCGTGCATCCTTCATGGCCCATTTCGTGGCTTCCATCCTCATCCTCCACATACCCCAGTTGCACCTTAACTTGGCGAGTCTTGACTGGGTATTAAACACTATCTCCGCGCCTGAAAGGCCATCAGCGAGTGATGAGAAGAACGATTTTATGTCAGACTCGTGAAAATACAAGAGCACTCCGGCGGCTATCATGAATACGCCGTTCTTGGTACCAGTTATTTCGTCACGCCAACTGGGATCCAGCAACGATTTTGCGATGCATGTCGACCTGGCAGTTTCGGGAATGAGTCGCCGTCGAAGGTCGATGACCGCAGGAAGGTCAAGATCGTACCAGTGAATCGAACCGTTGTCGACCCGGTAAAACGCAGTGTCAAGGCCCGCCCCAAGATCAATGACCGATGCCCCGGGATGTTTAGCGATATATGCGCGGATCTTGTCGTCGAGATGCTTCGCTCGTGCCGCGTGCATGAGATTTCCTAGTACGCCGAGACTTTTGTCGAGCCTTGCAAAATCGTAATCAAGCTGTTCAACGAGTTCAATAGCCTTCGTATCGTTAAGGATGGAAGGGTTCTCTCGACTGAATTTTGCCCGCCCCCACAGAGGAACGAGTAACGTCTCTTCTACGCCACCCAGATCAAGCTTCATTGCGCGTGCCTAAACGAACGGTCTCCCGACATGCACCTAAATGGGCGGTTAAATAAAAACGTTGTTCGTTGACCGAGCAAGCCGTGACTGAGAGGAAGCTTAAGAAACGGCTTAGATCATTAAACGCACATCCGCCCAGCACTTCATGTAAACATCATACACTGAAGCGGGAAGTGGGTGGCGATAATGCATCCACTCGACGCCTGAAACACCGTGCGTCAAGATGTACGCCCGGTTCGATTGACTCCACCCGATAACGTCGCCATGCTGCTCGCAAAACTTGCGAAGATCGCCGAGCACGAAATGGCGCAAACCGATGCCTCAGAATTGCGCAGCCAGATCGCAACGTTTAAGCTGCTTGCCAGAGCTTATGCACGCGAATTTTGAAACGAATAAAGCGTAGCTCAATTTTTTGGGAACGACTCGTCTAAAGGGGGGAAATTATGAAAAACAATTTGAAAATAGGGTTGGCAGTAGCCCTTGTGCTGGTGATGTCGCTGGCCGTCGCAGGGTGCACGAACAACACGTCGAACGGAGGGAATCAAGGTGGGCAGGCGCTTACTTTAAGCGCGACTCAAGTTCCTGCTAACGACTCAGTCGTCGCATATTACGGAAATGGCGTCGTTGTAGTCAATGCGACGGTCACCAACAACAACGCAGGCACATTCAAAATTTCAAGCGACAACTTTTACTTGGGTGATTCGGGAGGCTACAGTCACCAGGCACTAGGCACCGCGCACTCTGATATGTCAGATAGCAACACTTTCACGTGGATGTGGCTGTACTTCAGCCTTAATTCGGGAATGACACCCGCCTCGCTACGCTACTACGACGGAACGCACGACATAAGCTGCTCGGTAAGCTGATGTATTGATTCTGGTTCCGTGCCTGAAGTGTGTTGACGGCTGGGTTAAATACTCCTCGAATTAATGATGAGCATATAAGCATCGACATCCTTATCAAGACTTAGGGTGCTTTTCCAAATGATCGCTTTTCAGACAAGATCCAGCGAGAAGACTTCGGTTATTGCGAGCGTGACTTCCGTGACCATCCTAATCCAGTGACAGTGCAAGACATACAGGAGAATCATAGCGAACATATCTTCCGCTGCAACTCCACAGTTCACGCCCATTATTCCAGCAGAGGCTATTCTAGAGCTAGCTGGAAAAGCGATGAAAGCAGTGAAGCAAGCACCTTAAATCTGAGATTAAGGTTAATTGCTATCTTAATCTCCTGTTTCTTTTTTTGATCCGTCGTATGTGAAAACCACATCTTTCCAATACTGCATATACACGTCATACACGTTTTCCGGCAGCGGGTGCTTATAATGCGACCAGGCAACTCCTGAAACGCCGTGGGTGAGAATGTACGCTCGGTGAGATTCATCCCATTGAATGACGTCGCCATGCTGCTCAGCGAATTTACGAAGGTCACCGCAGACGAAGTGCCCGCCATACGCTAAAGGAATTTTTTTCCTCCTCGCCCATTTGTCGAAGTATTCATGTGCAAATATGCGAGTGTCGTCTTTTAGCTTTCTGCCATCTAGAAGCGGTGTCACCGCGTCAACAACGCAGGGGTGTAATGGCACATAGTGCTGCATCCTGATTTTATCCTGTTGCGGCAGCACATCAAGCACCGAAGGGTCGTGTCGTAGAGCGGCCCGAAACTGTCCGACGGTCAGCTTGCGGATGGTGGCGAGAGGCCGTTGCCCTGTGTATGCACCGAAGAGAACAAGAGCTTTGTAGTTTTGGCACTGTCGTGCGGTAAACTCAGTGTTCTTATTAGCTTCATCTATCGCAGATAGCACATTTTTGATATCCTCTATCGTTACGATGCGTTGTGTAATACATTTGCTTTCTTTGACCGTTTTAGGCATCTCTAAAAACAGGTCAAACTCCTTATATCGCGTGTCTAGCCGCATCTTTGTGAGATATCGGAGGAACGCTTTGGCGAAGTTGAGCATCTTCCGTTTTGAGTAGATGCCCGTGTACTTGGTAAGAACGTATTCACGAAACGCTTCTATTCTCGCTTTGTTTATCACTCCCTTCGTGCCGTGCCAGAACGTCACCGAACATTTGTTGATCCACGGAATAGTCGCCGCAGTCACGCCTATGCAGCGAAACGCAGTGTAATCAGTCAGTTCTTCCTCCCCGTAGTCAAGTTCAAGCGACATCAGGGATTGCCGGTGTTGCGGGTGGGATTTCTTCGTTTTCGGCTCTTCTGTGCCCGCGTAAATAAGCTCATTTTGAGCTTTATTCGACGAAATATTTGAAAAATGAGTCTCCACAGGGCCATAGGATAACCATGCTACCCCACCTCGGCACAGCCTCGAAAGGCGTATAGTCCCGTGCGGATTCGAACCGCAGTCGCGGGCTTTCTTCTATCAGTGGCCAATGTACCACGACCACGTGAATCCAAAGGCCCGCATGATTGACCACTACACCACGGGACTCTCGAGCTAGAGTAAGATTCATACATACTTAACGTTTTGGTCACCTTACAGCTCACGAGAGCGCATTCGACGACATCGAGCGCTTCAATTCAAAAACAACTCGCTAACGCGGACGCTACGAAGCCATGCGCTACGAGACTTCACCACAAAAGCTCAATCTGCCAATTTGCACTAACGCCAAGCGCCAACTCACGTGCGCCTAGCCAAAAAAAATGGGGCTGGAGAGATTTGAACTCTCGATCGACGGGTCTCTCCGATCAGTGCTCCAACGGGACATCACCTGACTCAAGCGTCCCCGAGTCATCAGTTGACCCGTTGCTCATCATATCGAGAACCTTTACCGCTGGAGCCCGTCGCCATTCCTGACTAGGCCACAGCCCCGCAATATGCGGGCCGGGAGGGAATTGAACCCTCGACCTTTGGGTATCTCTGGTCAACAGGTCACAACAAGCATACCGTAAGAGCCCAACGCTCTGCCTGACTAAGCTACCGGCCCGTATTTGGCATATGCTCTTATACCCATTCCACATATATAACTTACCCAAATTACATTTGAGGGTAAAATCCAGCAAGCTCAAAAAGTAGGTGGTGGCTTATTTCGGCTTATAACTCGACAAGTTTGGAGCAAGGCATACCTCTCAAAATTGACGAACGGGTAACGTACGCGGTACTCGGCTCAGGCAGCGTCGGCTTTCTCGTCGCCAAGGAACTCGCACAACGCGGCAGGATGTTTACCATCATCGACAAGAACGCGAAACGGGTCGAGACGCTGCGTGACCAGAATTTTGACGCGCACGTCGGTGACATCACAAAAGAGGAGGTCATCACCGAGCTGCTCACGCCTGATCTCGAGATCGTTATGATTCTCAGCTCTGACGTCGACGCGAACACCAAGGCGCTGGGCGTGATCAAGGAGAGGAAGCCAGACGTTTTTGTGATCGTCCGAGCGGCCGATCCGCTCAGCAAAGATAAGCTCGAAGAGTTGGGGGCCGACGCCGTCGTGTATCCATCGGCGCTTATCGCGAGCGCCACGTTGCACGATCTCCAGAAGGCAGAATCGCAGCGGTCTGCGAATCGACTTCACGAAATCCTCAAAAGCATAAAGAAGCTCGGCATACTGGTCCACGATAACCCCGATCCCGACTCGATCGCAAGCGCACTCGCACTCGGGCAGATCGCCGCGAGCGTCGATACGGAAGCCGCGATAATCTACCACGGAGAGATCAGCAGACAGGAAAACAGAGCCTTTGTAAACCTACTCAACATCGACTTGATCCACGTCGACGAGGTTGATCCGAACGAGTACGACATGCTCGCCTTGGTCGATACGGGGACGCCAGGGGCGAATAACCCACTGACAAGCTTGGACAAAGTCGGAATCATCATTGACCATCACGGAGTTCCCGAACAACACGTCCTGTACACCGATATCAGGGACGTGGGATCAACGGCGACGATATTAACGAACTACCTCGAAGAGCTCGACATTGACATCGACAAGCGGCTCGCGACGGCTTTGCTTTACGGCATACGCATCGACACCCAGGACTACAAAAAGCACGTGACCCCGGCAGATCTCGCTGCCGCAATGAAGCTCATGCAGCTCTCCGACAGAGAGATTCTCAATCAGATTGAATCACCGACAATGTCAATGGAGACGCTTGACATAATCGGCGAGGCCATTCACAACAAGCACATCAGCGGAAGCTACCTTGTCTCGTGCGTCGGGTTTATGCACAACGTAGATGCGCTCGCGCAGGCGGCCGACTACGTGCTCAACCTCGAGGGGGTAACGGCCGTCGCCATCTTCGGGCTCAACGAAGAAAAGATTCACATATCCGCGCGGAGCAAGGACATCCGCGTCAACATCGGCGCCGTCATGAGCCAAGCATTCGGCGACATCGGCTCAGCAGGCGGCCATTCAAACGCCGCTGCTGCTCAGATTCCCCTCGGCATTTTCACCGGCGTCAGGGACCGAAAAACGCTCCTCAGCCTCGTCGAAGAGGTCGTGACGCGCAGGTTCTATACAGAAATTGGCGTGGAGCGGGACGAATAACCGTCGTACCGCTCATTACTGTTCGGGTGCCATAACACAGTTTGCGATATCCGTGTCTCGCCACAGATTTGCACCGCACGGAATTTGCGGGATTATTGTCTATTTTGCGACGCTCGCGACTTCCGCCGGCAAGGGGCGCAGTTTCTCAGTTTTGACGAACGCTACCAGATCATCGATGGTAGGGTGGACCCCGCGTCTGCTTGATACGTAGTAGCCTGCCACCGCGTTCGCGAGGCACAGGCGCAGTGCGGGGGCCAGACCGAGCAGCTCACCAAAGATGTTGCCTGAGTTCCAGGCATCACCGGCGCCGGTGGATCGGTGCAGCTCCACGTCATATGCGGGGAACAACGTCACGATATCGTCGATCGACGCCGCATACCAGGGCGTGTGATAATCAACGCGTGAGACAACTCGGCGCTTGAATGCTATCGCGCGCTCAAGGGCGGCCTCGCCGGTGTGCTTCTCGAGCTCATTTTGGTTGAGGCTTAGCATATCAAGGTTAGTGCTCGCGATCACGCTTTCATAGAGTTCGGCAAGGTCGTGGACGCGGGGGCTCGGGTCTGCCGAGTCAAAGTACGTCTTCACGTTGTATTGCTTCGCGTAGGCGAACGTCTTCACGGCAAGATCGGTGCCGCCCACGACGTTGGTCCCCCAATCGTGCACGGTCACGAGCTGGCTGTTTTCGATGAGTTCGAGATCGGTATCGCGCAGGCTGTCGAAGGCAAAGTCATAGTTCGAGCCGACGTCGTTGAGCATGACGTTGATCCGTTGCTCGCCAATCTCGAGAGCGAGGGTCTGTCCCAATCTGCCGTCAGTCTTCACGTGGGCGACGTCAACGCCGCTATTTTCGGCGAAGAACTTCAAAATATGATATCCAAGCTCGCTCGTCCGGCCGATGAGATGGGAGCTTAGCCCGAGTCGCGACAGCGCGATTGCGGTATTTGCCGCACCGCCGCCCGACAGCACGTTCTGGACGAAGCCGGGAAGGCTGCCGCCGCCGCCGACGTACTTCGCCTGCAGCGCACTGCAAAACGAGCTCAGATCGTCGACCTGCACGAAATGATCCAAGTAGAAGCTGGGCGTACATACGACGTGCAGCCTCCGCGTCTCTCGCGGATCGAGCGCTGCTAAGATTTGTGACAATTCGCGCTTGACGTCCTCACAACGCTCTTTCAAGGCCAGCCTCCGCACTAAACTCTAAAAGGGAATGTTATTTATACGTTTCTTACCGTACGCATGCACGCGCCGGCAGCAAAACGCTAGACGGAGAGACTATGCCCATACGGAGTTCCTATGAACTGACGAGGCTTTTTTTGTCACTTTCGGACGTGAGCCGGCTCGACATCTTGAACCAGCTGGACGAACGGACGTCAGTGATCGACATTTGCCGGCGGTTTGGCTTGCTCGTGCACGAAGCGGTGCGACACCTTCGCCGCTTGGAGGATGTGGGACTCGTCTCTCAGCTCCCTAACGGGGACTACGTCATATCTGAATACGGAAAGGTTCTGGTAACCTTCATTGAAGGGATAAGCGACGTTCACGACCTACTAGAGTATTGGGAGCGCCACAGTGCGGCTGAGCTTCCCGCACACCTTAAGCGTTTGCCGGCAGACCTCGGCGAGTCGTTGCTCCAGGATAGTGAGCTGCTTAACGCGGCTGCCGTCGAGATCGTGCGTGAAGCGAAGCGGTTTCTGTGGGTCTTGAATTACGCCGTGGACCAGACTGGACTCATCGCGTCAGAAGTCAAAGTGCTTCTGAAGAACACAGCCGGAACAGAAAGCCCCGATGTCCGGTACGTCGATAGAGTCAGCACGATACTCCTCGTCAACGAGCTTCGCAGCCTCATTTTTTTCCCGCGGGTGGCCGAAGAGGGCTACGACCAAGATATGTCGTGCGGGTTTCTCGTCCCCGCAGCTGACGTGACCTACCGACTGCTCGTGGAACTGTTCGATTTTTTGTGGAGCTGCAAATCGTCACGCGCCGTCGACTGAGTTAGTGTATTAAACGTTAACAACACAAGGTCCTAGAGGGAAAAATGACAAAAGATCCCGTTTGCAACATGGACGTCAATGAAACGACTGCGAAGTACGTCAGCGAATACAAGGGCAAGAAGTACTTTTTTTGCGCTCC
>ODAK010000577.1_pt1 | contig 42176 bp, 42 predicted proteins | sample 1539591 | NCBI WGS metagenome assembly ODAK01 (sample SAMEA3539303, study PRJEB22396) | soil metagenome | biome: tundra; feature: field; material: soil | place: USA | collected 2010-05 | depth 0.15 m
AGGTTCGCAGACCGCGATAATCGCGCGCCTGGCCGATTCGCCCGCCGCCATCCACCTTCACCCCACCGCGCCGCTCGCGACGCGGGTGCTGCTGCCGGGAGACCCCGGCCGCGCGCTCGCGCTCGCCCAGGAGCTGCTGGATGAGCCGCGCATGTTCAACCACAACCGGGGACTGTGGGGCTATACCGGCTCGGCCGCCGACGGCGAGCCGCTGACGATCCAGAGCACCGGCATGGGCGGGCCCTCGGCCGCCATCGTGTTCGAGGAGCTGATCGCGCTCGGCGTCACGCGGGCGATCCGCGTAGGGACGGCAGGAGCATTCGACGGCGCGCTCGGCCTCGGCGATCTGCTGATCGCGGAGCGAGCGATCTGCGCTGACGGTACGAGCCGCTCGCTCGGCGCGGGCGGAGGGGTCGATGCCGACCAGGGACTCGCCGCCGCGCTGCGACGCTGCGCACCGCAGGCAGCGAGCGGCACGATCGTCTCGAGCGACCTCTTCTACGAGGTCGGCGAGCCGCGTTTCGAGCAGTGGCGTGCGCAGGGCGCGCGCGCCGTCGAGATGGAGGCTGCCGCGCTGTTCGCGCTCGGCGCGCTCCGCGGCGTGGCGGTCGGCTGTGCGCTGGCGATCACCGACCAGTTGAGCGGGCCGCGCGAGCGCATCGACGCCTCAGCGCTGCACGCCGTCGGGCTGGCGCTCGGGCGGGTCGCGGCGGCCGCGCTCGGAGCCACGGCACCCGTCTAGCCCGGCGCGCGGCTAATCGTGCGCCGGTTGGCCGGCGGGCGGCGCTCCGGTCGGCTCGCGGGCGACGTCCTCGACGCGCAGGCGCTCCTGGCCCGGCGACACCACGCGTGGCGCATCGGGGCTCCGCTCCTGCAGCGCCGCGAGTACGCGCGTCACATCTGCGAGCTGTTCCTCGATCGAATCCAGGCGGGCCGCGATCGCGGCAGGAGTCCCGCGGAGGCCCTCCTCGAGCCGCGTCAGGGCGTCCTCGAGCGCCTCGAGGCGTTGCGAGATCGAGCGCACACGCCTCGTCAGGCGCTCGATGTGAGCCGCCGAGGGAAGGTTGAGGAAGTCCATCGCGACCTCCTGCATCTGGGTCGCCTTGCCGCGCGCTTCGAAGGCCGCCGTGAGCGCCGAGTTGATCCACGGATTCTCGAGCAGGTCCTGGGCGATCCGGCCGAGCGCCTCCTCGCCGCGCGCGGCGAAGCGGTCGCGCAGACTGTCCACTTGCGGTTCCTCGGCCACGCGCAAAGGGTACTCCGAAGCGTCCCGCGGATGCGCGGAGCAGCCGCGGGCCGGCTCAGGTGCCGCCGAACCGCGGGGCGCGCTTCTCGAGGAAAGCCAGGATCCCCTCGCTGGCATCGGCGGAGGCGAAGACACGCGCGAAGGCCGCCTTCTCGGCCTCGATACCGGCCTCGAGCCCGGCGCCGTTCGAGACCCGCTTGATCTGCTCGACCGCGATCGGCGGCTGCGCCGCCAGCCCACGCGCCCAGGCCAGCGCGGTGTCCAGCAGCTCATGATCTGCGACCACACGATTGACGAGCCCGTATTCCCAGGCCTCGAACGCGTCGATCGGCTCGCCGGTGAGGCTCATCTCGAGCGCCCTGCCCATACCGACCAGGCGGGGCAGCCGCTGGGTCCCGCCGAACCCCGGGATGATCCCCAGCTTGATCTCCGGCTGGGCGAAGCTCGCCGACTGCGCGGCAATCCGCAGGTCGGCACCCATTGCCAGCTCGCATCCCCCGCCGTAGGCGAGCCCGTTGACGGCCGCGATCGTGACAATCGGCGAGCGCCCCGCGTCGAGCAGCAGCGCGTGCATGCGGTCCACGAGCTCGCGCTCGCTGTCGATGTCCATCGTCGCGAAGGCCTTGATGTCGGCGCCGGCGCAGAACAGCGTCTGGCTGGCGGAGGCGATCACGAGCGCGCGAACGGTCCCAGCCTCGGCGACCTCGCGCCACAGCCGAGAGAGCTCGTCCAGCAGCTCGATCGTGATCGAGTTGGCCGGAGGGTTGTCGATCCACGCGATCGCCACCTCGCCGCGCGACTCGAGCTTGATCGGCCCGTCCCAGCCCGGGTCGGGACGCGGGGTCGGAAAGAAGCCCTGGCCCGCCGCCACGCCGAGCCTGCCCTGCGCCACCAGGCGCCGCAGGATCGTCGGCGGCGTGAACGACTCGCCCCACTGCGCCGCGGCGGCTTCCAGACGCGCGAGCGTCTCGCCGAGCCCAGCGGCGTCGGCGCGCGCGAACGGCGGCGGGATGAGGCCCGCGCCGGCCATCAGGGCGACGTCGATGTCGCGAGCGGATGCGACACCCTCCTCGAGCAGCAGGCAGCACTCGACGAGCGCCTTCAGCGCGAAGCGCTCGGCGAGTGCCGCCGCGTCGAGCAAATCGCTGCCGCCGCCGCGCGGTGCGCCGGCTTCATAGAAGCCGCGGCCGCTCTTGACGCCGAGCTCGCCCTTGGCGACCAGCTCGCTCATCCCACCGTGGAGGTGGAATCGATCGCCGAAGGCCTCCCGTAGATGCTCGGCGACGTGCAGCACAGTGTCGAGGCCCAGCATGTCGGCGAGCAGGAACGGTCCGAGCGGCGCGACCTTCGAGTCGGCGATCGCACGGTCCAGCGCTCCGACGTCCAGCCCCAACTCCTCCTGGGCGCGCCACAGCTCGCTGGCGGCCGACGTCAGCACACGATTGACGACGAAGCCCGGCGAGTCGCCGCAGCGGATCGCCGTCTTGCGAATCGCCGCCGCGAAGCCGGCCGCCACGGCCATCGACTCAGGCGTCGTCTCAATGCCCTCGACGATCTCCACCAGGCGCATCACCGAGGCCGGGTAGAAGAAGTGGAAGCCGAGCACCCGCTCGGGGCGCGTGGTCGCGCCGGCCAACTCGCTGATCGAAAGCGCCGAGGTGTTCGAGGCGAGGATCGCGTGTCCGGGGGTGGCCCGATCCAGTTCGGCGAAGACGTGCTGCTTCAGTTCGAGGCGCTCAGGCACGGCCTCGATCACGAAATCGACGTCGCCGAAGCCGTCATAGGTCGTCGTCGAGCTGATCAACGCGAGCGTGCTCGCGAGCTTCGCGTCCGCCTGCTCGCGCGTGAGCCGCTCGCCGGCGACGAGCGCGTCGAGCCGGCCGGCCGTCAGCTCCTGCGCCCGTGCGAGCCCGACGTCCACGAACCGCTGCTCGATGTCGCGCAGGACGACCGGGATTCCCGCGGCGGCGATCACCTGGGCGATCTCCCCGCCCATCGTTCCTGCGCCGACGACGCCGGCCTTGAACACGAACATCCGCAACTCCTCGCGGTCGGGTGTGTCTGAATCTACAGACCAGGGTAGATCGAGATCGTCAGCGCCGGCGGTAAGGCCGGTCCGAGATTGGGAGGTAGCGAGATGGGGAACAGAGGTCATGTGACGGGAAGCGGATTGCCGCTGCTGGTCAAGCTTCGTCGCGTTCTGCTGGCGGGCGCCGTGGGCGCCGCCGGTTACTGCCTCGTGCTCGCCGCGCCGGCGCTCGCCGCCGCGCCGACGGTCGCGACCGGCGCCGCCAGCGCCGTCACCTATCAGTCGGCGACGCTCGCCGGCACGGTCAACCCCGGCGGCCATTCGACCGAGGTCTACTTCCAGTACGGCACGACCAGCAAGTACGGCGCGCAGTCGGCACCGACGGAGCTGCCGGTCGGGACGACGGCGGTCGCCATATCGATCCCGATCGCGGGACTGTCGGCGGGCACGGCGTATCACTACCGCATCGTTGCGACCAACGTGACCGCCACAGCACTGGGCTCCGACAAGAGCTTCACGACTGCCAGGATCCCGCTTTCGCTGGCGATCACAGCCGCTCCCAACCCGGTCTCGTTCGGCGGCGCGATAACGGTCGAGGGGACGCTGTCGGGCACCGGCAACGCGAACGCGGCGGTGCAGCTGCAGCAGACTCCGTTCCCCTACACAGCCGCATTTTCGAACGTCGGCAACCCGGAGCTGACGCTTGCGAACGGAACGTTCGTGGTCAACGTCCTCGACGTGACGATGAACACCCAGTACCGCGTGGTCTCAGGCGGCGTGGCTTCGCCCGCCGTGCTGGTCTCCGATTCGCTCGGCGTCGTGCTCTACGCACGGGCCACCGGCACCCGCAAGCGCCCGACGGTGCGATTCAGCGGCACGATCGACCCGGCCGAGCAATCGGCGCGGATCGCCTTCGAACGACTGGTTGGCACCAACTGGAAGGTGATCAGTGGAACGGTCGCGGCGGGCACGATCGTCAACGGCGTCGTGAGCTTCGCCAAGACCGTCCGGATCTATCACAGCGGCTTCTTCCGCGCCCTGGTGCTGCCGGTTGAGGGGGCGCACGTCTCGGGCTACAGCCAGACGGTGGTCGTTCGGATCAAGTGAGCCGCGAGCGCGCACGACCGGGGACGGGCGTGGCGCGTGCGCGGCTGCGCGCGCTCCTTGGCGAGCGCTCAGCCGCGGTCCGGGTCGAACACCTCGCGCGCGATCACGATGCGCTGAATCTGGGCGGTGCCCTCGTAGAGCTGCATGATCTTCGCGTCGCGCATCAGCTTCTCGACGGGATAGTCCTTGATGAAGCCGTAACCGCCGTAGACCTGCACCGCGTCGGTCGCCACCCGCATCGCGGCGTCGGCGGCGAAGCGCTTGGCGTGCGAGGAGAGCAGCGTGTTGCGCTTGCCCTGATCGAGCAGCACCGCCGACTTCCAGGTGAGCAGGCGAGCCGCCTCGATGTCGGTGGCCATGTCGGCGATCATGAACTGGATCGCCTGGTGGGCCGCGATCGGGACGCCGAACTGCACGCGCTCGCGGGCGTAGGAGACGGCGAACTCGAAGGCGGCTCGCGCGATCCCGGTCGCCATCGCCGCGACACCCGGCCGCGTCCGGTCGAGCGTCATCATCGCGATCTTGAAGCCCGCGTTCTCCTCGCCGATCAGGTGGTCGAGCGGGATCTCGACATCGGGGAAGGTGATCGTTGCGGTGTTCGAGGCGCGCTGCCCCATCTTGTCCTCGTGTCCGTCAACGATCACGCCGGCGTCGCGCGGCACGACGAAGCACGAGATCCCGCGGTGACCGGCCTGCGGATCGGTCTTCGCGTACACGATGTAGAAGTTCGCGTAGCCGCCGTTGGTGATGAAGCACTTCGAGCCGCTGATCACGTAGCGGTCTCCCTTGCGGACCGCGCGCGTCCTCATCGCCGCGACGTCCGAGCCGGCATCCGGCTCGGTCAGGCAGAACGAGGCGAGCAGCGGAGCCCCGGCCAGCCTGCCGAGGTAGGTGCGCTTGAGCTCTTCAGAGCCGGCCACCAGCAGCGGCGTCAACGCGAGGCCGTTGCAGCCGACGGAGGTCTGGATCCCCGAGCAGCCCCACGAGAGCTCCTCCTCGATGATCGCGCCGTCGAGGTATCCGATCCCGGCTCCGCCGTAGGCCTCGGGGATGTGGGTGTTCATCAGCCCGAGTGCCCAGGCCTTCTCGATGATCGCCTGCGGAAAGGTCCCCTCGCGGTCGTACTCCCACGCGACCGGCCGTATCTCCTTCTCGGCGAAGTCGTGGGCGAGCTCGCGGAGCGCGAGCTGCTCATCGCTCAGCGTGAAGTCGACCATCGCGGGGGCGTCAGATCACCATCAACTGCTGCTGCTGCTGCTGGTGGTACTGGCGGTACTGGCGCTGCGACTGGTGCTCGTGCCGGTCGAGGAGAGGCCACCAGTGGTGCTGGTGGTACTGGCGGTACTGGCGCTGCTAGTGGTGCTCGTGCCGGTCGAGGAGTAGAGGCCACCGAAATTGCTCCCGCTGCCGCCGAGTCCGGCGACCAGCGAGGCCAGCGAGCCGAACTTGCTCTCGAGCGCGAACACGCCGTTGAGCAGCTTGGACGACGGCTGCGCGTTGGCCGGCGCGGAGATCGTCTGCGGCTGGTTGACGTCCGTGAGCGTGGCGTCGAGGGTCAGCGAACCGCCGGTCAGGCCGCCGACGGCTGCGGCGGCGATCTGCGGCACGGTGAAAGCGATCGCGAGATCGAACCTGCGCACGATGTGATCGGCGACGCCGGTGTAGACGTCGACCTGCGCCTTGGTGATCGCGGACTCAACCAGGGCGAGCGCGCTGCTCGAGGTCGCGGCTCCGCTGGAGGAGCCGGCCGCGCCGCGCATCAGCTTCGACACGTCACCGAGCACGTTGGCCACGTTGATCTGCGCGGTGAGATGGTCGGTGCTCACGTCGCCAACGCTCGTCTGGCCCACCTCGTGCGGATCGGTCAGCCACGTTCGGGGGTCGATCCCGAGGCTGCTCAGGAGGCCCGAGGCGCCGGTCGCGCCGGTCGCGCCGAGCGCGAGGAGACCGGTTGCGCCGCTCGCGCCGGTCGTGGCTGTCGGACTCTGCGCCTTCAGCTTGTAGAAAGTCCCGCCCAGGTTCAGATAGACGCTCTTGCCGACCTTGTCGATGCCGAGGTTCGCGGTCGAGGAGGCGACCGAGACGGTGGCCGCCAGGTCGGTCGAAACGCTGCCTGCGCTGCGCTGGAACGGGCCGCTGACGTTCAGCGCGATCGGCTTGCCGCCGAGCTGCTTGATGCCGTCGAGCGCCAGATCGACCGAGAGCGAAACGCGGCCGGAGTCGATCCCGTCGCTCGCCGCGACGGTTTGCGAAACCAGCGTTGCCGGCGATCCCTTGACGGCGGCGCTGGGCTTGGCGCTGCTTCCGCACGCTCCGATCGCAATAACCGCGCCAATCGCGAGGGGAACCACGACGAGGCGTCGAAGGTGCCAACTGGATGCACGACCGACGCGGCTCATGATCATGGAGGCTAGCACGCAGGACTTGCGCAATCTCGCCCTGGCGGGCGCGCTCGCGGTGCTCGTCTGTCTCGCCGGCGCCGACGGCGTGGCGGCCGATCCGCAGCCGGCGAGCGGGGCCCGTGTTCCCTATACGCAGCTCGAGCTCGTGCTCGACGGCGGTCGTGCGCGCGCCGCCTCGGCGCTCGCCGCGGCGGCGTCCGCCTCGGCGTCGCCGACCCCGGCGCCGCCGCCGGCAGGGGCCGCCGCCAAAGCCGGATTGACCTTCCCGCAGGCGCTCACCGCACTGATGGCCAAGCGCGAGCTGCCGGCGGCGCTCGCCGCCGCCGACCGCGCGGGCTGGATCGCCGCGCGCGCCTCCTACAAGCACCTGAGCGGCACGCGCAGGGCCGAGCTCGGCGCCGTGCTCGGAAGCCTGACGGCGATCGCGCACGGCGGAGCGCTGACCCCATCGCGGCTGCCAGAACTGATGCTGACGCTCGCCCGTAACCGCCAGTGGTGGACCAGCGGTCCATTGCTCGCAAGCGATCAGCGCGTCGGCTTCGCCGGCAGCGGGCTGGTCTGGGAGTACTACCCGGGGCAGGGGATCGAGATCCAGTGGCTCGGCACCTTCGGTGCGGCCAACGGCCTCTACGATCAGCACAACTACGGCGCGCTCGCCAACCTGCTCAACCAGGCCATCAGCCTCGCGGCGCTGCGCGGCGGCGGGATCGCCTGGGAGTACGACTTCTCCTTCGACGGTGGGGCCCCGCCCTGGGTCAGCGCGATCACGGAGGGCACCGCCGTGCAGGCGCTCGCGCGGGCGGGCACCGCGCTCAGGGACCCCGCCTACCTCGCGGACGCACACCAGGGGCTTGGCATCTTCAGCGTGTCCGCACCGGTCGGGATCCGCTCGCCGACGAGCGCCGGCGCGCGCTATCTGATCTACAGCTTCGCCCCGCACGAGTTCGTGATCAACGCCTTCGTCCAGTCGCTCGTCGGGCTGTTCGACCTGGCGAGCACGGGCGATTCGCTGGCCGGGTCGCTGTTCCGCGCCGGCAACGACCAGGCGCGGATCGACGTGCCAACGTACAACACCGGCTACTGGTCGATGTACGACCAGTACTCGGAATCGACGTTGAGCTATCACGAGCTGCTCACCGGCTTCCTCGTCAACCTCTGCGCGCAGACCCACGAGACGACGCTCGCCGCGCTGGTGATCCTCGGGCTCCCGCCACCCGGCGGCGCCACCGGGCCGTCCGGCACCACCGGCACCACCGGCTCCACGGGCACGACCGGCACGACCGGCACGACCGGCACGACCGGTTCGACCTCGACCGGCGGCACGCCGTTCGGCGGCGCGACCGGCACCACTGGCACAACCGGCCCGACGGGCCCGACCGGAGCCACCGGCCCCACCGGCAACCCCTACGACGTCTACTGCACGGTCGCGGCGAGCTTCAAGACGGATCTCACTCAGCCTCCGCTGATCGCGATCTCACATCTCACGCGAACGCACGCGACGCTCGTCGCGCACGTCGTGATGAAGCTCTCCAAGATCTCGACCGTGAACTTCGCCGTGTCCTACGGCGGGCGGGTCGTGTCGCAGACCGCGCTCACACTCACCCACGGCGCCCATTCGCTCGCCTGGCGGCCACCGCATGCCGGTAGCTGGACCGTCACGCTCAGCGCGGTCGACCTCGCCGGCAACCACGCCCAGACCACCGGCACGGTCACGATCCTCGCGCCGCCCGCGCGCAAACACCACAAGCCGACGGGCTGAGCCGCGCGTACAATCGGGGGGTGCCCGCGCGGACGTGGATCCTCACCGGCTCGCCGGAGAACCTCGCCGCCACACGCGCGCACGACTTCAGCGTGATCGGGCTCAAGGAGCGCCGCCGCCGCCAGGCGCTCGAGATCGAGCTCGGCGATCGGCTGATCTTCTACGTCACGCGGGCGATGGCGTTCGCCGCGAGCGCCCGCATCGCCGGCGAGCTCTATGAGGAGCGCACGCCGATCTGGCCCGGCAAGGCGCGCAATCCCGATCCCTACCCGTGGCGCTTCCCGATCGAGCCCGAGTGGGTTCTCGAGGAGCCGGAGTGGATCGCAGCCGAGACGCTCGTCGGGCAGCTCGAGCACATCGCGAAGTGGCCGCGCGAGCACTGGAAGCTCGCCTTCCAGGGGCAGTTGCGCGTGGTCGGCAACGCCGACGCGCAGCTGCTCTGCGCACGCTTGGCCGACGCCGACGCCGCCGCGGTCAGGGCGTGATGGCCACCGACGGGCGGCGCGCCGCACGTACGACCCCGGGGCCGCTGATCAGGGTGATCCGGGCATGGCGCGCGCTCTCGCGCGAGCAGCGCCTGACGGCGGTCGCCGCGCTGGCGTTGTGGCTGACGATGTTCCTGCCGTGGTACAGCGAGAACGGGCTCGCCAAGAACTCTGCCGTCAGCTTGTCGCTCACGGCGTGGGACGCCTTCTCGTTCGTCGAGCTCGCCGTGCTGGCGGTCAGCGTCGCGGTGCTGGCGCTGCTGTTCGCCCGCGGCGAACGGCGCGCCTTCCATCTGCCGGGCGGCGACGGCGGCGTGATCATGGTCGCCGGCGCGTGGGTCGCGGTGCTGATCTTCTACCGAATACTCGACAAGCCGTCCGCACGCGATGTCATCACCGGTATCCAATGGGGCATCTTCATCGCCCTGTTCGCGGCGATCTGGCTCGCCTACACGGGTGTGGCGATGCGCCGCGCGCATCGCGCCGAGCCGACGCTCGCAGACGATCCGACCGTGCACCTGCGGGCGTCGCGGCCGCAGCGCGGAGTGCGCGAGCAGGCGCGCCGGCGCGACGAGCAGCGCCCCGCCGGCGTGGGCCTCTCGCGCCCGCCGCGCCGGCGCGAGGGCGACCTGGTCGGCGAACGCGACCCCGGGCCCGCGGGCGAGCCGTCACACGAGCACCGCGGGGTCACGAGAGAGGACGCCGAGCAGCTCTCGTTCGAGCTGCCGCACGATCCCGAGGATCGTTAGCCCACCGCGAGCCGGCCGCCGCGCCCGCCGGCTCGGTGCCACCGGGTCCCCTCGACGCGGTGACGTTCCTATGATTGGCCGTCAATGGACGCGCTCCCCGAATCAGTGGACGCCGTCGCCGATGGCCTGCGCGCAGCCGGCTATCTCCCCGGCGGATCGACCGCGCTGGTGGCCTACCTGGCCACGCGCCTGAACAAACCGGTGCTCGTCGAGGGCCCCGCGGGGGTCGGCAAGACCGAGCTGGCGAAGGCGATGGCGACCTACCTCGGGCGCGAGCTGGTGCGCCTGCAGTGCTACGAGGGACTCGATGAGGCCAAGGCGCTGTACGAGTGGAACTACCGCAAGCAACTACTGCGCATCCAGGCGGAGGCCGACGGTGCCGGCTGGTCGGAGGTCCAGGACGACATCTTCGGCGAGGAGTTCCTGCTGGCGCGACCGCTGCTAGCGGCGATCTCGGCGCCGTCGCCGGTCGTGCTGCTGATCGACGAGATCGACAAGACCGACCAGGAGTTCGAGGCGATGCTGCTCGAGCTGCTCTCGGACTTCCAGATCACGATCCCCGAGCTCGGGCGGATCGCGGCCAGCTCTCAGCCGGTCGTCCTGCTCACCTCGAACAACTCCCGCGAGTTGACCGAGGCGCTCAAGCGCCGTTGCCTGTACCTGTGGCTCGACTATCCGACGCTCGAGCACGAGCTCGCGATCGTGCGTCTGCACGCGCCCCAGCTGCCTGACACGGTCGCCCGCAAGCTCGTCGAGATGGTCGCGATGGTCCGCGAGCTCGACCTCAAGAAACCGCCGTCGATCGCCGAGTCGATCGACTGGGCGCGTGCTCTGCTGCTGCTCGGCGCCAGTGACATCGACGCGGCGACATTCAACGAGACGATGTCGGTGATCATCAAGCACCGCACCGACATCGAGCTCGTCGCGGAGCGCCTCGGCCTGGCGCTCCAGTGAGCATCGACGAGCAGCTGCTCTCACTCGGCGCCCAGCTGCGCGCCGAGGGCGTGGCGATCGGCACGTCCGAGCTGTTGGACGCCTTCGCGGTGCTCGGCGAGATCGACTGGCGCGATCGCGCGAGCTTCCAGCGGGGTCTCTCGGCCACGCTGGCCAAATCTCCCGAGGATCGCCGCGTCTTCGACCTGGTCTTCGAGCGCTTCTTCTTCCGTGCGACCGAGGCCGCTGCGCTCGAGGCCGGCGTGACCGAGGCCGGTGGCGGGCGCAGCGACGGCGAGCCGACCGGTCGAATCGATCTCGACGAGCTGCGCACGCAGATCGCCCAGGCGCTCGCCGACGGCGACGAGGGACGGATGCGCGACCTCGCCCGCCTGGCGCTGGCGGCGATCGGGCGCGCGAGCGACTCCTCGAACGTGGTCGGCGTCGACGTGCAGCGGATCCGCCGTACGCTCGGCCTGCGCGCCGACCCGCAGCCCGAGTACCCGCCGGAGGACCCGCGCCACGCTGGCCTGCCGCGGGACGCACTGCGCCGCTTCGAGGCGATGCTGCGGCGCGAGCTCGAACGCGCCCAGATCGAACGGACCAGGGAGCTGCCCCCGTCGCGTCCGCTCGGCGAGCTCGATCGCGCCCTGCCGAGCGGTCCGGCGGCCGACCTCGCCGCCGTCCACCGCGTGGTCGCGCAGCTGCGACGGCGCCTCGCGACCCAGGGCGTCGAGCGCCGCGGCTCGCGCCGCCACGACCATGTCGACATCCGTCGCACGATGCGCGCGTCGCTGCAGACCGGCGGCGTCCCGGTGGTCGTCCGCTACCGTCCCCGCCGCCCGCGCCGCCCGGAGATCTACGTGCTCTGCGACGTCTCGACCAGCGTCACCTCCGCCTCCGTCTTCTTTCTCTCCGTGCTGCACGCGCTGCACGACTCCTTCCGGCGGATGCGCTCGTTCGTCTTCATCGAGCGGATCTCCGAGGTCACCGACACCTTCGCGCGCGAGCGCAGCTTCAAGACGATCAGCGAAGCGATCTCCGCCGACGCGGGAGTGGCGGATGTCTCCGGCTACACCGACTACGGCCGCGTCTGGTCGGAGTTCCGCGCGCTGGTCGAGGACGAGCTGCACCCCCGGGCGACGGTGATCGTGCTCGGCGACGCCCGCACCAACGGGCGCGACCCCCGCGCCGACATCTTCGCCACCGTGGCCGCGCGCGCCGGGCGGACGTTCTGGCTGAACCCCGAGCCCCGGCTCTACTGGAATTACGGCGACTCGGTGATCGACGCCTACGCGCCCTACTGCACCGTGTTCGAATGCTGGACGACGCGACAGCTCGAAGATTTCGTAAATGCCCTGGCCGGGTCGGCGCATGCCTGTGCCCCGTAGGCGTGCGCTGACCCGCGGGTGGGTGCACGCACCTACCCGACCGGCAGGCAGGTTTTCGCGCTGAACGGCCCGGCCGGGTGAACCAATACGATGGGCCGGGTCCCATGCCGACGCGTCCGGAGCTCCGCAGACGCGGTGTGCTGCTCGCCGCGAGTCTCATCTGCGTCGCCCTGTGCGCCGGGTGCGGTGAGGTGCATCCGCAAACCACGCTCGGCACCCCGCGGCCGGTGACGGTCGCGATCGCCGACCCGCCGAGCGCCCTGTATGCGTCGCTCTACACGGCGAAAGCCGACGGCGATTTCAGCGCCGGCGCACTCGGAGTGACGATCACCCATCCGCCCAACGCGCTGCGCGCGCTGGAGACCGGCGGCGCGAACATTGCGATTTCCTCGGAGCCGGCGCTGCTGGCAGCGCGCGCGAGCGGCGCCCAGCTGGTGGCGGTCGGCGCGCTGATCCGCCAGCCGCTCGACGGCATCGTCTCGCTCGCCAGCCAGCCGATCGCCCGCGCCCGCGCGCTGGTCGGACGGACGATCGCGATCAGCCCCACGCCGCTGGCCGCGGCGGAGCTCTCGACGGTGCTCGCGAGCGCCCACCTGGCGGCCTCGAGCGTGCGGCGGATGACCGTCAACGGCAGCCTCGAGAGCGCGCTGCACAGCAGGCGGGTTGCAGCGACGCTCGGCGGTCTGTGGGCGCTCGACGCCGTCGCGCTGAAGCTTTCCCACCAGCCCGCGACGGTGCTCGAGATCCAGCAGGCCGGCGTGCCGACCTACAGCCAGCTCGTGATCGTCGTGCGCGTCGGTGAGGCCCACGACAAGGGTCCGCTGCTGCGCGCCTTCCTCCAGTCGCTGACACGCGGAGAGCGCGCGGTCGTCGCGGACCCGGCCGCCGCCGCCGCGACACTCGCAAAGGTCAATCCGCGGCTGAGCGCTGCGTTCGAGCGGGCGCTGCTGGCCGAGACGCTGCCGATCGCCTCACCCACCGGCCACCTGTTCGGCTACCAGGACCCCTATGCCTGGCAGGCCTTCGGCGCCTGGATGCACCGGCACGGCCTGCTCGCCGACGCGCCGGACGCGGGCCTCGCGATCACCGACGAGTTCCTGCCGGGCCAGGGAGCGTGAGAGCCGCTCCCAGGCGCATCGCGTAGGCCGCGGCGAGACCGCCCCAGGGGGCGTACGGGGCGAAGAAATCGCGCACCTCCGCTTCCTCCGCACGCGCCTGGCGGTCACCGCTGTGCAGACGCCCGACCAGTTTGCGCAGGACCAGATCGCCGGCCGGCAGCTGGTCCAGTCGTCCCTGGCCGTGCAGCGCGAGGCACTCGACGGTCCAGCTGCCGATGCCCGGCAGCGCCCTCAGCAGCCGCCAGGTGCGCTCGTGATCGCCGGCGTACAGATCGACCCGGCCCGCGGCCACCTCGCGAGCGACGCGCCGCAGCGCAAGCGCACGGCCCGGGGAGAGATCGAAGGACTCGAGCAGCGCCGGCGCGGTGCCGGCGAGCACCGCCGCGCTCGGCAGGTCGCGCAGCGCCGACTGCGGCGCCCCGCCTGCCTCGCGCCCGAGGTGAGCGGCGCCCTCCAGAACGCGTCCAAGCCGGCGCACGATCCGCCGCTCGATCGCGACCGCGCGCGTGTACTCGATCAGCTGCTCGCAGATCGCCCACGCCAGCGCCTCGAACGGCTCGGGGCGCCGCCTCGGGCGAAGCCAGGGAAAGCGGCGCAGGAGAGCTCCGATCAGCGGATCGGCCGCAAACCGCGTGTGGAACTCCGCCAGCTCATCATCGACGCCGAGCGCGAAGCGCATGCGCTCGATCGCCAGCCGACAGACCCCCCGCGACGGCCCCCAGGCGCCGATCAGCACGCCGTGCGTGCCAGCCGACGCCGCCCGTACGACGACCGGTCGCTCGTCCATGTGCAGCAGGCGCTCGAGCACGCCGCCGCGGGCGCGCATCACGCCGTCAGCGCCACTGCCGGGCAGCCGCAGCGGCCAGCGCGGCGAGAGCTCCACGCGCAGCTCGCAGGTTCCTGGTGGCTGGGGCACGGCGCGCCATTGAAGCGCGTGCCGCGGACGCGGCCCCTGCGCGATCAACGGCGCGCGAGCGTGTGTACGTCGACGAGGAAGCGCTGGGAGCGGACGACCTCGAGCGGGCCGTGGCGGACGAGCCGCGGGTCGGGCGGCGCGAGCGCGCCGCGGCGCGCCTGGACCCGCGAAAGATGGCGACCCAGCACCGCGGCGGTGGCGGCGCCGGCCATGAAGCCGGTGGCTGCTACGGCAGCGACCTGCACGAACGGCGGCGGACCCTGACGGCGCGGCTCGAGCGTCCGGACGCTCGCGAGAACCACGACACCATCTACCACCTCGGGCTGATCGACGGCGCTCTCGTCGAGGCTTTCGATCGATCCGGACTGCTCGTCGTCCATCAGACCCTCTCGCTCAGCTGACCGGGCGCAAGTCTCGCAGATCAGCCGAGGCTGCGCTCGTATACGCGGAAGCGGCGCACGATCTCGCCGCCCATCCCCTCCATCGCGCGGTTCATCGGCCGGTTGGTCTCGAGGATGTAGCCCATCTCGCCACCCTTCTGCGGTGTGCGCTCGGCCGCCTCGAAGTGCAGCTGGTAGAAGCGCGCTGCGACGCCGGTGTGCTGGTACTCCGGTTTGACGCCGAGGGCGAAGACCCGCACGGCGTCGATCTTGCGGCGGTAATAGAGCACTTTGGCCCAGCCGAACGGCAGCAGCCGACCGTGCAGGTGCGCGAGCACCTGGTTGTAGTCGGGCAGCGTCAGCGCGGCGCCCACCACCTCGCCGGTGTCGACGCGTTCGGCGAGGTAGGCCCAGTTCTCGTCGAGGATCGGCTTGAGGCTCGCAGCGTAGTGGCGGACCTCCTCCTCGGTCAGCGGCACCGACGCCCAGTTGCGCTCCCAGGCCGCGTTGTAGACCTCCAGGAAGCGCGAGATCTCGGCGTCCAGGTCGCGCTTGCGCATCGGGCGACAGACGATCCCGTGCTCGGACTCGACCTTCTCGGCCATCTTCCAGATCGCATCGCGCACCCGCGAGCGACCGCTGATGTGCAGGCTCCACATCAGCCAGTCCACCGCCTTCTCGAAGCCGTAGCTCTCGATCAGCGCTCGGTAGTAAGGGTGATGCCAGCTCGAGAGGATGATCGGCCGGCGCTCGAAACCCTCGATCATCAGGCCGACCTCGTCGTTGGTCGTGAAGTCCATCGGGCCGACCATCAGGTCGCGCTCGCGCTCGCGCAGCCAGGACTCCGCCGCCTGGAGCAGAGCGTGCGCGCTCTCGCGCGAGTCCTCGCACTCGAAGAAGCCGAACAACCCCCAGCGGTTGTCCTGGAATTCGTTGAAGCGATGGTCGACGTGCGCGCTGATGCGCCCCACCGGCCGCCCGTCGCGCCAGGCGATGAAGTACTCGGCCTCCGCGTGCGCGAAGAACGGATTGTGCTCCCGGTCAAGGCGCTTGCGCATGTCGGCGTTGAGCGGCGCGACCCAGCGGGGCTCGTTACGATAGAGATCCGAGGGCAGCGCGATGAAGCTCCGCATGTCGCGCCGATCGGTGACCGGACGGATCTCAAGACTCACCGCCCCAGCCTATATGGCCACTTCCCCTGACGTCTTCGCCAAGATCCGCGGTCACGAGCGCGTCGCGCTGCTGCGTGCGGCCCGCGATCAGGGCCTGCTGCCGTACTTCCACGAGGTCGAATCGCCGGCCATGCCGGTGGTCCAGATGGACGGCGCGCCGCGGATCATGCTGGGCTCCAACAACTACCTCGGCCTGACCGGCGACGAGCGTGTCATGCAGGGGGCACGCGACGCGTTGGCCAAGTACGGGACCGGCCTGACCGGGTCGCGCCTGCTCAACGGCACGACGCCGCTGCACCTCGCGTTGGAGCGCGAGCTCGCCGAGTGGATGGGGACCGAGGACGCGATCGTCTTCACGACCGGCCAGCAGGCCAACGTCGGCACGCTCGCCACGCTGCTGGGGACCGGAGACACCGTCGTCGTCGACTCGGGCGACCACGCGTCGCTGCTCGATGGAGCGTTGCTCTCGCGCGCCAAGCTGCGCGCCTTCCGCCACAACCGGCTGGACAAGCTCGAGAGCACCCTGGTCAAAGCCGCCGCTGACGGGGGCGGTGTGATGGTCGTCGTCGACGGGATCTTCTCGATGGAGGGCGATCTCGCGCCGCTGCGCGAGATCGTCGCGCTGTGCCGGCGCTTCGGCGCCCGCCTGATGGTCGACGAGGCCCACGCGGTCGGCGTTCTCGGGCCGCGCGGCGCCGGCACGGCCGAGCTGCTCGACGTCGAGGATCAGGTCGATCTGCGGATGGGAACGTTTTCCAAGTCGCTGGCCTCATGCGGAGGCTTCGTCGCCGGCGACGCCGACGTGATCGAGTTCCTGAAGATCCAGAGTCGGGCCTTCCTGTTCACCGCCTCCGGTGTGCCGGCGGCCGTCGGTGCGGCGCTTGCGGCGCTGCGCGTGATCCGCTCGGACGACGGTCGCGAGCTGATGGCCCGGGTCCTCGCGAACGCCCGCCAGCTGAACCGCGGACTGCACGCGCTCGGCTTCGACGTGGTCGAGCCGTCCCCGGTGACCAACGCCGCGGGCGAGCGCGAGTCGATCATCACGCCGATCGTTCCGGTCCGCGTCGGCGAGGACTGGCAGGCGGCTCTGCTCTGGCGGGCGCTGTGGGATGCCGGGGTTTTCACCAACGTCGCCGTGCACCCCGCGGTGCCCCCGGGTGGGGCGCTGCTGCGCACCAGTGTGATGGCGACGCACGACGAGGCGATCATCGATCGCGCGCTCGAGGCGTTTGCGAGCGTCAAGCGCGCGTTCGAGGCGGCACACGGCCCACTTCCGGGACCCTCGAAATGACCGTGCACCGCGTCAGCGGGGCTCCCGGGTAGAAAAACATCGCTCTGAGCGAACGCGCTGCAGGTGAGGTTGTTGACCAACCCGCGCGCGCTCACGTAGCTTCCAAGTGCGCTCGGCGCGGAGGTGCACGGGGCTTTGAGAGGGCCCCTCATCGAACTCCCGGGAGGCAACGGCCACGGTCAGCCGCAACGTTGCTTCAACGGAGGCCTGCCCGCGTCCGTACGCACACCGTAAACCAACGATCTTTTTGCGCGCTCGTCATACGAGCGCCGGGGAGCCGAGATGACGACAGCAATCGCCTACGGGCCACAACACATGCGAGCCCTTCAACGCGCCAACGAGGTGCGCCTCGCGCGCGCCGAGCTCAAGCGCCGAGTGACGGACGGCGACACGACTGCCGCGACCGTGATTCTCAATTCGCCCTGGGAGGCCGAGAGCATGGCCGTGGCGGAGCTCCTGATGAGCCAGCATCGCTGGGGACACACCCGTGCACGCCGCTTCCTCGCCGGCGTGCCGATGACGGAGACCAAGACGATCGGATCGATGACCGAACGCCAGCGACAGAACCTGGCCGCGATGCTCGCGGCGCAGACGCCCAAGGTTCGAATCGCCGGCGGCGCGGTACACGACCGATTGCTTGTCTGAGAGGCGTGTGGCGCGCCGGCCCGGGGCGCCACACGCCCGCCCATACGCTCGGGCGAAACGCCCACCGCTTGGTTTGGCCACGCGGACAAGGACCGCTCTGACGTGAGCGCATATGGTGTGGCCTGCTGCGCTGCTCGCAACGGGTCGCTTGCGCGACAAACCGGTCGGTCGCGCAAGTACCCACGATCTCCTCAGGAGGACCAATGCCACGGACCCGGATTCACAACGTCTCCGCCGCTCAGTGGACCGCCAACGGCGAGAGCCTCGGCGCCCAGGACCTGACCCAGGCGGTCAATCAGCTTTTCGGCGCGAACGTGTTCAGCGCCGCCGAGCAGCTCAAGCGGTTGCCCAAGCACGTCTACTCCCAGCTGCGCGCCACGATCGCGCGCGGAACCGAGCTGGACACCTCGCTCGCCGACTCTGTCGCGCAGGCGATGAAGGAGTGGGCACTTGAGAACGGCGCGACCCACTACACCCACTGGTTTCAGCCGCTGACCGGGTTGACGGCGGAGAAGCACGACTCCTTCTACAGCCCCACCGGCGACGGCACCGCGATGGCGGAGTTCTCCGGCAAGGAGCTGATCCAGGGCGAGCCGGACGCCTCGAGCTTCCCGACCGGCGGCATCAGGGCCACCTTCGAGGCCCGCGGCTACACGGCCTGGGACCCGACCTCGCCGGCGTTCCTGCTCGAGAACCCCAACGGCGCGCTGCTGTGCATCCCGACGGCGTTCGCCTCGTGGACCGGCGAGGCGCTGGACCACAAGATCCCGCTGCTGCGCTCGATGGACGCGCTCTCGGACGCGGCGCTGCGAGCGCTGCGACTGCTCGGCGACCACGAGTCCCACCGCGTGTTCACGACCGTCGGCCCGGAACAGGAGTACTTCCTGATCGACGAGCAGTACTACTTCGAGCGCCCCGACCTGGTGACCACCGGGCGCACGCTGTTCGGCGCCAAGCCGCCGAAGGGACACGAGCTCGACGACCACTACTTCGGCTCGATCCCGGAGCGCATCCTCGCGTGCATGCTCGACACCGAGAACGAGCTCGCCAAGCTCGGCGTGCCGGTCAAGACCCGCCACAACGAGGTGGCACCCAACCAGTACGAGATCGCGCCCGTGTTCGAGGGCACCAACGTCGGCTGCGACCACCAGATGCTGACGATGCAGGTGCTCCGCAACACGGCGCGGCGCTACGGGCTCGTCTGCCTGCTGCACGAGAAGCCGTTCGCGGGCGTCAACGGCTCCGGCAAGCACAACAACTGGTCGATGGGCACCGACAGCGGCGGCAACCTGCTGGAGCCGGGCGAAACGCCGCACGAGAACCTCTCGTTCCTGCTGTTCGCCGCGGCCGTGATCCAGGCGGTCGACATCCACCAGCAGCTGCTGCGCGCCTCGATCGCGGGTCCGGGCCAGGATCACCGGCTGGGGGCCAACGAAGCGCCGCCGGCGATCATCTCGATCTTCCTCGGCTCGGAGCTCGAGGAGGTCTTCTCGGCGATCGCCGAGGGACAGGTCAGCGCGTCCAAGCCGGGCTCGTTCCTGGGCCTCGGCACACCGGTGCTGCCGCGGTTGCCGCTGCACTCGGGCGACCGCAACCGCACCAGCCCGTTCGCGTTCACCGGCAACAAGTTCGAGTTCCGCGCGCTCGGCTCGAGCCAATCGCCGTCGTTTGCCAACACCGTGCTGAACACGATCGTCGCCGAGGCGATCGACGCGCTGTCGGAGAAGCTCGACGCCGCGCTGAAGGACGGCGCGACGCTCGAGAAGGCGATCCTCGCAATCGTCAAGGACTCCTACAAGGCTCACCGACGCGTGGTCTTCAACGGCGACGGCTACTCCGAGGCGTGGCATCAGGAGGCCGAGGGCCGTGGACTCGCGAACCTGCGCTCGACGCCCGACGCGCTGCCGTGGCTGATCGACAAGCAGACGCTCGGCGTCTTCAAGCACTACAAGGTGCTCTCCAAGCGCGAGCTGGAGGCCCGCTACGAGGTCTACGTGGAGCAGTACTCCGTGAACCTCAATATCGAGGCCGAGACCGCGGCCTCGATCGCGCGCACGCTGCTGCTGCCCGCGGCCGTGCGCCATCTCGCTCAGCTGCGCGAGGCCGGCATCGAGACGCTGGTCGATGAGACCACGGAGCTGCTGAACCGCTTCGTGGAGGCGATCTTCGCGCTCGAGCGCGTGAACGCGGCGCACCCGGACGTCGAGGGGCTGGGGCACGCGCTCTACATGCGCGACGAGGTCGTGCCGGCGATGGACGGCGTGCGTGCAATCGCCGACCGCCTCGAGCGGATCGTGGCCGACGACCTCTGGCCGCTGCCGAAGTACTCGGAGATGCTGTTCATCAAGTGAGGCGCCGGCACGGCGAGCGCATGTTCGGCGAGCGCGCGTTGCGTGCGGGGAGCGCCGGCGGCGCGGCGCGTGGCTCCCACAAAAGACCGGCGCCCCAGGGGGTGAGGGGCGCCGGTCGACTACTCGGAGGAGGTGCGTACGATCAATCTGTCGCGCCTACCAGTTTGCCCCAAGGTCAGCCGTCGCTGTTGAAGAGTTGCTGAAGATGAGCGCGAATCAGCGTGAGCTTCTGCTCGCGTGAGAGGCGCTTGATCCGCGCCTCCTCGCGCCGCGCGGCACCAGCGTCGGCCATCGCGAAGCTCGCCAGCAGTTCGACCGGCAGGCGCGAGCGCGTGTAGCGACTGCCCTCGCCGCTGCGGTGTGAGGCGAGTCGACGCTCGACGTCGACGGTCCAGCCGGTGTAGAGAGATCCGTCGGCGCAGCGCAGGATGTAGACCCAGGCGTCTGACATGACCTCGGTCAAGCTACGCCGTCGGCTGCCGATCGCCTGCGCCGCGCCGAACGACGCGCCGGCGAGCGGGGTTGCTGCAACGCGCCGGCGCTGGCGTTGCGCCAGCCGCTCCGCCGCTGCGGGCGACATGTCGACGCGGCGAGGCGGGCGAGCTTCAGACGACCGATGCCTTGCTGGCGGCGTGGCGCACTTCCGGCACCTGCAGCGTGACCGGCGAGGTGTGCATCGCGCGCAGCTTGACGTCGCGCCACGACATCCCCTCGCGTAGCAGCGCCGGGATGCCCATCGCCACCGCGGTCGTCACCTCGACGGCCTGCAGCACGATCCCGTAGGCGATCGCGTCCGCGGTCGAGACGTGGAACGCACCGGCGAGCACGGCCACGCAGGCCGCCTGGAAGACGCCGACGTTCGAGGGCGCCGCCGGCAGAACGGCGGTGACGTTCACCGCGAACAGCACTCCCGCGGCAGCCGCGAGCCCGGCGCGGTGGTCGAGGCCGAGCGCGATCAGCAGCACGTAGCAGGAGGTGCACTGCAGCATCCAGGCGCCGAGTTGGGCGGTGACGGCGACCGCGGCCAGGCGCGGCTCACGAAACACGCGCATGCCCGTGCGAAGGCGGATCAGAGTCGCGCCCAGTCGCGTGCGCAGCGCCTCGAGGCGCGCCGAGCGCGACGGACCGCCGCGGCGTCCGAGGATCAGCGGGGCGACGAGGATGATCGCCACCAGCGCCGCCGGGCCGACCGCAACGGCGATCAGCGCCGAATGACGCCCGTTGAACAAATCGACGCTGGTGAACATCACGGCGCCGAGACCGGCGAGCGCGAGCAGGTTCAGCATGGTCTGCGAGACGATCGTTCCGAGCACGATCGGGAAGGTCTCGATCGGCCGCCCGAGCCGGCGGGCGACGATCAGCGAGCGCGACGGCTCACCGAGCCGCGCCGGCAGGGTCGCGCTCATCAGGACGCCAATGAAGGTGCCCTGCATCGCGTCGGCGCGACGAACCCGCGAACGCGGCAGCGCGGCACGCAGGATCGCGTGCCAGGCCACGCCGCGGGCGACCATCGCCGAGCACATCAGCACAAAGCCGATCACCACCCATGACGGCTGGGAGGTCACCAGCGCACTGGTGATGCGCCCCACGCCGATCCGCGACACGGCGAGCAGCGACACCGCCACGCCGGCCAGCGCGACCAGCGCGATCGCGCCGCGTCGCACGCTGGCGAGCGTCCTCTCACGTCGCGTGCGATCGTCGCGTTCGAGGCTCGGCAGCCGCCGCTGTGCGGGGCGGTGACCGGCGCCGTCGACGCTGCGCGCGCCGATCCGCACGGCAGCACGCGCCAGCGCGCCGCGCGGCGCGGGCATCGCGATCGCGTCCTCGTAGACATTGAGCACCTGCGCGGCGACCAGCGGCCACGCGTAGCTGCGAGCGTGCTCGACCGCCGCCGCCGACATCGCTTCGCGCCGCGGCACGTCGTAGGCCAGATCCAGCAGCGACTGCGCCAGCGCGCTCGCGTCGGCGCGACCGAACAGCACGCCATCGACCCCGTCTCGCACGACGTCGTTGTAACCGGGGATGTCGGAGGCCACGACCGGTGTGCCGACCGCGAAGGCTTCGGTCAGCACCATGCCGAAGCTCTCGCCGCCGAGCGACGGCGCAATCAGCAGGTCGGCCGACGCCAGGATCGCCATCTTCTGTGCGTCGTCGACCTTGCCCAGCGCGTTGACGCCGCGGAGGTCGACCATCATCGTTTCGAGCTGCTCGTGATCGACGCCGATCACATCGAGCGTGAACGGGACGTGCTCGCGCAGCGCCTCGAGCGCCCGCAGCGCCACCGGCAGCCCCTTTCGCTCGACCGCCTGGCCGACGAAGACAAGCCGCAGCGGCTGCTCCTCGCTCGGCATGCGAGCCATCGAGCGGTCGATCAGCTCAGGCACGGCGACCCCGTTAGGGATCACGCGATAGTGGCCGCCGAAGAACCGCTCGCCGGTCCAGGCCGCCGCGCGAGACACGGCGATGCGCGCGTGCAGGCGGTTGAACCGTCGGCGCGCCCCGGCAAGGTTGCCGAGGCTGTTGGTCAGCGGGTTGGTCGAGTAGGTGTGAAAGGTGCCGACGAGCGGCAGGCCGCGAAGGCCGACCGCGTCCCAGCCCGCGACGGGCACGATCGGCTCGTGGATATGGACGACGTCGTAGTCGCCCTCGCGCAGCGCGCGGCGCAGCAGCGTCACCGCCGAGGGGGTGAGCGCGACGTTGGAGACGGCGCCGTTGGCGCGCAGGCCGATCGTGCGGCCGAGCGAAACGAGGTTGGCAGGCTGCTCGCGCGGCTGTGGACGGACGCCCCGGTGCAGCCTCACGCTGAGTCGGTCATCCGGGTCGAAGGGCGTAATGATGCGCGGCTCGTGCCCGGCGGCCGCGAACTGGTCCGCGAGCGCCTCGATATGGCGCGTGACGCCTCCGGGATACGTCCACGAGTACGGCGAGACGAGGGCGATCCGCATCGCCGCCAATGCTACCGGGGCGCTGCGCGCCCGTATACTCGCGGACGCAGAAAATGGCCGCAGCACTCCACGCGAGAACAACCGCCCGAAAGCCCGATCGCTCGCGCCGGCGCGGATGAGCGACTCGGGCGACGCAAGGGTTCGCGTCGCGATCATCGGATCGGGCCCGGCCGGCAGCTATGCCGCCGGCCATCTGCTGCGCCACACCGCAACCGAGCTGCACGTCGACCTGTACGAGCGCCTGCCCACACCGTGGGGCCTCGTCCGTGCCGGGGTCGCGCCCGACCACCCGAAGATCAAGTCGGTCACCAACCTCTACGAGCGCACCGCAGAGCACCCGCGACTGCGGCTGTTCGCCAACGTCGAGTTCGGCAAGCACGTAACGCTGGCGGACCTGCGGCGCCACTATCACGCGATCGTCTACGCGGTCGGCACGCCGACCGACCGCGCGATGGGGATCCCGGGCGAGGAGTTGCCCGGCAGCTACTCGGCCACGGAGTTCGTCGGCTGGTACAACGGCCACCCCGACTTTCGCGACCACGAGTTCGACCTCAGCGGCGAGCGCGCGGTGGTGGTCGGCGCCGGCAACGTGGCGCTGGACGTCGCACGGATGCTGGTGCTCACGCGCGCCGAGCTCTGCGTGACCGACATCGCCGACCACGCGCTCGACGTACTGTCGGCCAGCGGCGTGCGCGAGGTCGTGGTGGTCGCGCGGCGCGGGCCGGCGCAGGCCGCCTTCACCAACCCGGAGCTGCGCGAGCTCGGCGAGCTGACCGACGCCGACGTGCTCGTGGCGCAGGACGAGCTGGCGATCGCCGATGCGCTCGTCGATCCGAGCGCCGATCCCACCGCCAAGCGCAACGTCGAGATCATGCGCGAATACTCGACACGGCAACCCGCCGGGCGCTCGCGCCAGGTCGCCTTGCGCTTCCTGCTCTCCCCGCTCGCGCTGAGCGGCGCAGGACGGGTCGAGTCGGTGACCTTTGCGCGCAACACGCTCGAGCCGAGCGCCGACGGCAGCCTGCGCGCGCGGGCGAGCGAGCAGCGCCTCGAGCTCCCGGCGCAGGCCGTGTTCCGCGCGATCGGCTACCGCGGCACGCCGCTCGCGGAGGTTCCCTTCGACGCCGAGCAGGAGCTGATCGCCAACGAGGGCGGTCGCGTGCGCCACGGCGAGTACGTCGTCGGCTGGGCCAAGCGCGGTCCCAGCGGCGTGATCGGCACGAACAAGAAGGACGCCAACGAGACGGTCGAGCGGCTGCTCGAGGACCTCGCCGCAGGCCGGCTGCTCGACCCGGAGCCGATCAGCGACAGCGCGCTCGAGGAGTTCGTCCGCGAACGCCAGCCCCAGCTCGTCGACTACGCCGGCTGGCAGGCGATCGACCGACACGAGCGGGCGCTGGGCGAACCCGCCGGCCGGCCGCGGGTGAAGCTCACGCGCGTGCAGGAGCTGCTCGACGCGATCGGCCTCGGCGGCGATGACTGACCCTGCGAGCGCTCACCTGCGGGCCGCGGATCCGCTCCTGGCGCAACTGATCGATCGACTCGGCGCGCTGCCCGCGCCCGTGCGAGCCGCGGCGCGTCCCACGCCGGGCGAGCATTACGCCGGTCTGGTCCGCACGATCGTCGGCCAGCAGCTCTCGACGCGCGCGGCGCAGACGATCTGGCTGCGGCTGCTGGCACAGTTCGACGACCGCCCGCCACTGCCCGAGGAGATCCTCGCCGCCGACCCCGAGGCGCTGCGCGCTGCCGCCGGGCTGTCGCGCGCCAAGACCACCTACCTGCGTTCGCTGGCCGAGCACGTGCTCGACGGCTCACTCGAGCTCGCGCGCCTCGAGCAGCTCGACGACGAGGCCGTGATCGCCGAGCTGGTGGCGGTCAAGGGGATCGGTGAGTGGAGCGCGCACATGTTCCTGATGTTCCAGCTCGAACGCCCGGACGTGCTGGCACCGGGCGACCTCGGCATCCGACGAGGCATCCAGATCAGCTACGGGCTCGAAGCGCTGCCCACACCCGCGGAGGTGATCACGATCGCGGAGCCGTGGCGGCCCTACCGCACCGCGGCGTGCCGCTACCTCTGGCGCGCGATCGACGCACCGCCACAGTAAGGCTCGCCGCCTTTCGCCGGCCTCGCAACATGGCGCTTTTCGCGACCGGAGTACCGCGTTGTGGCGAGCTGGTGACACGTTCTGCACGCCGACCCCAAGGCACCCCGTCACATCTCTCACCGCTCGCGCACCTACCTAGTGAGCGACGATGTCCGGCCCCACCGCATGCGTCTCGAATCGAACGACTTCGCAACGCTGTACGACCGGCACTCTGCCGAGCTGCTCGGCTTCTTCGTGCGGCGCACCTACGACCCGGAGGTCGGCGTCGACCTGCTCGCCGAGACCTTCGCGGTCGCCTTCAAGGACCGCCGCGAGTTCCGCGGTGAGGACGAGGCGGCGGCTCGCGCGTGGCTGTACGGCATCGCGCGCCACCGGCTCGCAATGTACTTTCGCCGCGGACGCGTCGAGCGGCGCGCTGTCGCCCGGCTCGGGGTCGAGCGCCGCGCGCTCACCGAGCCCGAGTACGACCGGATCGAGGAGCTCGCCGCCTCGAGCGAGCTGCGCGAGCGCCTCGCCACCGCGCTCGAAGGGCTGGTGGTCGAGCAGCGGGACGTGCTGCGACTGCGTGTGGTGGAGGGCCGGCCGTATTCCGAGGTCGCGCGCGAGCTCGGAATCAGCGAACCGACCGCACGAGCGCGGACCAGTCGCGCGCTGCGCGCATTGCGCGAGTCCGCGGCTCTCCGCGACCTGATGGAGGCGAGCGAAAATGCATGAGCTCGAAGACCTGCCGATCCTCGCCGAGCTCGGCGATCAGCTGAAGGCGGGGTTCCGGCGGCGGGAGGCGCGTCGCCTGCCTGCGGGCCGTCTTCTCGCAGCGCTCACGGCAGCAGCCGCGATCACGCTCGTCGTCGTGCTCGCATTGGGCGTCGGCGGCAGCGGCTTCGGCTCAGCGGAGGCGTCGGCCGCGCAGGCGCTGCGTGCCGCCGCCGACGCGGCGGCACGCCAGCCGGACAGCTTCCCCAGGCCGGAGCAGTTCTTCTACATCCGCTGGCTGACGAGCGGCCTGGAGCCCGTCCGCACGCACGCCGACGAACCGATGCCTCGCGCCGATGAGTCCCTCCCCAAGGCACGCGTGAAGATCGAGACGTGGGAGTGGTGGAGCAAGCGCCGCGTCGGAGAGATCCGCTCACAGGTGCTCAGCGTCACATTCCCGACCGCAGTCGCGCGGTCGCTTTGGGAGAAGCTCGGACGACCAGCGCTCGGCGGCGTGCTACCCGCCGCGGGGATCGCGCCCGGCCCGATCGAGATCCCGCTCGACCCTCATGTGCTCTCGCTTTCCCAGGTGCTCGCGCTGCCGACCAGCCCGCCTGCGCTCTACCGGCGGCTGTTCGCCTCCGGGACGGCGTACAACGCGGTCGAGGACGTGCGGCAACTCGACCTCTACCCGATTGGGCCGAGTCTGCGCTCGGCGCTGTACCGAGCACTCGCGTTGGTCCCCGGCGTCCATCTCGTTGGCGAGGTGCGCACACTCACGGGCCGGCCGGGTGAGGCGATCGGCGCGGGCGGTGAAGAGCTGATCATCGACCGGCGCACCGGCATGATGCTCGGCTGGCAGGCTGTCATCACCGATTCAGGCGCGGCGAATCTGCCGGCCGGAACGGTCGCCTACCAGCTCGCGATCACCGCGCGGGCGATCACGGACAATCTGGACCCGCCGCGCGCGCACCGCTGACCAAGCGAAATCCTGACCAAGGACGCGTCGGAAGCCGCGATCCTTGCCATTAGACCGGCGAGCAGGACTCCTGGTCGGCGACGCGGAACGAGCTGCCGCAGCCGCAGGCCGCGACGACGTTGGGGTTCTCGACCTTGAAGCCTGCTCCGGTGAGCGCCTCGACGTAGTCGATCTGCGAGCCGTCGACGTACTCGAGCGCGGCCGGCTCGACCAGCAGCTTGAGCCCGTGGCTCTCGAACACCTGGTCGTCGTCACGCTGCTCGTCGAAGGCGAGCTGGTACTGGAAGCCCGAGCAGCCGCCGCCGCGAACGCCGACCCGCAGGCCTGCCACCTGGACGTCGGCACCCTGCGCGTCGAGGTACTCGCGTGCCTTCTCTGCGCCCTTGTCGGTCATCGAGATCATCGCTTTTCAAAGTATAGCGACCCTGTCGCGTGGTCTAGACTTGTTTGCGGATGCCTGACGCAGCCAGCATCAAGGCCCGAATCGAGGCGGCGATCCCGGGGGCCAAGGCAGAGGTCGACGACTGGACCGGTGGTGGCGATCACTTCCGGGCCAGGGTCGTCGCAGAGGCCTTCGCCGGACTGTCGCGCATTCAGCAGCACCGCCTCGTCTACGAGATCTTCGGCGAGGAGATCGGCGGTCCGATCCATGCCCTGTCACTGACGACGCTCAGCCACTGAGGAGCTTATGACCGACCAGCACGAAAACTCGATCCGCCAGGCGATCGCGGACGCGATCGCGGGCAACGCAGTGATCCTGTTCATGAAGGGGACCCCGGAGGCGCCCGCATGCGGCTTCTCGGCCCGCACGGTCGGGATGCTGCAGGCGCTCGATACGCGCTTCGCGGCGGTCGACGTCCTGCCCGATCCGCGCATCCGCCAGGAGCTCAGCGCGCTCTCGGAGTGGCCGACGATCCCGCAGCTGTTCGTCGGCGGCGAGTTGGTCGGCGGCTGCGACATCGTGACCGAGATGTTCGAGACCGGCGAGCTCGCCGAGCTGCTCGGTAGCGAGCAGCAGGCCCCTGTGCCCGAGCCGGCCCTCGCCGACGGCGCCCCGCTGCAGATCGAGAACCGGCTGTCCTGAGCGCGGATCGGCGGTGCTGAGCGCGGACCGGCCGCGCGGCGGCTCGCCGTCGCGCTCCGGCGTCGCGAAGCCGAGCGCTGCGCTCCTGCGGGAGTAGTGTCCGCGCCTCATGCGGCCGGTCGTGATCGTCACCGACTCGACGCACTACACGCCGCGCGAGCTGGTCGCTGCGGCCGGAGTGCACGAGGTGAGCCTCTACGTCGGCGACGGCGCGAACACGCGCCGCGAGAGCGAGATCACCGACTACGACGCCTTCTACGCGCTGCTGGGCAGCGCGGCCGAGCTGCCGACCACCTCGCAACCTTCGATCGGCGACTTCGTCGCCGCCTTCGAGCCCCTGCTCGCAGCCGGCAACGATGTCGTGTCGATCCACCTGGCGGGCGGCATATCCGGCACCGTTGGCGCTGCGGCACAGGCCAAGGCGCTGCTCGACGAGCGCCCGAACCTTGGCCGCATCGAGGTTCTGGACGCGCAGACCGCCGGCGGCGGACTGGGATGCGTCGTGATGGCCGCTGCCGCCGCGGCTCGCTCCGGCGGCAGCGTCGACGAGGTCCTTGCCCGAGCCCGCGAGGCGCGCGCCGCGCTGGCGATCTGGTTCTGCATCGACACGCTCGAATACCTCCGGCGGGGCGGCCGCATCGGCCGTGCGCAGGCCTGGATCGGCGGCGCGCTGACGATCAAGCCGATCCTCACACTCGAGGCCGAGATCACTCCGATCGAGCGCGTGCGCACCTCCAGGCGCGCATTCGAGCGGATGGTTGACTACCTGCGCTCGCGCCGCGACGACGGTGCCGACGGCTGGATCATCCAGCACATCCAAGCGCCCGAGCGTGCGGCCGCGCTTCTGGAGTGCGGCCGCGAACTGTTCGGCTGCGAACCGATGTGGGTCTCCGAGGTCGGGCCCGTGATCGGAACCTATCTCGGCCCGGGATTGATCGGCGTGGGCGGCCTGCCGGCCCGACTGATGCGCTGATCGATCGCGCAGGCCGCGGCGCAGGCGAGGCGCTCAGCGGCGGCGGCGGCGGCGGAACACGGCCATCCCGCCACCCAGCAGGAAGCCGGCGAGCGCGGCGCTGATCAGCGCCGGACGCTGGTGCTCGCCCAGCTGCTTGCGCCAGTCGGTGATCTCGGCGACCTCGCCGCGCAGCTTGTTGATCGACACCGCCAGCGCCATGCGGTTGGCCTCGATCGACGCGCGGATCTCCTCGGGCGAGCGGCCGGACATCAGGCAGCGTCCTCGCGGGGACCGACCGCTTCGCGAATCTTGCGTGCCTCGTCGATCGCCATGGTCGGCGAAGGCGGCGAGCCGCGGCGCACCAGCTTCGTGGCGAGCAGCCCCGCCAGTCCGGCGAGCACCAGCAGTGCTCCGGCGACCACAAAGAAGCCCCAGAACACCTGACCGGCCGGAAACAGTTCGTACCAGGCGAGCCAGGCCAGCCCGATCAGGACGAAAAAGACAGCGACGACGATGAAGATGCCGGCGGCCATGCCGATGACCGTGCCCCGCAGCAGCTTGCCGAACTTCGCGCTGATCTCGGCTCGAGCGAGCTCGATCTCATCGCGGATCAGCAGCGTCGCGCGCTCGGAGATCTCGGTGATCGCCGCCGCGATGTTCTCCGGGATCTCTTCCTGCTCAGTGGCCAAGGCGCCTCAGCAGGAAGGCCGCGATCATGCCGCCCGCGAACGCCACCCCGACGAGCACCTCGGGTCGGCTGCGCACCAGATCCAGGCCGACCGACGGCCCGACGGACGCCGGCGACCCGGCGTTCTGCTCGGCGGCGGCCGACCCGTTGGACGACGCGACGTAGCCGGATTCGACGTTCACTCCGGTGGCTCCTCATCGAAGATCCGCCGCCACATCAGCGCGGCGGTCCTGCTCGAGGCGATCGAGAACAGGGCACCGAGCCCGGCGAGCAGCCCCGACCACGCCAGCCGCTTGACGAGATCATGTTCCACGACCTCAGTCAATCAGATCGTGTCGCCGCGCGCCGCTCACGCCGGCCAGCGGTAGGCGCCCGGGCGGCGGTTTGCGAGCGAGGGCAGCGACTCGCGGATCGCCTCCAGGCGAGCGAGGTCGAGATCCGCGACGATCACGCCGACGGCGTCGGTGGCCTGTGCCAGGACCACGCCCCACGGGTCGACGATCATCGAGCGCCCGCCGCTGTGGCGTCCCGGCTCGTTCTCACCGATCTGGTTGGCCGCGATCACAAACGCCTGGTTCTCGATCGCGCGCGCCCGCAGCAGCGTCTCCCAGTGATCGCGTGTGGTCGCCAAGGTGAAGGCGGCCGGGACCATGAGCACGCGCGCGCCGCGCAGCGCGAGGATCCGGTAGAGCTCCGGGAAGCGCAGGTCGTAGCAGATCGTCAGCCCCAGCTCGAGCCCTTCGGCGGTGCGCGACACGACGATCTCCTCGCCAGGGTCCTCGTGCTCGGACTCGCGGTACTCCAGGCCGTCGATCGTCACGTCGAACATGTGGATCTTGCGGTAGATCGCGCGAATCTCACCGTCCGGGGAGATGTGCAGCGAGGTGTTGTGGCGGCGGCCATCCGCGGTGCGCTCGGTGAACGAGCCGGCCACGAGCTCGAGCCCCAGCTCGCGTGCGCACTCGCGCGCCCAGCTGGCGGCCGGCCCGTCGATCGGCTCGGCGCCCGCGCTCAGCTGCGCCCCGCTGCCCAGCAGCGGCCACTTCTCGGGCAGCACGACGAGCCGCGCACCGCGTGCGGCCGCCTCGCGCACGAGCCGGTCAGCCGCCGCCAGATTCGCGCCGCGATCCGCGGTCGCGTTGAGCTGCACCGCCGCGACGCGCAGCACGGTGGCCGAGCAGTCAGTCATCGGGCCGGCGCGCTCGCGCGCGGCCGACGCGAGCACGACGCGCCGCTCGCGCATCCCTAGTCACCGAAGCGCTCGCCCAGACGCCCGTACAGCGCGTGGACCTCGGCGAAGATCGCGTCGGCGACCGCCTGCTGGCGTTCCCGTGTCGCGCCCGGCTCGCGCTCGAAGGTCAGCGGCTCGCCGTACTGGACGCGGACGCGGGGGAAACGCAGCCGCTTCCAGTTGCGGATCTTTGCCGAGCCCAGGATCGCGATCGGAACCACAGGCGCCCCGCTGTCCAAGACGAGGCGCCCGATCCCGGGCTTCGCCTGCTCCGCCAGCTTGCCGGTGCGCGAGCGCCCACCCTCGGGATACATCGCGACGACGCCACTTCGGCCGAGGATCGCCTCGGCGGTGATGAAGGCCTCATCGTCGCGTGCGCCGCGACGCACCGGGAAGACACCACCCTGCAGGTAGACCCAGCGCGCCCCGCTGGTGAACAGCTGCGACTTGGCCATGAAACGCACCTTCCGGCGGATGAAGATGCCGATCAGGAAGTGGTCCATGTAGGAGAAGTGGTTGGGCGCAAGAATCGCGGCCCCGGTCTCCGGCACGTTCTGCGCCCCGGTCGCCCTCGCGCGCAGCAGCGTCCAGGCGTAGAGCGAGCTGAACACGCGCACGACTTCGTAGACGAAGCTCGGCGCGCGGGTGCGCGCCCGCGCATGGAAGGAGTCGAAGTACTCCTTCGGGCGCGGGTCGGTGTAGACCTGCGGCCTCAAGCTCGAGAGCTTCTCGCTCACCGCTGGGAGCTTATCCGGGCGTGTCGGCGCCGGGAGCTATTGTCCCTCCACGGTGGCCGAGGTCCCAGCGCATATCACGGGCGTCGTCTGGAAGATCGAATGCGCGGTCGGGGATCTGATCGCCGAGGGCGACATCGTCGTCGTGCTGGAATCGATGAAGATGGAGATGCCGGTGGAGGCCGAGGAGGCCGGGACCGTGACGGAGATCCGCTGCTCGGAAGGCCAAGCCGTGCACGAGGGCGACACGCTCGTTGTGCTCGGATAGGGTGCGGAGTCGGCCATGCCCCCGTTGATCACACGCGCGGAAGCACTCCAGCTCGGCGAGCTGACCGACCAGGCCGAGATCGAGGCGCTGATCGAGCGCGCCTGGCAGGCACGCGTCGAGCGCTTCGGCGACTCGACCGACATGTGCTCGCTGGTCAACGCGAAGTCGGGGGGCTGCGCCGAGGACTGCGGATTCTGCGCCCAGTCGCGCTTCGCCGACGCCGACACGCCGATGCACGCGATGATGGAGCCCGAGCAGATGCTCGAGCACGCGCGCGCAGCCGAGGCGGCCGGCGCACACCGCTTCTGCATGGTCGCGCAGGGCCAGGGTCTCTCGAAGCGCGACTTCGAAAAAGTGCTGGCCGGCGCGCGGTTGGTGTCCGAGCACACCAACCTCAAGCGCTGCGCCTCGATCGGCCACATGTCGGTCGAGCGCGCCAAGGCGCTGCGCGAAGCAGGCATCCAGCGGGTGCACCACAATGTCGAGTCCGCCGAGAGCTTCTACCCAGAGGTTTCGAGCACCGTCCGCTACGAGGGTCGGCTGCGGACGATCGAGGCGGTTCGCGAAGCCGGTCTGGAGACCTGCGTCGGCGGGATCCTCAATCTCGGCGAGACGCGCGAACAGCGCGTCGAGATGGCGTTCGAGCTCTCGGCGATCAACCCGACCAGCGTTCCGATCAACCTGCTGATCCCGCGCGAAGGCACCAAGTTCGGCGAGCGCGAGCTGATGGACCCGTGGGAGGCCGTCAAGTGGGTCGCGATCTTTCGCCTGATCCTTCCTGAGGCACTCTTCCGGCTCTGCGGCGGGCGGATCGAGAACCTCGGCGAGCTCGCGCCGCTCGCGGTCAAGGCAGGACTGAACGGCGTGATGATGGGCAACTTCTTGACCGCGCTGGGAGCCACGCCCGCGCAGGATCGGGAGATGTTCGAGCGCCACGGGCTGAACGTCGCTCGTCAGCCCGACAACGGCGCCAACGCCCGTCCGGACAACCGTTCCGGCTGGCTGGAGGGCGACACGCCCGAGGCGATCGAGCGCCCGGCGGAGGACGACGCCGAACTGCGCCTTCACCTGTGGGATCCCTCGACGCAGCTGCGCTACCGAGCCAAGCACGCGCGCGAGAGCGCCAGATGACCGAGATCGCCGCGCAACTGGCGCAGCTGCGCGACGCCGGCCTCTACCGGAGGACTCGTCTGATCAACGGTCCGCAGGGCCCCCGCGTGCTGCTCGACGGCACGCCGGTGCTGCTGCTCTGCTCGAACAACTACCTAGGGCTGGCCGATCACCCGCGCGTGCGCGAGGCGGCCGCCGACGCGGCGATGCGCTGGGGCGTCGGCGCCGGGGCGTCGCGGCTGGTCTCCGGCACGATGACGATCCACGAACAGCTCGAGCGCCGACTGGCGGAGTTCGAGCGCACCGAGTCGTGCGTGCTGTTCGGCTCGGGCTATCTCGCGAACGTTGGCGTGCTCTCGACACTCGGGCGCGCCGGCCAGACGATCTTCTCCGACGCGCTCAACCACGCCTCGATCATCGACGGCTGCCGGCTTGCGCGCGCCGATACGTTCGTCTACGACCACTGCGACCTCGACCACCTCGAGTGGGGGTTGCGCGAACACGGTCACCACGGCGACGTGATCGTCACCGACTCCGTCTTCTCGATGGACGGCGACGTGGCGCCGCTGGCCGGGATCGTCGAGCTGGCACGCCGCCACGGAGCGCGGGTCGTCGTCGATGAGGCGCACGCAACCGGCGCACTCGGGCCCGGCGGGCGCGGAGCGATCGCTGAGGCCGGCCTCGACGAGGAGGTCGACGTGCTGATCGGCACACTCAGCAAGGCGCTGGGCTCCTACGGAGGCTATGTCTGCGCCCGGCGCGAGCTCGTCGAGCTGCTGCTGAACAGCGCACGCGCGCTGATCTTCTCCACCGCGCCACCCCCGCCCGCGGTCGCGGGCGCGCTGGCGGCCCTCGAGCTGCTGATCGAGCAGCCACTGCGGCCGGCGAAGCTCCAGGCGACCGCCGATCTGCTGCGCCGCCAGCTCGCCGAGGCGGGCATGCCGGTGCCGAGCGGGCGTACGCAGATCTTGCCACTGATCGTCGGCGAAGCCGACGCGGCGCTGCGCCTCTGCGAAGCCGCGCTCGCGCGAGGCGTCTTCGCTGCGGCGATCCGCCCGCCCACCGTGCCCGACGGCAGCTCTCGGCTGCGCCTGACGGTGATGGCCACGCACACCGCGAGCGAGCTGGCAGGCGCCGTCGCCACGCTGAGCGCCGCCGCGCGGGAGGTGGGGGTCATTTTCGCTGCGGCTCCGGGCGCCGCGGCGCAGCCCGTCGCACGCGCCGCCTGAGTGGGGATCACCCAGCACCCATTCCGCGGCTGCTTCGTCACCGCCACCGACACCGGCGTCGGCAAGACGATTCTCGCTGCCGCCCTGCTGGCGAGCCTGCGCGCCCGTGGCGAGATCGTCCGCGCGCGCAAGCCGGTGGTGACCGGCATCGACGAGCCCGAGCCCGGCACGCCGCTTGACCACGAACTGCTCGCCTCGCTCAGCGGCGAGCTGCCTGAGAGCGTGTCGCCGGCGCGCTATGGCCCGGCGCTCGCGCCCCATCTCGCCGCGGAGCTCGCCGGCGCGGAGATCGACGTCGCGGCACTGCTCGCGGACGTGCGTGCCGCCGGCCCCGTGATCGTCGAGGGGATCGGCGGGCTGCTGGTCCCGCTCGCGCACGGCTGGGACGTGCGCCGCCTCGCTCGCGAGCTCGGACTCGGCGTCGTCGTAGCCGCGCGGCCGGGCCTCGGGACGATCAGCCACACGCTGCTCACACTCGAAGCGGGGCGTGCCGGCGGGCTCGATCTGCGCGCCGTCGTGCTGACGCCGTGGCCGCACGATCCGGGCACGATCGAGCGGTCCAATCTGGCAACCATCGAGCGACTCGGCGAGATCGAGGTCGCGACGCTCGCGACGCTGGTCGATTTCACGCCCCACGCGCTGGCAGCCGCCGGTGCGGCGCTGCCCTACGAGTCCTGGCTCGCCTGAGCGCCTCTGCGCAGGCGCAGCCGCGACGGGCCGCGATCGAGCGTCCTGCGTCGGCGGCGCAGCAGCACGCGACCGAGCACCAGTACCGCGAGTGAGCCCGCGGCGATCACGCGCAGCGCCATCCGCCCGTCGTCGATCCGCTCGAAGCGCGTCCCGTCGGGTCCGATCTCGATGAACCCGACCGGGCGCGCATCCAGCGCGCCGCCGCCCCCGCCGCCCGCCGCCCGCCCGCTCGGCTCATTGCCGAAACCGTAGCCGCCGGCGGTGCGCACGCTGGCCACCGGAATCACCGTACGGCCCTTGGCCTGGACCGGCCGGCCGAAGCACAGCCGTGCCCCGGTCAGCCGCGAGAGCACTCGCTGAGCAGGTGGCACCGCCTTCTCGGGTTGCTCCAGCATCAGTCGTCGTAGGGGGTGAAGTCGCGTTTGCGCGCTCCGCACACGGGACAGAACCAGGTGTCTGGAATGTCCTCGAACTCGGTCCCCGGCGGGATCCCGCCGTCCGGGTCGCCGTCAGCCACGTCGTAGATGTAGCCGCAGGACTCGCAGTGCCAGCGCTGAGCGGGACGTAGGTCGCTCGACATGTGGGCGTAGCTTAGTGCTCGCCTCGGGCGTTCCGCCGCGCCTGCGGCGGACTAAAGTGCGCGGCGGTAGAGCTCGGCGAGCTCCTCGGCGCTCGGGGCGCGCGGATTGACGAGCGTGCAGGCGTCGCCCATCGCACCCTCCACCAGCAGCGGGATTCCCGACTCCGGCACCCCCACCGCTGAAAGCCGCGTCGGCAGACCGAGCGAACGCACGAGCTCGCGGATGTGCTCGGCGAGGGCATGCCCGATCTCCTCGTCGGTGCTCCGAAGCCCCAGCAGCTCGCCGACGTGGCGGTAGCGCGCGGCGATGTCCTCGCCTCCCGCGGCGTTGTACTCGATCACGACCGGCAGGTTGATCGCGTTGGCGACGCCATGGGGGACGTCGTAGCAGGCGCCGCACGGATGCGAGAGCGAATGCGCGATGCCGATCGCGCCGCAGTTGGTCGGCGCGATCGCCAGCGAAGCAGCGATCAGCATGTTGCCGCGCGCGGTCTCATTGCCCGGCTCGTGCACCGCGCGTTCGAGGTTCGCGTGAATCAGCCGCAGCGCCTGGCGCGCATAGGCGTCGGCGTGGGCGTTCCAGTCACGCGAGACGTACCCCTCGATGGCGTGCGTCATCGCGTCCATACCGGTCGCGGCGGCGATTGCCGGCGGCAGCGTCGCGGTCGACGCCGGATCGAGGATCGCCAGCCGCGGGATCAGCGCGGGGTCGCCGATCTGGTACTTCACGCGCGCCTCGCGATCCTTGATCACCGCCGCGAAGCTGACCTCCGAGCCGGTCCCCGCGGTGGTCGGGATGCACGCCAGCGGAGCCAGCTCGAGCGCCCGTCCGGCGCCGTCATCGGCGCGGGGCAGGCCGTAGAAGCCCTCCCAGTCGCGCGGTTTGCCGCCGTGCGTGAAAAGCACGTTGGCGACCTTCGCGCTGTCCATCACCGAGCCGCCGCCGAGCGCGAGGAACGAGTCCGCGCCGCTCTCGCGGGCGAGTGCCGCGATCGCCGCGACGACGGCGCCGTCGGAGTCCTGCGGCACGCCGTCGAAGATCGCGGCGACCTCCAGACCGCCGTCAGTGACTCCCTCGCGCACGCGATCGACGAGGCCGCTCGCGCGAATCACGCGGTCGGTGACGAGCACGATCCGCCGAGCGCCCTCCTTGGCGAACTCGAAGCCGACCGACCCCAACAGGCCGCGTCCGGCGATCACCCGCGTCGGAGCGCTGAACTGGTAGAAGTCCTTGAAGCCCGCCATCTGGCGGTCATCTCCGGACTCCGTCACCGCTCGGGCTCCGCGAGTTCCGGGCCGCCCGCGGCGGTTGCTCTGCCGGCGGGACGCACTAGACGCCGGCCAGATCGCTGCGGCCCGCCGCCTCGAGCTGCGCCTTGTAGCGCGGAAACACCGGTTTGACCAGCGGCACGAGCTTGAGGATCTTCGCGACCGGCCCCTTCGCCTTGATCTGCCCGCGCGCCAGCGCGATCGTCACGTTGACCTTGCCGAGCCAGAAGCGGTGGGCGGTGTCCGCATCCATCGTCATGACGACCTCGGGCTCAAGACGCGTCGGGCCGAGATCCACCTGCCCTTCCTCGGCCTCCAGCAGCTTGACCGTGATCTGCGACTCGGGGTTGCGGTAGCGGTACTGCACGATCGTGTTGGCCGTGCGGAACTGCGCTGCGAGCTGCTCGTCGTCGAGCAGGTCGAGGAACAGCTGGCCGAGGTACCGGTAGACCTCTTGATCGTCGTTGAAGTAGGGCACGCCCGCTCGCTGTCGCTCGTTTGCACCCGCAGTCTAGGACTCGTGAGTCCGCCGAGCGCTCGCCAGGCGTGCGCGGGAACTACAGCAGTGGTGCCGACTCCTCGTCGCGGATCACGTGCAGCACGGCGTTGATCAGCGCGAGGTGGGTGAAGGCCTGCGGGAAGTTGCCGAGGTGGCGCCCGCTCAATGGATCGAGCTCCTCGGCGAAGAGGTCAAGCGGCGACGCAAGCGCTAGCAGGCGCTCGCACAGCGCGCGCCCGCGACGCCGTTCCCCGATCTCGAGCAAACCCGAGACCAGCCAGAACGAGCAGATCAGGAACGCGCCCTCGTGGGCGCCGGAGAGCCCGTCGTCGGTCTGGTCGGGGCGGTAGCGGAGCACCAGCCCCTGTTCGGTCAGCTCGTCCTCGATCGCCAGCACCGTGGCGCGCACGCGCGGGTCGTCGGCCGGCAGGAAGCGTACGAGCGGGATCAGCAGCGCGGAGCCGTCGAGGGCGACCGTGTCGTAGTGCTGGACGAACACGCCGCGCTCATCGACGCCTCGATCGCAGAGGTCGGCGTGGATCTCGTTGGCGACCGCGCGCCAACGATCGGCGAGCGTCGCGCGACCGCGCCGTGCCGCGAGCCGTGCCGCGCGGTCCAATGCGACCCAGCACATGAGCTTCGAGGACACGTAGTGACACGGCTCTCCCCGCGCCTCCCAGATCCCCTGATCAGCTTCACGCCAGACACTGGCCGCGCGGTCGGCCTGCGCCTCGATCACCGGCCACAACCGCTGAGGGCTGTGGCCGTACTTCTTGGTGTGCAGGTAGAGCGAGTCGAGCACCGCGCCGTAGACGTCGTTCTGGCGCTGGCTGTATGCGTCGTTGCCGATGCGCACCGGCTGCGAGCCCTCGTACCCGGTCAGATGGTCGAGCCGCTGCTCGGTGAGATCGCGCTCGCCACCCACGCCGTACATGATCTGCAGCGACCCGTCGCTGTTGCGCTGCAGATCCGCCACGTACTGGATGAAGTCGTCGGCCTCCCAGCTGAGGCCCAGCGAGGAGAGCCCCCACAGCGTCAGCGTCGCGTCGCGCATCCAGGTGAAGCGGTAGTCCCAGTTGCGCTCCCCACCCGGCGTCTCCGGCAGCGAAGTCGTCGGCGCCGCCACGACCGCTCCGGTGGGGGCATACGTGAGTCCCTTGAGCACGAGCGACGAACGCTGCAGCTGGGCGCGCCAGCGGTGATCGGGGAAGCGGCCGGTGTCGAGCCAGTTGCGCCAGTACTCGGCGGTCCCGGCAAGGCTCGCCGCGGCCTCCGCGTAGGTCCGCGGCCCGTCGAGCAGTCGCGACCACGACAGTGCGCAGAAGCGCCGGTCGCCCTTCGAGAGCCGGTGGCGCGCACGCGCCGAGGCACCCTCGATCCCGAGTTGCAGGTCGCTGTGCAGACGCAGCGTTCGCCCGGCGCCATCGGCGTCCAGCGCCTGCGGCTCGCCATCGACGGCCGTCCAGGTCCCGGGCGTTCGCCCGTAGTCGAACACCGGCTCGCAGAGCAGCTCGACCTGCACCGAGCCGTGGATGCACTCGATCGTGCGCACCAGCACGTGGTAGGCGTCATGGTCAGCCGGCGGACGAGTGTGAGCGGTCGCCGAACCGGCTTCGCGCTCGCGCCACGGGCCGATGACCAGCGCTTCGCGCACGACGGCCCAACCGCTTGTGGTCTGCCAGGTCGTCTCGAGCACGTTCGTGCCCGGCTCGTAGCGGCGGCCAGCGGGTACGCCCATGCCCGACGGGCCGAGCCGGAAGCCCCCGGCGCCGCGGTCGAGGATCGCCGCGAACACGCTCGGAGAGTCAAAGCGCGGCGGGCACAGCCACTCGACGGTCCCGTCGGGAGCGACCAGCGCCGCGGTGTGGCAGTCGGAGAGGAACGCGTACTCGGCGATCGGCGGGAACGGCGAGGTGCGCGCCACACGGTCGTCGAACGGCGTGGCGGTCGGCCGGGGGCGATCCCACGGATCCATCGCGCCAGCGCGCCGCAGGCTGGAAGCACGCTTGGGTTCGGGCGCCCGGGGAGTCGTGTCGGTTTGGCTGGTGTCGGCCATCTGTCGGCTCCTACGATGACACGCGCCGCCCGAAACGCCACCCGGCGCACGTTTTCCCCCAGCGGCGTCGTTCGGCGGCGCGCGGCGCGGAGCCGACAGGCGCGTCGGAGCGCCAACCAGGCGCCGGCCGGCGGCCCTCAGCCGCCGTCGGCGATCACGTGCGCAACCGCGTTGATCAGCGCGAGATGCGTGAACGCCTGCGGAAAGTTGCCGAGGTGGCGCCCGCTGCGCCCGTCCAGCTCCTCGGCGTAGAGCCCGAGCGGCGAGGCAAGCGACAGCAGCCGCTCGCACAGCGTGCGCGCACGCTCACGCTCGCCGATCTCAGAAAGTGCGGAGACCAACCAGAACGAGCAGATCAGGAAGGTCCCCTCCGCGCCGCTCAGTCCGTCGTCCGTCTCCTCGACGCGGTAGCGCAACACCAGCCCGTGATCGGTGAGCTCGTCGGCGATCGCGAGCACCGTCGCGCGCACACGCTCATCGTCGCTGGGCAGGAAGCGCACGATCGGAACCAGCAGGTTGGAGGCGTCGAGCGCCGTGGTGTCGTAGTGCTGGACGAACACGCCGCGCTCGTCGACCCCGCGCTTGAGGATGTCTTCGCGGATCGTCTCGGCTCCGCGCTGCCAGCAGCGCGCGAGCTCCGGCTCGCCGCGCAACTCGGCGAGTCGCGAGCCACGATCCAACGCGACCCAGCACATCAGCTTCGAGGAGACGTAGTGGTATGGCTTGCCCCGCGCCTCCCAGATCCCCTGATCGGGGCGCCGCCACACCCGCCACGCGCTCGCCACCTGGTCGCAGATCACCGGCCACAGCCGGTCGGCGATGTGGTTGTGGCGCTTGGTATGGAGGTAGACCGAGTCCAGGACGGCGCCGAAACAATCGTTCTGGCGCTGGTTGTAAGCGCCGTTGCCCTTGCGCACGGGCCGCGAGCCCTCGTAGCCCTTGAGGTGACGCAGCGTCGTCTCGCGCAGGTTCCGCTCGCCGCCGATCCCGTACATGATCTGCAGCGACCCGTCCTTGTTGCGCTGCAGGTCGGCCAGGTACTCCATGAAGTCGTTGGCTTCCCAGTCGAGGTCCAGCGCGTGCAGCCCCCACAGCGTGAACGTCGCGTCGCGCATCCAGCAATAGCGATAGTCCCAGTTGCGCTCACCACCGGGGCTCTCCGGCAACGAGGTCGTGAGGGCGGCGATCATCGCGCCGGTTGGCGCGTACGTGAGGCCCTTGAGGACCAGCGCCGAGCGCTGCAGGTGGGCCCGCCACGGGTGGTCGGGATAGGTCCCCGCCGCCAGCCACTCGCGCCAGTAGTGCCGCGTGCGGTGGATGTGCTCGAGCGCCTGCTCGTGGGTTCGCGGGCCGCCCAGCTTCGACGCCCACGACAGCGTGCAGAATCTCTGCTCGCCCTCGCGCATCGTGTGTCGGGCGTGCGCGCTGCCCCGCTCGACGCCCATCCGCATGTCGCTGAACAGCCGCACGGTGGTCTTGCCGTCGGTGGCGTCGAGCGCGAAGTCCCGCTCGCCGCGCACCGGCGACCAGCGCGCGGCCGTGCGACCGTAGTTGAACCGCGGCGCGCAGATCACCTCGACCGGCACCTCGCCCTGCAGGCACTCGAGCGTGCGCACGAGCAGATTCTCGGCGTCGTGGTCGGTCGGCGGGCGCGTGTGCGCACCGACGGGCTCGCTGCCGTGCCAGGGGCCGATCGCCAGCGCATCGCGAACGACGAGCCAGCCGGTGGGCGTCATCCAGGTGGTCTCGAGCACGTTGGTGCCCGGTTCGTAGCGCCGCCCGGCGGGGACATCCACGCCGTAGGGCGCGACACGGAAGGAGCCGGCGCTGCGATCCAGCAGCGCGCCGAAGATGCTCGGCTGATCGAAGCGCGGCAGGCACAGCCACTCGACCGATCCGTCTGGTGCGACCAGCGCTCCGGTATGGCAGTCGGACAGAAACGCGTAGGCGGCGATCGGCGGGAACGGCGAGCCGCCGTCCCACTCCGGCGGGCTGATCGCCGGGCTGAAGTCGCTGGCGGACGTCACACTCGACCGTTTTCCGGGAGCCTTCGCGCGCGAGGGTGTCGCGGTCGCTTTCCGGGGGGCCGCTGGCATCGCGGGCGAGACTACCGCGGCACGCGGATAGGCGGAATCGCGCTGCGCGAATAGAGCGGAACTTCCCGCTGAGCAGAGCGTTAGAGTGGGTCAGAGTCGTTCTGAGGACGCGACGCGCGTGGAAGCTTCCGCTCTCCCAACACGTCTGACCGCCAGCCGGGCGCCGTTCTCGGCCGCGTTCCTGCGGCTGCGCTCCGACGATCAGCTGGTGGCGCTGTTCCGGGCCGGCTCCGACGACGCCTTCCGCACGATCCACGACCGCTACCGTGCGCGGCTTCTGGCCTACACGCGCCAGATGCTCCGCAGCGGTATGGGCGATCCTGAGGACGCGCTGCAGGACGTCTTCGTCCGCGCCTACCGTGCGCTGCGCAGCAGCGACCGGCCGGTGATGTTGCGCGCCTGGCTCTACCGCATCGCCCACAATCGCTGCGTCGACGAGCTGCGTCGCCCCCGCCCGCTGCCAAGCGAGCTGGCGGCCGATGCCGAGCCGGCGTTCGGCGCGCCGGGCGCGACGCACGAGCCGACCGCAGTGGCGGAGCGCAGCGCCGCGCTCGCCCGCCTGATCGCCGACGTGCGCACGCTGCCGAGCCAGCAGCGCTCGGCGCTGCTGATGCGCGAGCTGCAGGGGCTCAGCTACACGGAGCTCGCGAGCGCCCTCGAGCTCTCTGTGCCGGCGGTGAAGTCCCTGTTGCTGCGAGCTCGCACCGGCCTGATCGACATGGCGACGGCGCGTGACACGCCGTGCATCGAGATCCGCGACGAGCTGATCTGCGCCGCCGACCGAAGCGTGCGGATCAGCGGCCGTGCCCGTCGTCACTGCGCCGAGTGCACGACCTGCGACGCCTACCGTGGCGAGCTCAAGCGAGTCCGGCGTGGCTTCGCGGCGCTCACGCCGAGCGGTCCGCTCGGTCAGCTCGGCATGCTGTTCGGCATCGGTGGCGGTGGCGGCGCGGCCGCGGCCGGCAGCGGCGGCGCGGCCGCGGCCGGGGGT
>ODAK010000578.1_pt1 | contig 42168 bp, 46 predicted proteins | sample 1539591 | NCBI WGS metagenome assembly ODAK01 (sample SAMEA3539303, study PRJEB22396) | soil metagenome | biome: tundra; feature: field; material: soil | place: USA | collected 2010-05 | depth 0.15 m
TTTCCCTACACGACGCTCTTCCGATCTCCTTTGATGACCTTGTTTAATCACCATTGAAATTTACATTTCTTAACCGGAATCAGTGTTACACAATTATGGATACCAGTTATATGATTCACACATTTAGAGAAGTTTAATATTAAACCGGAGATTTTTTAAGTATAAAACGTTTGAAAATATTTTGTTCTGCATATCCAGCCTAAATAAGGTTATTTGAAAGGATATCATATATGCCCTATTCATTAGCGAACAAAAAAGCAGTGTGCAGATATTCATGTTAAAGTGAAAGATTGTACTCACAAAAATCATTCGTTCGTCAAGATAACTTTTAATGCCTTTTCTTTTGCTGCATGTTGAAAAACGTCATAGGCTTTTATAATATCCCTTAATTTGAATTGATGTGTAATCAATAATTTGGGATCCAGTTTTTTTGATTGAACTATGTTAAGTAACATAGGTGTAGTAGCGGTATCCACCAGGCGCGTGGTTATGGTAATATTCTTTGACCATAAAGTTTCTAAATGAAGTTCCACGCTTTTACCATGCACGCCTATGTTGGCAATTACACCACCGGGCGCAACCAGCGACTGGCACAGTTCAAATGTTGCAGGTATGCCCACTGCTTCAATTGCTGTATCCACACCTATGCCTCCCGTTAGTTCCTTCACTCTTTCAATTGCATTTTCTTTGCTGTTATTAATAGTTTGTGTGGCACCAAATGTTTTGGCTGTGGCAAGTCGGTTATCATCCGAATCAATCATAATTATTTCTGCGGGAGAATAAAATTGTGCTGTTAATAATGCTGCCAATCCAATAGGGCCGGAGCCTACGATTGCGACAGTATTTCCCGGCTGCACTTTGCCATTAAGTACTCCACATTCAAAGCCGGTGGGTAAAATATCACTTAGCATTACGAGTGCTTCCTCATCACTTCCTTCGGGGATGTGATACAAACTGTTATCTGCATATGGTATCCGCACATATTCTGCCTGAGTTCCATCGATAAGATGGCCCAATATCCATCCACCATTTACACAATGAGAATACATGCTGCGTTTGCAATAAACGCATTTGCCGCATGAGGTCACGCAGGAGATAATTACATGGTCTCCCTTTTTGAAATCCGTAACTGCATTGCCGGCTTCTTCTACAATTCCTACTCCTTCATGTCCGAGTATTCTTCCTAGTGTTACTTCAGGTACATCACCTTTAAGTATATGCAGGTCGGTACCACAAATGGTGGTTTTTATGATTTTCACTATAACATCAGCGGGATTTTCGATAGTGGGTTTTGACTTGTCTTCCCAGGATTTTCGGCCAGGGCCATGATAAACCAGGGCTTTCATTGTTTTATGCATTCCATTTTCTTTATTACTTTCTTTTAAAACGACGGTTGGCTTAGCTGTTTTGACGGGAGTTGTGGTGCGATTCATTTTGTATGATTTAAGTATATAAAGACTTGTATGCAAAGTTGGCTGCATTAATTCTCCTGAATGTTACACAGTTCTTTTGATTTTTTATATCATTCACACATTTGGTAGAAAAGATGGGATAAAAGGATGCACCTGCTGCCGCAAGCACTTTTATTCGTTATATCATTCTATGTGTCTTATTCAAGTTATTTTAATTTAAGCAGGCCTCCTGAACAAGTGGTTTATCCATCTTCATTTTATTTATGCCTGTCACCACCTGGTTTTCCGCCGCCGCCGCCCTCCTGCCTGCCTGCAGGTGCGTGCATTGAATGCTGTTGCTGAAGATGGGGCGACCTGGGCGCTGTATTATGGGATTGCATTGCTGGACTAGTATTAGTATAAATCGTCTTTGGTGTTCTATTCATTGCAGGTATTCGTTTTGATGCTGATGACTGCATATTAGCATGCACATTTGACGATTGGGATGTTGTATTATGAACTTCATGCGTAGTCGCAGCTCCTTGGGTAGTTTGGGTGGCTCCGGTTGATTTCTTTTCCACAGGGGATATGCTTTTTTCAGGTGAAGAAGAATGACTTTTCCCTGCATTACCTGCAGTGCGCACATGCGAAGATTGCTGTGATGTGGGCTGCATGTGTTTTTCATTCAAGGCCGTTTGTTGCTGTGCCGAAGGTCTTGCAGTAATACCACCGGTTCCGTTAAAACTTCTATGATTATTACTCCGCCCTGAATTACTTACACCTGTGCGATTTACATAAGTATCATGAATAACGGAATGATTCACATTGGCAACTGCCGTATTGTATTGAAAGTGGCCGTTCTGCCATCTTCCGCCATTATAACCCTGACCACTATATCCATATCCGTAGTTCACACCACCGTAAAACCCAACCTGTGAACCCCAGTAACCTGCCTGCCATCCGTAATAGCCGTCGGAGAAACTCCAATACCCAGGGGTCCATAATAATCCTTCAGCAGGTGGAAGTACCCATTCACCGTCTACCCAGTAATAACCGCCGGAATCGTATGCCCAATAACCCGGACTCCATAAATATCCATCAACAGGACATTGGGGTTGCGAATACACCCGCAACATGGGTGGGGCTACTCGAATGGAAAGGGCCGCCGATACAAGCACCTGCGAATAGGATTGCGGTATTGAAAATGTTAAGGCTGATAATAGGACGAATACTTTTATAATATGTTTCATGATTATGTTTTTAATGCGTAACTCCTTTCACTTTTTCCCGGAGTATTGGATGATAAAGGTGCACCTATTGGTGAGGGAAACTGTTACATGATTCTTTAAATTAATTATATGATTCACACTTTATTATGCGCCTCTGGTCTACAATCATACCTCCACCTACTCCTCATAGCACATTAATTCAAGATCAGTTGGTAGCCAAAGATCAATAAACTTGTATTACTAAATAGTTTAAATAAAATGATGCAGGGAAAACTCCCCGCTCTATGAGGGAATTTATATTTAAATATTTTTCATGTTGCGCTGACCTTTAAAAGTCTAACGGTAGTAATAATGGCATTTTTATTGTTGCACCTCTATGCATCCATCAATCCCAAATCATAATCAATGGCAAGATTGTTTTCTAAATTTCAAACGTCGGGTGGGTTCCACGCAATTCTGCTTGCCTGATTTTTTTGATACCAAGAATCAACAGGACCTTTCAAGGTTACTTTGGTGCCAGATAAAACCGTTTTAATATCATCGGCATTTATAGACCAGTTTCGATGAGGGCCGTTTTAATTCCTTTTTGTTGTCTTTCATAGTGCGTTTCGGACTTAATGGGGATGTTGTTGATTACTCCCTTTACCGCGGCCTGAATAGTTGCTAATTCTTTTGCAGTATCCTTTTGATAATTCCGCAGAAGTTCCCGCTCCAGTGTAACCGTTCCATTTTCGACTCTATACTTTTATAGATTCTTTAGGAATTTCACAGTCCCACTTCATCCCCTTCGCAAATAGGTGAATTAAAAGAAATTTTTATCAGGGAATCAAATGCTTATATGCATGAAGTCATTTAGCTTAATGCAGAGATATCATGTTCCAGAATTTTTTTCCTCTCCTGGTATTCTTCGTTAGTGATTTCTCCTGAAGCAAACCGCTTCCGTAAAATATCAAGTGGCGAATCGTTCTTCATTCTCTGACCCGGGATATTATATGGGGTGGCGAATATCCAAAAAATCAAAATTATCCAAAGCACCCACCATATCATGTTCATGCCCCAGTAACTGTTATTGTAATGCATTTTTTTCTATTTTAAAATTGAATAAATAATAATGCAAAGCTGATTAGTTTTATATGATTTGGTGTTACACAATTCCATTTATAGTTTACATGATTCACATTTTTTATAAATGTTGGGTTTGGGTATGCTCCAAACATCAATGTGTAAGCATCATTGACATTATTGATTTTTGTTACTGCATTTATGCTTTAGAGTTATACGACGTCTGTTTGTAGAGCTTGATCTCGGGTAATTGGTTAATAGGTAATCATAATGAATATCCTAAATTTTATTTCTGTAGCAGATAGCCGCCTGAAAAGTAGCTCTGAGCGCAAGTTCTTCCTTATTTAACAGGCCGCGTTGCCTGGTACTTCCAGATTGTATCCAGCCTTTTACCATTTTTAACAGGTCTTCCAGTGCAAAAGGCTTAATAATATAATCATCAGCACCAAGCATCAGTGCTTCTGCTCTGTCAATTTTTTCAGACATGGAAGTGCTAAAAATAAATGGTATTCCAAATGTTAAGCGTGAATCCAAAAGTTGTTGCAAAACCTCATGTCCATTCATTTCGTGCATCAATACATCACATACAATTAAATCTGGTATAAATTCCCGGGCAAGTTCAATGCCTCTTTTTCCGTTATTTGCTCCAAGGATTTTATAACCTTCCATTTCTAAATATTCAGTCAAATTCTCAAGAATATCATCGTTGTCTTCAATGACTAAAATTGCATCCATTTTAGTTGTTTGATTTTGCGGCTTACCTGGAAATAATCTATTTATAACAAAGATGAATTTTTTCCTTGCTTACAAGTATTACATAATTGCAGAGAAACGTTATACAATTCACACACATTAATGATTAACCATTTTCCCTGCATTTTGAAATAGTCTTGATAAATAAGTGACTCCTGGGCATCTCTTTGAAAAGGTTTCTTTTATTAGAACCATATATACTTCTGTTGATAACCAAGATAAAATATTTTGAAATTTACTTTCTTTAAGTTTGTACCTTCTTTCAAATAATAGCTACTTACATTGGACATATTATCGATTTTAACGATACTCATAATTATCAGCGCCGGTTTTTCTTATTTGAATGAAAGGTTTGTAAAGTTACCTGGAGCCATTGGTGTGATGATTATGTCGGTGGTAGTTTCTATCGTTGTTTTAATAATAGGAGGAATTGGAGATGAAAAATCTAACCTGCACACAAAACTTGCTCATAATATTAATTTCTCCGAGGTTTTGCTGAACGTGATGCTTGGCTTTTTACTGTTTGCCAGCGCCCTGCATTTCGACTATCAAAAACTAAAAGCATTACGAAGGCCCGTTTTAATATTGAGCACACTCGGCGTAGTGGTTTCTACAGGTGTATTCGGCGGATTAATATTTGGGGCGGCTTATCTTTTGCACATTGACATTCCGCTTATTTATTGCTTTGTTTTCGGTGCTCTTATTTCACCGACTGATCCGATTGCTGTTGGCGCTATTATAACAAAATCAAGAATACCGCCAAAGTTGGCAACGGTTATATCCGGGGAGTCTATGTTTAATGACGCGGCGGGCTCATTCTTTTTGTAACAACGTTGGGTATTACCAAACAATCTTCCAACAGGATTTCAGTAATTGAAGCATTGCGCTCTTTCGGCACACAGGTTATCGGAGGTGTTCTTATAGGCCTGATAATGGTTTTTATCGCTTACCGGCTTATTAAGTCTATAAAGGATTTTCAATCCATCTTTTTAATTTCACTTGCAGTAGTGTTGGGCATTTCAGTGGTAGCCAATAAATTTGATGCGTCCATACCTTTATCTGCTGTGGTGGCAGGGTTGGTGGTAGGCAATAATAATTTTGGCAAAGATCATCCGGCTACTCAGTTTCTAAATCGTGTATGGCAATTGCTGGATGGGATACTAAACACTATTCTTTTTGTAATGATGGGCCTGCAACTTTTACTATTGCCCTTCCTGCGACATTTTTGGCTTATAGGATTGATTTCAATTTTAATTATACTCATTGCAAGAATGGCAAGTGTTTCTTTAATTGCCTTTTTCGAGTTGCGAAAAGTGAACCTTGTAAATCTTTCTATACTAACCTGGGCCGGCTTACGTGACGCTATATCCATAGCAATGGCGCTATCCCTGCCTTTTTCTCCGTATCGACAAGTTATTCTTTCCTGTTGTTATTTTATAGTAATATTTTCTGTAATAGTCCAGGGGCTTACACTTAATTTATTAGTAAATAAAGTGGTTAGTTCGAAAAGAACTTAAACATTCTACGATATTATAATTTAAGAGCCCGGTATTTGCTTATGGCATTTGCAGCCACATTATTTTTTTGCCAGCGTGCGAATATAATTGACCAGTTCCCATTTCTGTTTTGTAGTCAGGGCGGTTTTATAAGAAGGCATAGGTGTCTGACCGGTAGCAATCATCCAGTATAACGAGCCGTCAGACATACTTTGTATCTTTGCAGAAGTATGATCAGCCGGCTTTATCTTAAGTGCGGCAGCAGCAGGGCCATTGCCCTTACCGCCTTTTCCATGGCATGGTGCACAATTACCAACATACAATACTTTGGCATCACCTAAAACTGAGGTATTACCCGCTAAAGGATTTTTTACATGAGCCGCTGAAGCAGGCACTACCCATGAACTTTTTTGTGCTTCAGCATTAAAGGCTATGCAAACAGAAAGAAATACCAGGGAAAAGATGAGTAACCTTCCCTTACCTGGTTTCCTGTTTTTATTTTTTTTAGGGTTCATGTTTTTTAAATGTTAGAAGGTTCTTGAAAATCAACCGCGGATTATTGTATTATAAATTGAATACTCTTCATCAATTATGAATATTCAAATCTATGCCTACGGGAGGTTCCTGGTGATGGTGATGGTAATACCGGGGACTATGTTGATGATGTTCTCTGTAATAACGGGGTTCAGCACATCCTGAAATAGCAAAAATTATTACGGCAGTCATAATAACAGTTTTAAAGATATTTTTTTTCATTTTATTTTATGATAATTTATTTAGTGAATTATCAGAAGCCAAAATTGAATATATTTTGTATGACGTGTGTTACATAACTTTTGAAATTTGTTGTATAATTCACACATAAACATTTTCAGCAAGTCAAGATCCATAAACCATATAAGGCCTTATCTGATTTAATCAGCGGTAGTTTTTCTTTTTTAAAAGTTATAGAGAATAAACTTCTAACACTTCGGATAGGGCTGGCTTTTTATTAATACTATTAATAAGGCAATGTTGTAGTTAATTCATCTTTATTTACTTTAACCAAATTATAGCAATACTCTCGATTGCAATGCTCATTTTACCAATTTGATCCGCATTGCATAAACATTATCTTATGATCCGGGATAACTATCCTTCACTTTAACAACACCAATTTTAATAATCTCAAATCATTATGCATCAGCGCATTCTACTTTAAAATGCTTCTTAGAAAGATTACTTAAAAAAATCGTGGCATGATTATCGGCATTATAAAGACAGCGATAAATGAATATTGTGTTTGATCTTTTCCCTTTAATGAAACAATTACATTTTTAAGATAAACAAAATTATTTTCACCAAAAAAAATCAAAATCATGAACAATTCAAATTTTCCAACACCTACCTCAGAAAGCCCATCGCCGCGAAAAAATTATAAGAACCTTATAATTGGAGTGTTAGCGGTAGCTCTTGTTGGCACGGGTGCATTCCTGCTAGTTGATAAAAATCAAACAGGTGCAACTATTCAACATCAGCAAACAGAAATAGCAACTGTTACTGATCAGAAGAGCGATATACAAAAAAGCTTTGATGCATCATTGGCACGTCTGGATTCAATGTCGTCCCTTAACTCCAGTTTGCAGGGTAAGCTTACAGCACGTAACGCTGAGATTACAAGGACAAAAAATGAAATCCGTAGCATTTTAAACAAGAAAAACGCAACGGCTGCTGAATTAACCAAAGCAAGATTTCTTATTGCCAGTTTGAATGATAAAATTACAGGTATGGAACAGCAGGTAGCACAATTAACCTTGGATAACCAAAATTTAAACCAGGATAAAGTAATATTAAAACAGGATTCGGCAAAATTATCCCAGGATCTTACAACCACTACTGCTACAAAAGACAGCCTGGTTCAAAAAGTAGATGTAGCTTCTACCTTAAATGCAAACAATATTGCTATTACACCCATTGACGTTAGACATAATGGTAAAGAAAAAATGACTACTACAGCAAAGCATGTAAACAAGCTGGTTATATCATTTGATGTAAATAACAGGATAGCCCAGACCGGAACTACAGATGTTTATGTGGTGGTAACTGGCCCTGATGGTAAACCCATTTCTGAACAGTCTTTAAACTCCGGAACTTTCACAACCCGTGATGGCAATGGAAAAGCCTTTACGGCGAAATTACCAGTAACATTTGAAACTGATAAAACGAAGAATGTCCAATTTACATTTACCCCCGTTAAAGATTTTCAACAAGGAGATTATAATATACAAATTTATCAAAATGGCTTTCTTATTGGAGAAGGCACTCGTGAATTGAAAAAAGGTGGATTGTTCAGTTAAATGAATGTACCATAAGCATTATTAATATTTCTAACTACAAGAAATAAAAAGCAACCTGACATTCAGGTTGCTTTTTATTTAATAAGAATTCCATTTTTTGAAACTGCAAAAGGGAAGACTGAATTTGTATGTAGGGAAGCCCATAACTACCTGGACGAATAGACTGCAGGTAATATTTCTGTTTCATAAATAGTGTGCCTAATGTGGGAATTATATAAAGTATTTTCATAATGGTGTAACAATCGCCGGATAATGCAGCTTACTTTTACAAAATAAATCGCAATTGTCATTGTTAAAATACAAACATGGAAGATACCTATATATGGGTTCATAACATTATTGAAAGTTGCAATAACGATTTTCATTTTGGCTGCGCGGATAAGCTGATCTCATTATTTGTTAGAAAATACAAGGGCGCAGGCAGAGTTTCAGAGCTCAAATTAATAAGGGAAGATAAATGGAATTCAGTTCATGCTATTTTATCCTGACATGATTGATTCAGTTACTTGTTTGATCTCAGGAGGGTTAAGCACCACGAGATTACAAAAAGAATTATTATAATTCTGCACAGGTAATATTAAACTTGGTAATTTTCATAGGTTATAGGAATCATTGGGGGTGGGTTTTTATCCGGCCCTCATTTTTTTTGCAGCTCATGCCTGTTTGGTCATTGTTTCTTAATAATGTATAATTTATTCAGAATGTGGAAATAATATGATTGGTTATAAGATATGAATAAAATAAGATTGAAGCTTAATGACGTTTCTTTTGTTTCGAAAAAAAATCCTTGCTCCATAGGGCCACACATCACCTTTATTCGGTTTTCGGGGGATAGTTTTGTGGCTGAGCAAACACGAACTGTTCTTATTTTCATCATTTGGGCTATTTTCAATTTTGAACAGTAAGACTATCGAGGGTAAAAAGGGTGAACTGGTTATCTTTTATATCCGTTTATTCCTTACCGTATTAATACAGGTAGTTAATTTTATTAATAAAATAGCGCCCCTTTTTTAAAAAGAAGCTAGAGAAAGGTAACTGTTACCTATTTATTTAGAGTGTTGGATAGTACCATCTTTGGGAATTTCATTCTTATCCTTCAAACTTATTTCCATTTTTTCTTTTTTTACATCTTGCCTTATTAACCCAAATAAACTCATATAAACATTGGCGATCCACACTAATGCAAACCCTGCTATTACATATCCTCGCCAGTCATTCATTAGTAGTTTATAACCCGTCAAAAAAAGAAACAGTACGGTAACATAGTGACTAAAACAATATTCGCATGTAAAAAGGTAAAAGAATTTTCTTTTCAATAATGCTTTACCTTTTACGGAGCGGTTAAGACAATAGTCTCTTGGTTCCCTGAATACTTCTTCATGTGTAACGGTCCATGCTACGCAGGCAATCGGTATAGCCAATAAAAAGAGCCACGCTGCCTGCATGAAGATTGTCATACAGCAACTGATTTTTTTTGATGAAACGGATAGTCTGTATATCCTTTTTTACCTGCACTGTAAAACAAATCCATTTTCAAATCCTGTGATAAAGGCCAGTCATTTATCATTCGTTCCACCAAGTCAGGGTTGTTAATGAAGGGCCTTCCAAACGCAACCAGGTCTGCCAGCCCGCTTTCAATATCTGCTTCTGCGCTTTCCTTATTATAACCACCGCAAAGAATAATGGTTTGTTTAAAATTGTCACGAATCGATTTTTTTATTTCAAGGGGCACAGCCGGTGCTCCCATTGCAGAGTGGTCTACCAAATGGATATGGGCAATACCAAGGGTGTTAAGTTTTTTGGAGAGATAATTATAGGTAGCATCAATCCCGGGATAGTGCGGCATATCGCTTGCTACACCATACGGCGATAAACAAATACCTGTATTTTCCTTCCCAATAGCTGCTGCCACGGCGGTTGCCACTTCAATAACAAAGCGGCAGCGGTTTTCAATGATTCCGCCATATTTATCTTCCCGGATATTACTTATTGGCGATAAGAACTCTTCCAGTAAGTAACCATTTGCTCCATGTAATTCTACGCCATCAAATCCTGCTTCAATGGCATGTTTTGCAGCAGCAACAAATTCATTTTCTGTTTGTATAATATCTTTATTTGTCATTTCTTTTGGGACTACAAAATCCTTCAATTGTTTAGCATCTGTCCACATTTGTCCTGCAGCTTTTACTGCCGAAGGCGCAATAATTTCAGCACCTTCGGGCATATTGAGCGGATGGCCGATCCTCCCGCAATGCATCAACTGAATAAATATTTTGCCGCCATTTAAATGAACAGCAGTCGTTACTTTTTTCCAGCCTTCTGTTTGTTTTGTATCGAATATACCTGGTATTCTTGCATAGCCTAATCCTCTGCGGGAAGGAGACGTTCCCTCAGTTATTATCAAACCTGCGCCTGAACGTTGTTCGTAATAATTCGCCATTAAATCATTTGGGATATTTCCAATGGCGCGGCATCTCGTCATGGGCGCCATTACAATACGATTCATTAATGCTGTTGTTCCCAATTGATAGGGAGTTAATAATGAAAAGTGTTTCATTTTATTATGTTTATGCTGTGTTTAAATATTCTTTTCTTTAGTTTTCACTTCATTTTCCAGTTTTAATTAATTCTCAAAATCACTGAAATTTAATATGGAAATAATAGCAAATTGCTCCACGGCTTCTTTTGTAAAAAAATACTTTCATGACTCGCCGTTTGTGTTTTGTTTAATATTAAGTCAGATTGCGAAGTTGGCTTTATTATGGAGTTTAAGCATTATACAATCCTGTAAATGATTTGTATAATTCACACATTTATATACTGCATGGGCATAAAGTTTCATGTTGCTCGTGTGTTAATCGTGTTCTAAAATTTAAGGATAAAAAGCTGCGATGTTAAATATTCTCTTCAAATCGGCTCATTCATGTAATAAATAAGTGAGCGGCCGATTTGAGTGTAAAAGAAGATTACGCATTTAGTCATTGATGGTAGTTGTGTCCTGCTCCTTCTCCCGGTTAAAATTCGCATTGTTTATCCATCCGCCTTTAGGTGTAACTTTTAAACCTTCGACTTTTTTTATGCAGTCTTTATCCCAAACAGGTAACCAACAAAGGCAGTTATTCCCATAGCTACTGTACCCCAGAAACAAATCCGTATAATCCCTTTTTTAACACTTGAGCCCCCTGTATTTGCAGCAACTGCACCTGAAAATGCAAGGAAAACTATAGAAAATGAATACTGGTAAATAACCATATGCCTTATCGGTGCGAAAAAGGAAATTATAAGAGGCAAGGTCCCTCCTGATACGAATGATAGACCTGAAGCTAAAGCTGCCTGCAATGGTTTTGGCTCAGAGATTTCATTAATTCCCAACTCATCTCTTGCATGGGCTTCCAGCACATTTTTTTTTGTAAGTTGTACAGCCACCTGCATGGCAAGCTTGCTTTTCAAACCACGGTCCTGATAGATTTTAGCTAATTCCTGCAATTCGGCCTCCGGCATAGTATCAAGCTCTGCTTGCTCTCTTTTTAAATCAGCCGTTTCAATATCCGATTGTGAACTAACGGAAACATATTCCCCAGCTGCCATTGATAGTGCCCCGGCGACAAGACCCGCTAAAGCAGCAAGAATGATAGGACTTCTTGAAGAGCTGGCTGCTGCCACACCAATTACTAAACTTGTTGTCGAAAGAATGCCGTCGTTTACGCCCAGAACCGCGGCTCTAAGCCATCCGCTTCTATTTACAAAATGTTTCTCAGTTTCCATCGGTTAGTTATTTCCTTACCCGGAGGCAGCCTTAATTTGTTTATCAATATTCATATGCGCGAAATTTAATTCAGAAGTGACTTTGCACAAAGAGAAAGATTTTGCAGAAATAAGTTACAATAAAAATATTGCCGGGCCTTGTTTTAAGGGATGGGGCACCCGAATTATATTTTCTTGTTGTAATGAACCCGGCAGGAATTAAATTGTCATACAAAAAAATGTTAACAATCACATTTAGTAATTTCTTCTTCCATAGTTTTCGCTGGATCGGAATTGCGGTCTTCTTTGATCGGTTATAACTGCATCCCATTCTTCGATTTCCTGCACTTTAATGTCTATTTCATTAAGATAGGGGTCCGAACTAAGCTGAGTTGGTTGCTGGCCGAAGTTATCAGGAGGTTGCTCACTATATTGGTCATTTTTAATTTCGGGCATTGGTTTTTTATTAGTTGTAATTGAAAAATATTGCAAAGTACCAGGGACCGCTATGACCGCAAATGCTTTATCAATAAATATTTTCGGCTATGCCCCCATAATATTTCTTAAGGTTCGAAACATACGAATCGCTTATAGCTACGCTTGGCTCATACTCAGGACTGTCTTTTACAGCCTCTTCTGTAACTTTAAGGATAACCTCAGAAGTATCCCATTCTATTTTTTTAATCAACTTTGGCGAGATGAGCACTTTTTTGCCGGGAAACCAATGACCCGTATCCGCTACGAGGTATGCCACCTTCCAGGAAGAATAATCTATTATAAAATCTTCAACGTCTCCAATTTTGCCATCAATAGCGTGGATACTATAACCTGTAACTTTGTGGGTACTCCGCAAATGAGGATCACCATCAGCATCTTTAGTATCCGTACTGTTTTCGCTTCTTACCGTTTCTACAAGGGGTTCTTGAACCTGGGTCATCATTCCGGAAACGCCCATACCGCCGCCCCAAATGCCGCCACCCCAATAACTGGTCCACGGATAATATTCATACATTTCAATTTCATGCTGGCGGGAAACTGGTTGCTCCGAATCTACAAAAGGGCTGTTCTTTATTTTTTCTTTTGTTAGATTAATTGGAAAAACTTTATTCTCCCAATCGGGAGTTAATAGCGCCTGGGGCGATATAAGTACCTTGCGGCCATTGAGCCAGCTACCTGTTTCTACAATTAAATAACGAATGGTCCAGCTTTGATCATCAAAGTAAAACTCTTTAACTTTTCCTATTTCGCCATCGGTTGCACCCATGGTATAGCCGATTAAACTCTTAATACTTCTTTTCATTTTTTTTGAATTTTAAACAATATTCGTTTCACGGTATCCATTACCTTGCCATTTCTTTAGTTAGTTCGAAGTACTATCTGCCCTGATGGTGATGGTACATCGGCGTTGTCTTCAGCGGAAATGAAAAAGCTTGTTGGATTATAAGGCACTGAGGTTCTCAATGAACTCTTCATGGTTTTGGAGAGTAAACTGCTGGAAGTTTTTAACTGCCCCACTTTTTTTGTTCCATTCTCTTCTGTATTCATCCAGACTATATAAATTCTTTTCGGTGGATCCAATCTTGAAGGATCAGCAAGGCTTATGGTACTTAAATCGATAGCGTAATTTTGATTTTTATCTTTCTTTACTTTAATTGAGCCTTCAGCACCGGGAACAACAGTTGAAGTTTGGAATGACATTTTTCTTGCACAGGATGGTAGCATAAAAGCTAGGAGTACCAGAATACCGGCAGAAAAAATAACGCCGGAGTGTTTACTTATTTTAATTGATTTCATTTTATATGTTTTTAATTTTTACTATTATAATGATGACCACTATTAAGGGATTGTAAATCTAAATTAGAACCTGAAGAAGAAAAAACGCCGCAGCATACGAAAATGATTAGCTTAATTTAGATAAATCATTTTCAATAATTTTTTTCTTCTCCTGGTATTCATCGTTGGTGATTAATCCAGAAGCAAACCGCTTCCGTAAAATATCAAGCGGTGAGTCTTTTCTATATCGCTGGCCGGGAATACTAAAGGGGAGAAAGAATATCCAGAATATCAAAATTCCCCAAATGAACCACCAGATCATGTTCATTCCCCAGTAGTTATTGTTGTACATTTTATTTAATTTTATTTGAATTTAATACTGCAAAGTTCATTGCAATAATGGGATTAAGTGTTATACAATTCCATTAATTGGTTACATCTTTCACACATTGGCTAAGCGGTGGGATGGGTTTTGAAATATAAATGAATTATATGAGTTACACTTCAAAAGTCCCTGTTTTTACAGGAGCTTCTTATTTACAGGGTAGGACTTTGAAAATAATGCACAGATACCGGATAGTAAATGGGCGCAAATACTTATTACGATAATAAAAGGATATTATCTAGATAAGTGTGAATGATGTAACCTTTTCCTTCAATTATATAACATTAACCGGTGAAAAGGGCCCGACCTTTGTATAACCGATTTTATATAAATAATTATAACAAATAGGTTAAAAAACAAAACAGAATTAAAAGGAAACTGGGACGAACAAAAGGGAAAGCTTAAGCAGAAATTTCCTGTACTGACAGAAACCAATTTTTAGGTTATTATAAAAGAATTTTATGAGAGATGTACTCTAAATCATTGCCTTTCACCTTATACTTGGATTACTGCCTGGATTTTTCGTATTTCAAGCCGGGGCTATAAATCACATTATCCTGGTTATTACACCTATTGTGATAATAGTAAGAGTTATCCAGGGAAGAAAAGTTATTTAGAAGTTCCCTTCCTGGCGGGTGTTTGGCAGGAAACACGCTGCGGTTATTTTTTTCTTCGCAACTGCAGCAGGAAAATCGGGTCAAATCAGGTTGGAAGTCTTCATAATTAATCTTCTTTTTGATATGAAATGGACCCCGAAATTATTTGGAAGGCTATGGATTACCTTCAAAACCTCTTTTAAAACCTTTATTGGTGAAAATAACTTTCGCTATAGTGCCTCGTTTTCTTTCTATACCATATTTTCACTGGCTCCTTTGCTTATTATTACTATTTCAGTTTGTGGGTATTTTTTTGGCAATCAGGCGATGGAAGGAACAATATTTTCGGAAATACGATCCCTTGTTGGTGATGTTGCCGCCATGCAGATCCAGCAAATGCTTCAGCTTGTGATTTCGGACCAAGGTTCTTCTGTTACAAAGGTTATCTGGATCCTTGCCATGATATTTGGCATAACTAGTCTTTTTTCAGAAGTCCAAGACTCCTTCAATTGTATTTGGAAACTTAAGACCAAACCAAAACTTGACTGGAAAAAATATCTTATCAAAAGGATTATTTCTTTCGGACTATTCTGCATTATTGGTTTTATACTTGTCTTATTATTAATCCTAAACTGGTTGATTGATATTTTTGGTAATTACCTGGGTCAGTTCTTTAAAGACCATAGCGTTTTTATGGTGTTTGTATCTAACCAGGTTGTTATTACCACTATTGTTGCATTATTGTTTACGTTCCTGTTTAAATATCTGCCTGACGGAAAAGTGAAATGGAAAGATGCCATCCGGGGTGCTCTATTTACTTCAATTCTCTTCATTTTGGGCATAGCATTCATTGGTTATTATCTTGTCCATGCTCACATGGCTTCCATGTATGGCGCTGCCGGAGGCCTGGTGGTTTTTCTTCTTTGGATTTATTACCTCAGTGTTATCTTATACTTCGGAACTACATTTACGAAAACGTATGCGTTCCTGTATGGAGGAAAAATTATTCCAGGACCCTTTGCTGTCAAACTATAAGCAAAAAAGATTGAGCCGAACAAATCAGGAGCAAAATGAATGTAAACCCGGCGATATTTTTAAAGAAAGCCTTTTCCTTTTCCCTTGAATGGATTTGCCTCAGGTCCTATTTAAAAGGAAAATAATTTATCTTTTTTCTGTTGATATTTTTTATCCTAATAAAATCCTTTCCGGAGGAAGACTTAAAGAATATTTCCGAAATCATCCCCGATAACATCATTCAGATGGAGCTTTGGATTTTTTATATTGCCTGTTACGGGAGCTTGTTGTCAATTATGTTGCCCTGTTCATAAATTAAGGGCACCAGCAGCAGGAGGTTTATTTCGTAGATAATGTAGAATTGCTGCCATGTTGGATTGAAGCATTATTATCCGGAGGTTTGACTGTCAAAACCATTGTATCCCTTGAAGAAAGGCCATACCTGTTCGTTACTTTTAATTCAAACTGGTATATTCCCTCCACCAGATTGGTGACATTTGTAAGTGCTAACGTCGGAGATATAATTTTGTATTGTGATGGTCCGGAAATTTTTCTCCATTCGTATTTTGAGGGTTGTTGCTCCATATTGGGCACTAATTGTGATTTTCCAAAAACCGGAAGCAATAGAAAAATAATAAATTTCATAATTGTTGAATTAAATAATAAGTTTATGATTGTACCAGCGACTCCTTTTTATCAGACATTTTTCCTTTACTCATAATATTTTTAAATTTATATCCAGCTTTTCTAACCTGATTTCCTGATGATTATTTGTAAATTTCTTAATTGCAATTATTTCATCTTCAATTATAGTTGCAGGCTCCCCAATCCAATAAAGAAGACTTACAATATTTTTTATCTGGTTACTAATGGTTATAATATTAATCTCCTTTGTTTTTATAAATACGTAGGATTTAAATAAAGGTTCTTCTATAATCCTTTTTCTCAATAAGGACTGAGACCTTTTGTAGTTCAATGGAAGATAATTTTCAATCCCCTTCCTATTAAGTAATACAGATACTTTTCTTTCACAGCAAGGTTTCGTGTATACTACATACCAATTATTCTGCATATTTATTTTTAGAATTTTAAAAAATGTAATAATTCAGATTGATATTGATACATTGAAAATAGCAGGATTTAGCGGCTATCTTTAGTTACCTGTACGTTGAATCTTTTTTATTTCGCTGACCGGGAATATTATGGGGAATAAAGAATACTCCGAATATGAAAAGTCCCCAAATGAACTACCAGTTCAAGTTCATTCCCCAGCAGGTATTATTGTACATGTTTTTTTAATTTAATACTGCAAAGCTCATTGCTTTAATGGGATTAAGTGTTATACAATTCTATTTATTGGTTGCATTATTCACACTTTTTAGGCCAGGACAACATGTTTAAATTGTGTTTGTGAGGTAACATATTGGAACGTGAGCTGAAGTAAAGAGCCTTACAATAACCTATGCATGAAAGTTATGCCTTTTGAATCCGACGCTGATTTTATTCGTAACCGCTTTTAATAATTGTTGAAATCATTTTAAATCTGCCGTTTGGCATTATCAGGTTAGGGGAATGGGCTGGTATTATGATTCCCTGGCCGGTATGAAGTAAGCTGGAGACTTTATTAATTACAATATTTGCTTTTCCTTCAATGATTTGTACGAAAGTGTCAAAAGGTGATGTCTTTTCAGATAATCCCTCACCAGTATCAAATGACATAACGCTTACATTGCCTGTTAATTTCTTAATGATTGTTTTGCTGACTACTGAATTAGGTATGTATTCAATGATTTCAACAATTATATGTGATTTTGCTTTTTCAATTTCTGAGTTATCTGATTTTACAGCACTTTTCGTTTTATTGTTGCCTGTATTTTTCATCCGGTAAAGATGAGTAGTATTCTATTGCCAAATGTTATATAAATCTGTTGAAAGGTTACATGATTCACACATCTTCAGGTATGGAGCGCCTTTTTGGTTCCTTAAAAGGATTGAAAAAATATTTCTCCCAGTCACATTTAATTTCTCTGAAACTTTGGCCTTATAAAAAGGTCAATGGGAGTACTATCTCTCCATTGTTGAATCGCTGCCCCTCTTCTATTACTACTTATGTTTAACAACCTGTTTACAATTTTCCACAGATTTGCTTCATAAGTAGATTTCACATTTGCTAAATAATTAAAAAAATAAAGACATGAAATTTAAACAATTCATAGCTGTCCTTTTTGTAAGTGCAGCTACTTTCGCCTGCGGCGGCTGGATATATGGCAAGTATAATCATCATGATCCGCTGGCTTCAAACATCCCGGTATCTTCTGCCATTTTTAAAACAACAAAGTATACTGATGACGCGTCCAGTGCGCCAATGACAGATTTTGAAAGTGCAGCAGCCAAAGCTACTCCGGCAGTTGTACATATAAAAGTGCTTAAAGAGGCAGGAAGCCAGGGGTTTAAGGTATTGTAAGTGCCAAAGCAAGAAACCTCGGTATCAATGATTGCAACAGCGATGCACCTATTGAATCTTTTATTCAAACTGACGCAGCTGTTAATCCTGGTAATAGTGGGGGCGCCCTGGTAAATACAAACGGTGACTTTTTTGGCATCAATAGCGCTATCGCTTCACCCACAGGTTCTTTTGCCGGTTATTCTTATGCAATTCCTTCTAACCTGGTAGCAAGAGTGGCAAGCGATATTATATAATACGGCAGCGCTAAACGAGCGTATTTGGGTATTATGTTTGGAAACGACCAGATGAGCGAGGCAGACAGGCAGAAAAATAATATTCCCGATGGCAATGGTGTATATGTAATGGATGTATCCAAGGGTAGCGCCGCAGACGAAGCTGGCATACAAAAAGGTGATTTTATTACTAAATTAAATGGAGCAGCTATTAACACGGGAACTGAATTGGTTGGAAAAATTTCAGCATTTCGTCCCGGTGATAAAGTTGACCTCACTTACAAGCGTATCGGAGTAGAAAATAATACGACAGCCATATTAAAGGGTTTAGCGGGCAGCTATCCGCAACAGCACCAACTCCAACAATAGCAGGATCAACAGGATCCTGGCCAATAAAACATTAATAGGATTGTAAATTGGTCTGTTTACAACCGGCAGGTGAAAATGGATGTTTTTCTTGAAAAGAAATGATTACAGAAAATATTAATCCTATGAAATCCACGCCCGTCTCCTTAAAGACGGGTTTTTTATAAAGTTCAGATGGGAAATGGTGGCATACAATTCTTTATCAGAAAAATAAATTGCCTGTTGTAAGCTGAGTAACTTTGTGGCAAATACATTCATTCTTCAAAAACGGAAGGATATCAATAATGAAAATTCTGATAATAGAAGATGAATAGGCACTGCAGGAATCTATTTTGAAATACCTGGAATACCAGGGTTTTATCTGTGAAGCTGTTAGCGATTTTTTAAAAGGAAAAGAAAAAGTTACTCAATTTGTTTATGATTGTATTGTGGTGGATATTGGCTTGCCTTTTGGAAGCGGTTTAGATATCGTGAAAGAAATGAAGTATATGGAATCGAAGGCTGGCATTATTATCATCTCTGCAAAAAATGCCTTTGAAGACAAATTGAATGGACTGGATTTAGGAGCTGATGATTATCTTGCCAAACCATTTTATTTGTCTGAACTTACGGCACGAATAAACGCGATAATAACGCGAAGAAATTTTGGCGGTAACAAAGTGACCACTTTCAATGAAATTAATTTGGAATCCGAAGCGCAAAGAGTTACGGTGAATAATAAGCCTGTTGATCTCACCGATAAAGAATACCAGTTGCTCGAATATTTTATCGCCAACCAGCGCAGGGTGCTTACAAAAGGAGCAATTGTCTAGCATATCTGGGGCGATGAATATCTGCATGTAAGTAATTTTGATTTCATCTATACACATATAAAAAAACCTGAGAAAGAAATTAATAGATGCGGGAAGTGGAGATTATATAAAAACTGTGTATCGTTCAGGGTATAGATTTACTGATAATTAATTTTTGGTAATTGCATTTTATACAGCCAGAATAAGTTATGAAGCTCCTTACAAAAACTACTTTATACTTTTTAGCCGCATTGGTTCCGTTGTTGGCAGTGGCCGGCCTTTATTTATTTATTTAATCAACTTAACAAAGAAATAAATTACCGCAGCGATAAAGAGCTTATAAGCGACGAAACAGCCTGAGCTCAATATCTTGAATCAGAAGCGGAGAGTGGAACAACTTTTATTTTAAAAACGCCAGACCTTTCTATTTTTCCTACTGATGATGTCGTTGCTGCTGATCCAACACTTACCAATATTTATGGATACAGCATATAAGGAGGTGATAAGATCCCTTACCGGCAGTTATCGCAGGTGGTTTCCATCAGCGGTAATCCTTATCAAATCATTATCCGGCAATCACAGGAGCAAAAGACGGCTTTGGTAACTGATGTTACCAGGATTATGGTGTTTGTATTCGTTGGATTGTTTGGCGCTACTTTGATTTTCAATTGGGCAATCAGCAAGAGATTGTGGAAACCTTTCAGGCATTCTCTAAGTAAAATAAGAAGCGCAGAACTGCAAAAGATGGAAGCCATACATTTTGAGAAAACCAACATACAGGAATTTAATGAATTGATTCATCTTTAAATAATATGACGGGCAAAATGTTTAAGGATTATGTAAACATGAAAGAGTTTACAGAAAATGCTGCGCACGAAATGTAAACAACAGTTGCGGTTGTGCAAAGTAAGCTGGAACTGCTGCTGCAGGATAATAATTTAAAAGAGGAACAGGTACAATCCATTCTTCTGTCAGGACAGCCTTAAGACGTTTAAGCAATTTAAATTAGGGTTTATTATTATTAGCTAAAATTGAGAACAATCAATATGAAACTACAGAAGAAATAAGTTTGGTAGCCATAACCAAAAAGTACTTACGCCTTTTCGATGAATTTATAAAAGAAAGCAACTGACCGTCAAAACTACTTTCAACGGTGAGTTTACGATAAAGCTTCATCCAATTCTTGGTGATTCGGTGATTACGAACCTGCTGGGCAATGCCATTAAATACAATTATAATGGCGGAAGCATAGAGATAATCGTTTCTGCAGACAACTACCACATCAGCAATACCAATATGCTGAAACCAATACCAATTGAAAAATTATTCATGTGGTTGAATACTTCAAAAGATAGCAATGAACGCTCAAACGGCCTGGGGTTGGCTATCGTGAAGAAAATTGTTGACGTAAACCACCTGAAAATTTCTTATCATGCGCAAAACGGTATGCACAGTTTTGATATTATAAAAGTTTAGAAATTTGTAAATGGTTAGCCTTTATAATTTGAATTACTATTTGGGACTTGTTGTAGCTGCTCCGGCGCCTTTATCATTTTTTTTATAGGTGTCATACTTTTTAGTATTGCTTCCCAATCTCGTATCGAGGTACATAGGTTTTTTGGCAGGCGTCTTATGGATCTTGTCGGGGTTTGTGTAAGTGGTTTCTTTTTTTAATCCTGGTTGGCTGCTTTTATGAATGGTTGTTTTTTTCGGAGCCAAATGATGCGTTGCATCCTGTGAAAATACCTGAAAAGAAATTAAAACGTAAAGTACAAGTAACGGTAGAATTTTATTTTTCATCCGGTAAAGATGAGTAGTATTATGATGGCAATTGTAATATAAATCTGTTGAAAGGTTATAAGATTCACACATCTTCGAGCATGGAAAGCCTTTTAACTTTAATTTTTTTGAAATGAGTAGGGGTGAGTCCAGTTCTTTTTTTGAACTGGGCCGAGAGATGTGCCACACTGCTGTAATGCATCTGGAAAGCAATTTCAGTAAGGTTCAATTCATCGTACACCAACAATTCTTTTACCCGCTCAATTTTGTGAGCAATCATAAAGTGTTCAATAGTGGTGCCCTGAACTTCTGAAAAGAGGTTGGCGAGATAAGTATAATCGTGTTGTAACTTTTGGCTCAGATAATCAGAAAAATTTATGGATAAAGGTTCTTCAGAATAATGCACCAATTCGATAATCACATTTTTTATCTTTTGAATTAGTACGCTCTTTTTATCATCTATTAATTCAAGACCTGATTGTAACAATGCAGCTTTGAACTGCTGCTGTTGACCTGGTGAAATATCTTCCATGATATCTGCCTCACCCAATTCCACAATGGTATAGTGAAGACCGAGTTTTGTTAATTCATTTTTAACAACCATTTTGCAACGAATGCAAACCATATTTTTAATAAATAGTTTCAAATGGCTTTTTACAGGTTTATACTATATTCAAAAGAACCAGGCCACATTTACTAAATACTTCTGATTTCAATTTTCAAAGCTACACCATTAAAAGATAATTCCCGATTTTCTGAATAAAAATTAAAGTAAAATTGTAGCGTAACATTTATTACCAATTTGGTTATTTAAATAGAAATTCATCTTTACTGTTCTGAATAGATTTGTATTGAAAAGTTATTTTACTGACAGGTTTGCTGACAGGGTTTTAAAGATTTATTTTTTATAAAAAGTATTAAGTTTTATGAAACTCTTTACAGTATGGAATTGTGTAAGTTTTATGAAGTAAAGGTGGGTTAAGTAATGTGAGTAATGTTCGACCCGGGTTCCGTGCGGAAAGCCTTCCACGAAAGTGGAGGGCCTTTTTGTTGGAAGGCGTTGTGAGCTTATTCGAACGAAGGAAAATGTGTTTGATAAGAACAAATTAAAGTTCGGGGACGCGAACCAAGGTTATGGACTAGGGATAGAGAGGGTTTGCTGCGAAACCGGTCTTTATAAAGTCCCGCCTGCGATTGGCTTTGAACTCCCACTGGATCTGAATCCGAGACTTTGCAAAGATCCTTCCAACCACACCCGTGATTTTGCGAACACAATGGTTTTGTTCAATTTATTTTGTGCAGTAGGATATAATTGCCCCATTGTGCTCCAATTGTAATAATGTGTTCCGGTATGAATTAGTGAAATGGCTATCGGAATTTCGGTTTCGTTAGCCACATTTTGGTTCCCATCAATAATTGAACTCCATGGAGAAAAGTTGTTGTAGTAATTTTTTAAATGTATCTGGATATTTTGTGAATTTGGGGTTTGACAAAATATAATAGAGGTAAAAAACGAAAAACAGGGAGTCAATATTAGGATTGATGCTAACAAGGTTGGCAATTACTTCCACTTCAATTTTTAATTCTTTTACCATTTCAGGAAAAATTACCCTTGGCTGGTAATTACCAAAGGGATCCTGCTGCCAGTTAATAAAATGATCTTTGGTTCAATTTTTAAAGAATAAGATTCAATGGATGTCCTGGAATGGACGGCAGGCCGTAAACGAAAAATATGAGGATAAAGAGTTACAAACCTGTCATAACTATAAATTGTCTTGTGCCTGACCGCTACCCTGATTGCCATATCGATTTTTCATTTTAAAATTAAAAAGGTTTTGCAATCGTTGTATAAATCTAAGTACGATATTGGTGAAGATAAAATTTATTTGGGTGCTGAGCAGAAAAATAGCAATTGACTGAGTATGTTTAGGAGACTGAAAACACTATCGGGATTTGACTAGGGAATAAATACACCGGGGACTAAAAGTATGCTACAAAATATGTTTTGCATTATCCCAAATCCATTTGCCGAATTAATGGAAAGAAGTGCTATTCATACCTCAATGCCTCTATCGGATCTAGTCTTGATGCTTTTAACGCCGGGTAATATCCGAAGAAAATACCCGTAACGGCACATACTAAAAATGAAAGGGTTATAGAGGATTGAGATACCAGGGTTGGCCATTTTAAGATTACATTTATCAATTTGGAGGTTGTTATTCCTAATCCAATTCCAATTAAGCCCCCCGTGATACTGATAAGAATTGCTTCTACTAAAAATTGTAATAAGATATCCTTTCCCCTTGCACCGATCGACATTCGTAAGCCGATTTCTTTGGTGCGTTCAGTAACGGAAACATACATAATGTTCATAATACCAATACCACCAATTACTAATGAAATTGCTGCAATAGCTGTAAGCAAAACAGTTAACAGTTGACTGGTTGAGCTAAATGTGTTGATCAACTCTGCCTGGGTGCGAACTGTAAAATCGTCCTCCTCTCCCGGTTTCAATTTATGGGAAGCCCGCATAATTGTTTCTATTTCATCGGTAGCTTTTGTAGTGCTGTTTTCATCAATAGCTGAAGCATAAATGTTTTGTAAATAGATGGAGCCGGTAATCCTTTGCTGTACTGTAGTGTAGAGTGCAATAATGATATCGTCCTGGTCCTGCCCGAAGGCAGTTTCTCCTTTTTTTGACAAAACACCAATTACTTTAAAAGGAATATTATTAAACCTGATCACTTTCCCAAGTGGATCCTCGCCCGGGGAAAAAACATTATCCACTACTGTTTGGCCCAGCAGACAAACCTTACTGGCAGATGAAATATCATTTTCGCTGAATGGAATCCCTTCTTTGAGCGGCCAGTTCCTAATGGTAAGGTAGTCAGGGCTTACTCCCTGCATGGTAGTTTTCCAGTTTAGAGCTCCGTTAACAACCTGGCTCCTGCTTGAAATGGAAGGAGATACAGCGCTAAGGAATTTTGCCTGCTTTTTTAAGGCAGTAACATCATTGATCGTAAGGGTTTGCACACTTGAAAAATCAAGGCGGGCGCCGGCGGCAACATTACTGTTTGGCCTGATGGTAATCATATTCGAACCCATACTTGATAACTGGTCCTGTATGCTTTTCTTTGAACCCTGGCCGATGGCCACCATGGCAATTACGGCAGCAACGCCTATGATGATGCCCAGCATTGTTAAGAATGCTCTTAGCTTATTTCGTTGTAATGCTCTTAAAGCAATGCGGAAAAGATTTATTACGTTCATATTAAATCATTTAAAATCATCTGTGACAGGAATTGAAGCCAGCATGTCCTTGGCTGATTTCCTGTTTTCATTAGGAAAGTCTTTAATAATGATTCCATCACGTAAGGTGATTGTTCTATTGCTAAATGAAGCAATATCGGGCTCATGCGTAACGAAAACGATTGTTTTACCCTGCTGGTTAAGTTCCTGTACCAGCGACATTATTTCATAGGAAGTTTTCGAATCAAGGTTCCCGGTAGCTTCATCAGCTAATATCATAACCGGTTCATTTACCAATGCCCTTGCAATGGCTACCCGCTGCTGCTGGCCGCCTGAAAGCTGGTTGGGTAAATGATGCATCCTATCGGCCAATTTTACGGCTTCCAATGCTTTAATTGCTTTCTCTTTTCTTTCTTTTGAAGATATGGACGGATTATACATTAATGGCAGCTCCACATTTTCAAGGGCCGTGGTTCTGGCCAACAGGTTATAAGATTGGAATACAAAACCGATCTTATGGTTTCGCAACTTTGCTAATTCATCCCTGGTTAAAGATTTTACATTTACGCCATCTAATAGATATTCTCCATCGGTAGGCTGATCAAGGCAGCCAAGAATATTCAGCAAAGTGGTTTTTCCAGATCCGCTGCTACCCATAATAGTTAGAAATTCGCCTTCCTGTACATCAAAAGAAATTCCCTTTAAAGCCCTGACTATTTCAGAACCCATTTTGAATTCGCGTTTTAAATCATGTATGTGCAAGATTGTTTTAGCCATGAATTTCTTTTGAGTTTAGCCTACGCATTTATCAAGGTGTTTTTTTTGTGCCACCCGTGGTCGGTTTTTGACTGGGCCTCCGCGGCATAAACGGACTTTGATTAGAAGAACTGGATGCATCTTTAGCCTGTTGTACTGTTTCAACTCCGGTCACTATTTCATCAGTATCAGATATTCCATGCATTACTTCTATATGAACATCATCATCCAGTCCGGTTATAATTTTTTTCTGTAAAAGGGTATCTCCTCTTTCTATCCAGACATATGCCTTCTTATAAGCTATGGAGCTATCCCTTTTGAATTTTACCGAATCTTTAGGCAATTTTTTATTTAGTGTAACACTGCTATCAGTTTTCTGATTTTTATTTTTTGCAGTATCTGCAGGTATGATAATAAAATTCTTACTGAGAGAAGCATCAGGTGAGTAATTAATGGCACCTGCAGGAATCAACATAGCATTTTGTTTTTCTACCGTATAAATTACAATGTTGGCTGTCATACCCGGTTTTAATTTCAAATCGTTATTAGGTGCATTAATAATGGTGGTGTAGGTAACAACGTTAGCTGACACTAAAGGTTGGAGGCGTACTTCCTCAACACTTCCATTAAATACATCATTGGGAAAGGCATCGACAGTAAAAGTGGCCCTTTCCCCAAATTTCACATTACCGATATCAGCTTCATCTACAGAAGCACGCACCTGCATCTTGGTTAGATCCCTGGCGATGCTGAAAAGGGTAGGGGTGTTAAAACTGGCCGCTACTGTTTGTCCTTCACTGATGTTTCTTGATAAAACTGTACCATCAATGGGGGAATAGATATCAGTAAAGGAAAGATTTTTTTGTGTAGATCTTAGTTGGGCAGCCACGCTGTTTACATTATCTTTTGAAGTTTTATACGTATTTTCAGCAGTTTCATAATCTGCCTTACTTATTGCGCCTGCATTATAAAGTTCGGTTTGCCGGTTAAAATTTTGTTCCTGGTAGGCTAAGTTATTTTGAGCTTGCTGCAGGTTTGCCTGGATTTGCTGTACCTGGGCAAGAAAAAGTGATTGATCTAATTGCGCAAGCATTTCACCTTTTTTAACTACTGAATTAAAATCTACAAAAATTTTGCTGATGGTGCCCGAAACCTGCGTACCTACTGCTACGGTGTCCACAGGTTGAATGGTACCGGTGGCGGTTACACTAAGTGAAATAGGACCGTATTGTGGTCTCACAGTTATTAATGAAACTGGTTTTTCCTTTTTGGAAAATCCAAAGTACCATGCGGCAGTCGCACCCAACAGGGCAATGATGATTAAAACAATTATTGTTGCTTTTTTCATTTTAATTCAATTTAAAATTTTACAGGTTCGCCTTCATAAAAGTCATAGATTTTTACAGTGAGAACAGCACTATATTTTGCCTGTATATAATTCTGAAGTGCCTGAATGTACAGATTTTTCTGAAGCAGGTATTCGACAGTATTTATGGCGCCTAGTTTTAATTGTTCTGTAGAAATTCGATAATTTTCTTTATTAGCTTCAATTTGCACTACGGATGCTTCGTATTGAGATTGTGCATTCAATACATTTATATAGGCCTGCTCTACCTGTTGTGATAGAACGGTGGTTGTATTTTTTAAATTAAGGACAGATTGCTCAATTTCAATTTTTGATTTCTCAATATTGGTTTTCACCGTTCTATTATTAAAAATAGGTATAGATAGCGTAAGGCCTATACGCTGGTAAAAATTATTATCGAGCTGCTTGATATAGAAGCCCGTTTCCTGGTTTGAATATCCGCTGGCCAGTGAGCCTGAAGCAGTAACAGAAGGTTTTGCACCTGCCTCGGCTTTTAACAGATCGAGACGCGATACCTGTGTGGCGATCTGGCTGCTTTTAACTTCAGGCCTTTGTTCAAACGCTAACTTTTGGGCGACATCTAATGGTGTAACTGTGGAAAGAGCTATTATGGTATCTGGCTGAACAATGTTAATTGAATAGCCAGATGGAAGCTGTAGCAATTGTTTTAAAGTAAGTGAATTTTGCCTGACGCTATTTTCAGCCGATACCAGGTTATATTTATCAGTGGCTAACTGTGCTTCCAGTTGCACCAGGCTTATTTTTGCAATGCTGCCTGCCTTGTATTGTATTTGGCCCTGATCTAGCTGTGCCTGGGAAGTTTTAACTACATCCTGTAAATAAATAATATTTTCTTTGGCCAGCAGAATGCTCAGGTATGCCTGGGTTATTTGTAAAATAATACTATTCTCTTCTGCCAGCACATCAAATTGGGACGATTGTACCAACAGGTTCTTTTGCTTGATATCATTATTCAGGTAACCGCCGTTATAAAGAATAACCGACGACCCGACTGAATAGTTATTTAAGAAACTGGATTGGGCCTGTACACCTCCGGTAAATGAAGTAATATTACTGTTTGTGAATGATGGTGAAAAAGTTCCCGAAAGATTAGGTTCCTTTGCTGCCTTGCTTAGCAAAAGATTCTGCTCATTAGTAGCAGTAGTTAAGCGGAGCGAATTTACCTGGATATTATTTTGTTTTGCATAATATATACACTGGTCTATTGTCCAAACTGAGGGGAGGGATGTATCTCCACTTGCCTGAGCAATAACCTGGCATTTATAAAAAAAAAGAGCTATAAAAAAGCTGATAATGAATTTAATTTGCTTCATTCTTTTGAAATTTTTTTAAAATAGACCCTTCGTTCTTGCTTTTCCTTTCATTTATAATGGCAGCTTTTTCTCCTGCAAAAAATCTTATCGCTGATTCTTTTCACCCAATTAAATTAATATGTTACGGGAAAAATGGAATAATCGATAAAGTTATCAATTTCGTGACATTTCATGGAAAAATACTCGGTAGAGTGGCAAATAGAATCGCTGGTTCATTTTTAAGTCACAATGCTATTGTCTTTTATATTTTTTCAACAAAAAACCCTTCATAACTGAAGGGTAAACTCTGGAGTTTCATGAAACTTCTCCTCTTCCGGACACCTTAATTCGTGATAGCTATCTTTATATTGCACAGTTTTTCATGTTGGCAGAGTTTAATATATTTATTAATTTCTTCTGTTTCCCCCGCTGGGTCTGCTGCTATTTCCAAATGAACTGTGGGGAGCCCTGAAAACAGGCAATCGATTTACATTTTGAACCTGCCGATGCATTTCTGTCGGGGATGAAACATTATCGCTATTGTTGCGAATTGGATGAACATTATTATTATCAATTCTTCTAAATACTTTTGGCTGGGTATGCTGCACTGTAGTTCGGTAAACTGATATTTGGTTTCCGGAGCGGTTTATTGCTGATATATTATTTACATCACGAATTGTAAAAGGCCGGATATTTCTGCCGGTATATCTTTCAACATCATTTATTTGCTTTGAAAGAATACTCCGTCAGCTGGCGCAGGGATTATAATCAATAGCAATCATTACTTTTTTCATGGGATGATTTATTTAAATTATTAAAAGTATTTAGGGCATATGAAATGATCAATACCATTCCCTGATTTCAATTCATTGCTTCTCGAACTTACTGTTGTCTATTCACTTTTTAGATTAAGGGGTTACTTGCTTTCTACAAAATCATCAGCATTCCTGATTCAAATTCCTTTTTTAAACAATTAATTATCTCAAAGCTCGAACCATTTTATTAAAAATTAAATGTTAAATAGGTGAGCGGCCAAAAATGAGTCGTTGAAAAAAGCTTTAGAATGAATAAGATGGAATTTTTAAGGTTTGTTTAATTGGCAAATAAGAAATGTGAGTAATTATTTCAATATTTGAATTCCCAATAAGAAAGCTTGGCGGCATCATTTATATTCTGTTCACGACAGCATTTTTTATCTGGATTAAGTATAATTTTTCGTTACCAGCTTCACAAGGATTATAATCACAGGAATTAAATTGTATGAAAGCCGAAATATTAAAATCCCCTTTTTCTTCTGTACCGGATGGGGAAGGAATATAATCAATTAATACATCTTTGGTAATACCATTAATGGTAAGATGAGCATGTGCATGAAATGTTTTTGCTGAATTAAGATATTCCTGAATGAGCGATCTGTCAATTTCTACCGTAAGAGTGAAAGCGGGCCCTGTTGAGGAAAATGGGGATTCATTCGCTATCGTGGCTTCATTTGAGTTGTAGGGCGAAAATGCTGCAATTTGCAAAATATTGCCGCTTTCTGGCAATATGATCAGAACTTTCTTTAAAACCATTTCATTACTGGAATCTCCGTTGATCCTTTTCACATATCCTTCCTCTACCTGGAAGCTGTTTTTTTCCTGCGCTTTACCCGGAGAAACAATCAATAAAAATAGTAAAAAGAAGAGAAACAATTTAATGCCAGCATACATAGATAACTTTTAGGTATTAAAGTTACCGAAATGAATGATCTAAAAAATACGTAATCGGTTTAAGGGCAGATTTAATTCGTGACAAACCATGCGTGTCATCTTGATTCAGTTATTAACAAATCTTATTTGAGGCCCGGAATAGTCAGAGAAATGATCTTTGATGAAGAGGATTTTAGGAAGGGTAATCGTTACTCCAACAAGGTAAGGCGCTTATACGTGTTAGTTCAAATTTTATTTTTACCACAGCATGAACATTTGTTTCCAATCCCAAAGCAATTTATTTCTGTGGTGCTTATCTGGGCAGAAAAAACCATCCGGGGAATCCTTTTCCCGGGAAGGTTTTGAAACACTTTTAAAATTTGGTTATTTTAGCTCTTTAAAGAAATTAACACTTCCGCTTAAAGGAACCTGGAGAATAATATCTTTATTATCTTTTTGAAGCTCTACAAAATAACTGTCTGGATCATTAAACTCCAGACCATACAAAACCATATCAGATGAATTCATTTCATTATCATCATAAAACGGCACATCTTTTACAGTATAATCTCCATATTTCCTATTTATATAATTCTGCGCATTTATGGGTGGATCGGAAAATGTTTTTTCTGAAGTAGTACCTATCAGGGTTGATTTATCATCATAAAAGGCGGTGAACTCATGACCGTTAAAAGTAAAGGTAACTTCATCAAAATTTGGTGATTTTGTCCAATCAGCGTCGGGGATATATCCAAAGTCTTCATAAAATTGCTCCTTTGAAAAAAACTCACTTCTGAATTATTAAGCTTTCCGATTTCTTTTTTGTATTCATGCTTATTCATTTTGAACTCTGGTAAATCCATGTTGCCGGTATGGGTATCATTAATAGCTACCCAGTTATTAGTTTGTGCATTTACTCCGGAAATCGCAGCAAAGGTTATTGCTGACAGGATTAATAACTTTTTCATTTTTTTAGTTTTTTAAGGGTTATAAACTTTTTTGATTGGCTTCAGATTAATTGTCATTGCAAACTTATGGAGAATCAAAAGCCATATAAATGAACTATCGCCAATCAGGCAGATGGCATCGATGAATTGGGAGAATGAATAAGTGAATCAGCGATTTGAATTACTAAATCCTGGGTGATATGATATTCCGGAAGTTAACAGGAAAAGGCAATATAAAAGAAGTTAAAATTATTTGAGCTGTCTGATTTCTTGCACATACTTTAGGAAGAGGCACTGATCCTTTTTGTATGATTATAAGGTCTCATAGAAAAATTTAGCTTCTTCAAGAGCAGCTCTGCCTATAAACTCAAGTGATGAGAAATTTTTGTGAAAAGTGGTTTCTGTGAGATTTTCATTTTCTAATGCATCAAGGTATGGCTGCATCATCTCATTCAATTGCATAACACTTATGGAAGTTTTCATATTATGTGCCAGATACCTCAATTGATGAAATTCTTGGTTGTGCCACGCTGCTCTGATTTCATTCAATTCAGCAGGTATAGCTTCTATAAACTGCTCTGTTATTAGCTTTTCATATTCATGGTTTCCGAGGCTGACTTCTTTCATATAATTCAGATTGATATACTGGAAATTATTTCCCGAACTTTTCTTTTCGGTTTCTTTTGGCCAGTAGGTATTTTTATTTTTTTTGGTGAACTGGTCAACTAATTTGTGAAGCTGGGCCTCCCTGATAGGTTTTGATATATATTCGTTCATTCCATAACTGAGGCATTTTTCCCTTTCACCGGCCATAGCATGTGCTGTCATAGCAATGATTGGGGTGTCCAGTTTCAGATTTTCCCTAATCTCACGGGTTGCCGTGTAGCCATCCATGGCCGGCATCTGAATGTCCATTAATATAAGGTCATATTTTCCCGCTTTTAATTTGTTAATAGCTTCTTTTCCATTGTTTGCCAAATCAAAATTCAGATGCCAATTATTAAATAAATGTTTTATAAGATTTTGGTTTATCTCATTATCCTCTACTACCAAAATGCTCACATTTTGAAATGCAAAATAATGACCTGTAATGATTTTGCCTGAAGAACTTTTCTGAGTCAGTTCGGGAGAAATTTTATAGTTAAGTGTTAAATAAAATGTGGTTCCCTTACCCGGTGTGCTGGTAACCTCTATGTTTCCCTTCTGCAAAGTCACCAGGTCCTTAACTATGGAAAGACCAAGTCCGGTTCCTCCGTATTTGCGGGTTACAGAATCTTCAGCCTGCTGAAAGCGTTCGAAAATGTATTGTAATTTTTCTTTTTCAATGCCAATTCCGGTATCTGTAATCGCAATTCCGGTTTTTACTATATCCTCTGTAATGCCTTCGTTTGAGATATTAATGGTGATACTTCCCTTTTCTGTAAACTTTAAAGCATTGCCTATCAGGTTGACTAAAATCTGTGTGAGCCTGACCGCATCGCCTTCCAGGTTATCAGGTATTGTTTCATCTACATTATCAAAAAGCTTTAATTTTTTTTCATTTGCCTTTGTTGCGAACATGGTAATAACAGAATTAACCAATCCCCTGATACTGAAAGGCATGGATTCGATTCGCATCATACCAGCTTCTATTTTCGACAAATCAAGTATATCATTTATGATATTGAGCAAGCTTTCTCCGGACTTTTGAATTGCCTGAACAAATTCCTGTGAATCATCACCAAGTTTATTACGCTGGAGCAAATTGGTAAATCCAAGAATAGCATTAAGGGGTGTGCGAATTTCATGACTCATATTAGCCATAAAATTTTCTTTGACCCTCGCTGCTTCCCTCACATTTTTTTCTGAGATATTTAACTTGTGAATTAACAGATTTTGTTTTTTTATGGTGGAAATAATGGCCCAAAAAATTACAGCGCCGCTGAGTAAAACAAATACAATAAGGCTGGTGCCTAAGTTTAAGGCCTTCTTCCCGCTGGCGTCAATCGATGCAGTGACTTTTGCAAGTAATTTTTGTCTGGAAGTTTCAATTTGCCTGGTGACTATTCTTATGGAATCATTGAGCTGCTTTTCCCTATAAAGATCAAAGGGACCTTTTCTTTCATATGTTCCGGGGAAATTTAGTGAATCTGGGTCGTTAATTGTAAAATTCAATTTTTCATGAACGAGTACGTCCAAAATATCAATATATTTTTCAGAACTGTCGTCATCAGATATTTTTTGTAGGTTGTCAATATCACCCTGAACATTTAAGATATCCTGTTTAAGGCTGTTTTTATTAATTGCATTTCTTTTAAATATATTGCTGCCGATAGTACCTTCAGCTACGGTAATATCCCTTTTCAGTTCTCTTAAATTGTTACTAACGGTAACCTCAGCCAATACTTTTTCGTTTCCTTTAATGAGGGTATTGATATTCTTGGCAGAATTATATTGTATATAAATAAGTAAAAGATTTCCTGCTATGAAAGCTGCCAATATATAAAGAATGATTCTCTTGCCTATCATTATACTTAACGTCGTTTATTGCTAATTTAATTCTAATTTATTTGTTTTTGCCTGTGGAGGGCTCTTTTACATAATGTAACAGAAAGAAAAATAATAGTAAAATCAGGGATATCAGGGCTATCAATAACAATATAAAATTTATTTCATTCATTCCTTTATCTATTAGTTCAAGAAATAAATACGCAACCACAATCAATAAAAATGTATCAACAAAAAATAGTATAGTATAAAAATTTTTCATCTTATTTAAAAAAGACCCCCGGTTATCCGTGAGGTCTTTGACAAAAACAGACTAATTATGAAAAAAATTACAGGGAACGGATAAAAAATTGAATTTTTAAAATCTCCTGATAAAATTAATTCTCATTGTTAAAATTTGGAAATGAGAATCGATAGAAAGGCAATTACAGTCGTTGAATTTCCTTTTGAGTTAAGGAAAGGTCTTTTAAAGTATGTTCATCTTTTTGGTTAATGCCTGCCGGTAACCGTCTGCAACGGGAAGCGCCTTTCCATTTACTACCAAAACCCCATCCCGGACAGTGTCTATTTTATTTAAGGCAACTATATATGATCTGTGGATCTTCAAAAATCTTGAAGCAGGGAGCCTTGCTTCCACGGATTTCAGCGTGGTATGAATGGCGTAAAATTTTTGAAGAGTATGAAGTTTTACATAATCTCCCATTGCTTCAGCAAACAGGATGTCTTCAATTTTAAGTCGTCGTACAATATTAGAATCCCGTATGAAAATGAATTCATTGGAATCCATTTGTACTTCTTCCGAATTACTCGCCAATAATTCCCTTGCTTTATCAATAGCTTGTATGAAACGGGCTGGTGTTACCGGCTTAACGAGGTAATCGGCCACATTCAACTCGAAGGCTTCTGCTGCATAATCCTTTTTCGAAGTAGTAAAAATGATCAGTGGACGCTTGTTCCCTAAATTTTTGGTAAGCTCTAACCCGCTCATTCCCTGCATTTCAATATCCAGTAATATGATGTCCACAGGATGATCCTGTAAAAAAATATAGGCTTCGATGGCATTTGTTGATTCCCCGGATACAATAATATCCTTCACCTGGCTGGCTAGTTGTTTCATGGTGGTTCTCGCAATCTTATTATCATCCACAATCAGGCAATTCATTGCGCAAAGTTAAATTATTATGGTATTCTTGGAAAAGACATGAACTTCTTTTCCAGGGTGAACTTTCTGATGACCATAAATGATGCAAGGTTGGGTTTGGAAATATAAATTGATTGAATACAACCTGGGGCTGTTGGGATTATTTTGGGAAAACAAATTATTTTTCAACCCCGAATTTCAGGAAAAAATTATGAAAGTTATTATATCTTTCTATCCGGAAACATAAGGTTTCAATAAGAAAGACTTTGTTAGGTGTAAAGTTTACTTTTATGAACCCTGATCAAAAAGATTGCTAATTTTCCTGGTATGAAGCAAAATAATTATTTAATACCGATCATCCTGGTAACCTCCTTGTTTTTCCTATGGGGCCTTGCCTACGGTTTATTGGACGTGCTGAACAAACATTTCCAGGAAACTCTCAGGATAACCAAGTTACGCTCTACTTTGATTCAGGCGGCTTATTTTGGCGCCTATTTTTTAATCGCCTTACCTGCAGGTATATTTATGCAAAAGGCAGGATACAGGAAGGGAATAATTACCGGCTTATTATTATATGCTTCAGGGGCTATTCTTTTTTACCCGTCTGCACAATATGAAAGTTTCACTTTTTTCCTGGTGTCGTTATTCGTCCTTGCAAGTGGATTGGCTTTTTTAGAAACCGCAGCTAATCCATATATTACTGTTCTCGGGAAACCAGAAACTTCAGAATTCCGTTTAAATCTGGCACAAAGTTTTAACGGTGTAGGATCTTTCTTAGGACCACTAATCGGTGGTGCATTATTTTTTGGGAGGAAGACATCTGAAGGTTCATCCCAATTAGATACCGTAAAATATGTGTATATTATTATCGCAACTATTGTATTACTTGTAGCCATTTTATTTTTTAGAACCCCAATGCCGGAAATTAAAGAAGAAGAATTGGTCATTGATGAAAATGAACATGCCGGTAAAAAATTATTTCAGCATACCCATTTTGTCTGGGCAATAGTCGCACAGTTTTTTTATGTTGCAGCCCAGGTAGGTATTGCAGCCTTATTCATTAATTATTGTACAGAAAAAAAAGTGGGGATAGATAATGAATATGCCTCCTACTTGCTTTCTGCAAGCCTCGTCTTGTTCACAGCCGGGAGATTTGCCGGTACAGCGTTAATGAAAATTATTGCTCCCAACAAGCTCCTTGCTTTATATGCTCTCATTAATATTTTGCTTTGTTTAGTGGTAGTAATGATGCGGGGAATAGTATCCGTTTATTCTTTAATGGCTGTATTCTTTTTTGAATCTATCATGTTCCCAACCATATTTGCTTTGGGAGTAAAAAATATTGGACGGTACACGAAGAAAGGATCATCATACATAATTATGTCAATTGTGGGAGGTGCGCTGGTACCGGTTCTTATGGGTTATCTGGCACAAACCTATTCAACCTCTTTTTCCTACCTCGTGCCCCTGGTATGTTTTGGATTTGTTTTTCTGTTTGGTATCTACGGGTATAAAACTCGGGCAAGCAAGTAAATATTTTTTTTAAAATAAATTGTGAAGGAATGATGTTTAAGTTAAACGAAAAAACGGCTATTGTTACCGGTGGAGGCAGCGGTATTGGGAAAGCAGTGGCATTATTATTTGCTAAGCAGGGGGCCGATGTTCATCTGGTTGACATTAATGAAAAAGCATGTGATGATTCGGTAAATGAAATACGCCAATTCAATAAAAATGCAATTGCACATGTATGTGATGTTACTAACCAGTTGCAGGTAACCTGCGTGTTTGAAAGAATAAATAAAGTTGATATTTTAGTAAATTGCGCCGGAGTATCGCATGTGGGAAATGTTGAAAATACAACTGAAAAGGACTTAGATCGGTTATACAATGTAAATGTGAAAGGAGTTTACAATTGCCTCCATGCTTCTGTTCCGATAATGAAAAAAAATAAGCAGGGTGTAATCCTTAACGTGGCTTCTATTGCAAATATTGTCGGACTCACAGACCGTTTTGCTTATTCAATGACAAAAGGGGCGGTATATGCAATGACTTTATCAGTTGCCAGGGATTATATTCATGAAGGAATTCGGTGCAATAGTATCTCCCCAGCCAGGGTGCATACCCCTTTTGTAGATGATTTTATCAGGAAAAATTACCCGGGCCAGGAAAATGAGGTGTTTGAAAAATTATCAAAAAGCCAGCCTATCGGCAGGATGGCTGCACCGGAGGAAATAGCGGCCCTTGTTTTGTATTTATGTTCTGATGAGGCTTCCTTTGTAACCGGCTGTGACTACCCAATTGACGGCGGCTTTACGAGGTTAAATAATTAATTTCTTTATCTTAATGAGATTAAATGAAACTGATACGATTTGGAGAGCCCAATAAGGAAAAACCCGGATTGATTCTTAATAATAATTATTACGATGCTTCTTCATTCGGTGAAGATTATGATGAACATTTTTTTGAATCAGAAGGTTTGAACAGGTTACAAAAATTCATCGGTTCGGAAAGGAGTCGCCTTACCGAAATTTCAAAAGATACCAGGTTGGGGAGCCCGGTTAGCAGGCCTTCAAAAATTATTTGTATTGGTTTGAATTATGCTGACCATGCAAAAGAAACGCATGCAAAAATTCCTTCTGAACCTATTATATTTTTTAAATCAACGTCTGCAATCTGCGGCCCGTTTGACGATATAGTCATTCCCAAGAAATCTGAGAAAACCGATTGGGAAGTTGAACTCGGTGTAATCATTGGAAAAAAAACATCCTATGCCAATGAACCGAATGCTAATGATTCTATTGCAGGATATTGTTTACATAACGATCTCAGTGAAAGAGAATTTCAGCTGGAAAGAAACGGACAATGGGTAAAGGGCAAAAGTTGCGATACTTTTGCGCCTCTGGGACCTTTCATGGCAACTCCGGATGAAATCCCGGATGTAAATAATCTTCGCTTATGGTTAACAGTGAATGGCAGGAAAATGCAGGATAGCAACACTGCGAATTTAATTTTCAGGATTCCCTTCTTAATTTCTTATATCAGCCACTTTATGACTTTACTACCGGGAGACATAATTTCCACTGGAACTCCTGCCGGCGTGGGTTTGGGAATGAATCCACCAGTATATTTGAAAAATGGCGACGTGATGGAATTGGGTATTGATGGTTTGGGGTCTGCCAAACATAAAGTAAGGGCCTATTCTTAATTAAATTGTATGAGAAATTTCAAGTTGTTTTGCAGAAATCTGATTCAATCTGATTCAATCTGATTCAACTATTGCTTTTATCACATTATTTTCAGGGTTAAGCCATGATGGAAAAGTGTCTTTTATTTCATTAAATTTTACCCTGTGTGTTATAAATTTCCCTGGATCAATTTTACCCGTGATGATGGATTTGATAACATGCTCAAAATCCTTTCTTGTCGCATTGCGGCTGCTCATTAACGTAGTTTCTCTCTTATGAAACTCCGGATGACTGAAGCTGAAGGCTTCTTTTTGTAACCCAATGAGAATTAGTCTGCCTCCATGGGCAACATATTGCAATGCATTATTTATTGCATTAAGATTTCCGGTAGCGTCAATAACCACGGTGGGCATATCACCGATAGTAATTTTTTTTAATCTGGCAAGAGTATCTTCTTTTCTGGCGTCTATACAATAATCAACATTCATATTTTCCTTGCAGAAGGTTAATCGGAAAGGATTAATATCTAAAGCTATTACCCTTGCTCCTGCGATGCGTGCAAATTCCATGGTGGCAAGGCCGATAGGTCCTGCTCCGATCACTAAAACAAATTCGTCTTTTTGCACATTTGCCCTGCTTACACTATGAGCGCCAATAGCGAGTGGTTCCACTAAGGCAAGTTCATCATAACCAAGTCCTGCATGCTTAACCAGTGAGGAAGTTGGTAAGGAAAGATAAGTAGACATTCCCCCGTCAATGTGAACTCCAATTACCTTTAATTCAGTACAGCAATTAGGTTTTCCATTTTTGCACGCTATGCATGTACCGCAATTTAGATATGGAATACAGGTGAGAATTTGACCAGGTACGAATCCTTCGGCGCCATCAGCTTCAATCAAATCTGCGGACAGTTCATGTCCCAATATTCTTGGGTAGGTAAAAAAAGGCTGTGTACCCTCATACGCATGAAGGTCAGTTCCGCAGATTCCAATCCTTCTGATTTTTATGATAGCATGCCCTGGTTTTAGTATAGGTGCCGGTATGTTTTCATAGGTTAAATTTCCGGGACTGTTACAAATTAATGCTTGCATTTTGGTTTTGCATTTTTAAAAACTAATTTAATTCAAATTGAAATTCGATTAATCTGAAAAAAGTTTCATTGAAAAGAAATCAGGCATTTGCCAATGCCCTGTCTAAATGGACATAGCCTCCATCTACATGAATCAATTGCCCGGTAGTGTGGCTGGAACAATTAGATAATAAAAATGCAACAGCATTGGCAATTTCCTCCGGAGTAGTCATTCGGTTTCCTAAAGGAATTTTAGCAACAATCTCTTTCAGTTTCAACTCCGGATCAGCCAAAGTATCTATCCATTTTTTGTATAGCGGCGTCCAGCATTCTGCTACTACGACAGCATTGACGCGGATGCCATATTTCAATAATTCAACTGCCCATTCCCTGGTAAGGGCATTTCGACCACCGTTCGAGGCTGCATAGGCGGAAGTATTTCCCTGGCCTGTTTCTGCTGTCTTGGAAGAAATATTTACAATGGCTCCTTTTGATTTTTTTAAAGATGGCAACGCATGGTGGGCAAGCAGGTAATAATGAACAAGGTTCTTATGTAGCGAAGCGATAAAATCATGGTAATTACCTTGTTCAAGGCCAACCCCGTCATTGATCCCTGCATTATTTACCAATCCTTCAATGCGCCCAAACTTTTCAAGTACTTTTTTGATTACCTTTTCACATTCTTCAGGGACCGTCAATTCAGCCACTACATAGAAAGCCTTACCACCGTTGCTCTGAACCAGTTCCACGAGTTCATTATTATCAGCTTCATTCCTGCCTGCAATAACAGGGATGGCTCCTTCTGCGGCTAATACCTTTACGATACCTTCCCCGATACCTTTGGCGCCTCCTGAAACGATAATTACTTTTTCCTTCAACTGAAGATCCATAGGTTTTTATTTATAATTTGTAAAATTTAATTGCATTTTGTCCAAAGAAATCTTCCTTTTCAGGTTTTGAAAATGATGAAAAATATTGTTCAACGATTTGTTTAACTTTACTGTAGGAAGTGGCTATCAGGCACACCGGCCAATCTGATCCGTACATTATTCTCTTTGTTCCAAAAAGATGAACAATGGCATCTATATAAGGTTTGAAGTCTCCAGGCTTCCAGTTACTCCAATCTGCTTCCGTTACTAATCCTGATATTTTGCAATATACATTTTCATATTCGGCAATCTGGGCAATATCCTTATTCCATTTACTAATTTCCTTATTCTTAATTAAGGGTTTGGCAAGATGGTCTATTACGAAAAATTGTTTTGGAAAATCCTTGACGAATTCTTTTACATAACATAACTGATCCGGGTAAACAAGTATATCATATGTGTAATTAAATTTATGAAGCAGGCTGATTCCTTTTTTAAACGCAGGATGTAACATGAAATCTCTTTGTTTTTCAGATTGCAAAACATGCCTGAATCCCTTCAATTTATTAAATTGAGAATAATAATCGAGCTTTGCTTCGAGCTCCCTGGCCGTGAAATCTGTCCAGCCAACTATCCCTCTTATAAAATCAAATCGATCAGCATTTTTCAGATGAAAATCATTTTCCGCCTCTGATTGAACGGACTGAATAACGACTGAACCATCGATACCATTTTCTTTGAGAATAACTTCTAAATCGGCAGGAAGAAAATCTTTTTGAATTACAGACATTTCATCACTGATCCAGCTATCTCTTACAGGGTTAAAAATCCAAAAGTGCTGATGCGCATCGATAGTATTATAAGTCATTTGTAACTTAAATAAATTTCAATAAGTAGTAAATAATTGTTCATGGCTATGCTCCATCGCTTTTTACAATTGAAAAATTTTATCAATCAGGATCCACTTTTCTCCTTTTTTAGCCCATGGCAATGGTTGCTGGAATTTCCACATCAGTGTTTCCCATTCCTGAACTTTTTCATTTTCCGTATCCAATTTTTCTTTGGCACCAAAACTAAAATTGTCCGTTGTTTCCATGATCATAAAGAGCCTGTTGCCAGTGCGATAAATCTCCATCGCGGTAATGCCTGCATCTGAAATGCTTCTTTTAATTTCAGGCCAAACATTCTGGTGGAAGGTTTCATACTCTTGTATGAGTTTAATATCGTTCTTTAAATCAAGTGCCAGGCAGAATCTTTTCATTTGATATTTTTGATTGGTTTGAACAAATTTTTTTTTAGTTCCTCAGCCTAAAATAATTCTGATATTAAATGTACTAAAAATGCAATCGAACTTATCAGTAAAACCAATTAAATTATTCGATTATTTGGGATCAATAATTAAGAAAGCAGATATTTTAAAATGTCGGAATTCAGGCAATAAAGACAGATTAGGATCAAAAATGAGGTAAACATTAGCGCAGTTAAAAACTATTTCAGGAATTGTTTAAATTTCTTCAATTCAGCAATTTCTGTTGGCGAAAGCAATTCGTTATGGTCATATTTTGCCTTTAGAAACAATACTCTCTTGTGCTGGGGATATTTTTCGAGGATTGATACAATGAGATTTCCTGCTGCCTTATCTTTTTCAAACATAGGGGCAGGTGCGGGCAGCTCTGACTTATACCTCGTAGGCATTCTTTTGATGATTGCTTCCAGCGTTCCCAGTTTGCTTACGGAAACATCTTTTATTTTGGAGGCTTTACTATGAAGGCCCTGCAATTGCTTTTTGCTAAGGCTGCCTCTCTGATGGTATTGCTTATAGAGACTTATTACAAAGGATGATACTGGGTAAGCCAAAATACAATCTTCCAGTAAGTCATTTATAATATCAATTTTTGGTTTTATTCTTTTCATTTTTGATACAGGAGGAGATTTTCACCAGGTATAAATAGATTCAGAGTTTGATTTTTTGATATAACAAAAAGTGCTGTATGGGAAGAAATTCTCCATCATATACTAGCCTGAAACCACTAACAGCCATTTCTTTATTCACTTGTTCAACACTCATTTTGTGCAATGGCTTTATGGGAACCTTTGAATCTTCTGCCCTGTATTCAAGCAATAAAATTTTGCCGTCATTTTTAAGGGCGTTGCTTATATATTGCAGCATTTCTTTAGGATACTGTAATTCGTGGTAAACATCAACCATGATAGCAAGGTCCAATGAACTTTCGGGAAGATTTGGAGATTCTGAATCTCCTTTGATCACAACTACGTTTGTGCTGCCTGTTTCCATTTTCCTTGTATTTAAATAACGGATTAATTCGTCCTGGATCTCGACAGCATAAACTTTTCCGTATGGTACTTTTTCTGCGATCTTGAAAGTGTAATATCCTGTTCCGGCACCAATATCTGCCACCACACTATTTAGAGACAAATCCATTTTCTCGATAGCAAGATTAGCATTTTCTTCCTTTTGTCGGTCTTTCCTGTCAAGCCATTCGGCGCCTTCCGCACTCATGACCTGGGCAATTTCCCGATTTAAATAAATTTTGCCTGTGCCATCATCAGATCGTTGCCTGTAAGTGTATATTAATGGAGGTTTTGCGTTAGGAACCGGAGCAGGTTCTGAGGAGTTGCATTTTCCAAAAAGAAATAAAACAAGAATGAATATGGAAAATATGGAAAGTTTCATAATAACTTA